>Ga0193752_1002896_pt1 | contig 12313 bp, 10 predicted proteins | sample H1c1metaG_FD_144924 | JGI IMG/M metagenome (GOLD analysis project Ga0193752, IMG submission 144924) | Soil microbial communities from a riparian zone of the East river system, Colorado, United States - H1c1 | ecosystem: Environmental > Terrestrial > Soil > Riparian zone | place: USA: East River... | reverse complement strand
CGCGGACAAAAACGGTGAGCATCGATGTTTATGGTATAGCCCTAAACTGGTTTGTTTACACTTATGACGATGGATACACACAGATCTGGACTGATGGAAGTACGTCAGGATTTGTCAGTTATGTTGTTATGTATCCGCAGTTGAACAGCGGTATCATACTCTTGTGTAACCGGGCGGACCAGCATAGTTTTACCAGTCTGCCACGGATTGCCTATGAGATATTTCAAGGTTTGAAAGCTGCAGAAAAGGATCCTCTGCTGATAGACAAAATGCAGCACCTCAGCTTGTCAATTCCAGATTTGAGATAGAAAAATTGAATATTTACACGCATACCATATTCCTGTGGTCCCTATGGTCAAGAATGTTATCCCATCGCACAAATAATGGTCGTCCTGATCATATCGTCCATCAGAATCGCAGTATGATTTTGTAAAATTCGACAAGTCCCTTGTAGGATTCAGTCCTCGCTTACGCCCTCAAACGCTCATCTCAAATTCGACTTATTACAGTTCATCCGCTAATCTTCTCAATTGATTTCAGCCTGGATTGATTTTTACCTCGTCTCAACGCAGCTTTGAACCCTAAACCAGAAAAATATTCAAAAAATGAAAAAATTAGGATTTGTATTAATTTGTCTGGTGGTAATGGCCACCTCTTGTACAAAAGAACATTATCATGGCGAAAATGTCGTTCTCGAAGGCCCCAAGGTTCAAGTGCATGACGGCAATGCCTGGACGTGGATAACAACCAGTAAATTCGGAACCCCCGAAGCGATGGCGATCGTTATTGATGACGCCGCGCTCAACAGTGTCCCCATAGGAGAACATGCCCATGAAGGCGGAAGACAGATGCACGAGGGTGGTAATAATTATATCCTCAAATTCCATAAAAGGGCGCGCATCCTGCCCTTCGATCACGTGGGCCTCGATTGGAACCCCAACGGTCATATCCCTGAACCCATCTATGGCAAGCCTCATTTCGACTTCCATTTCTATATGACATCAGAAGAAGATGTTGCCGCCATCCCGGCCTACGAAGTGGACAGTGCTAAATTTTTAAACTGGCCCGCACCTGAATATTTCCCACTAAACTACCTGAACGGTGGCGGCGGAGAGGCGAAAATGGGAACACACTGGGTGGATGTCAACTCACCCGAATTCAATGGGGGTGCCTTTACCCAGACGTTTATCTACGGATCTTACGATGGGCAGGTTAGCTTCTATGAACCAATGATTACCCTGGAATTCCTGAAAAGCACGAATAGTTTTGTAAGAAGCATACCCCAGTCGGAAAAATTTGCGAGAAACGGATACTATCCAACCAGAATGAGCCTGACCAAACATGATGGATTGACAGAACTCATCCTGGATCGATTTGTCTACAGGGAACCATCCTAAGTATCTATGCGATGGTTTCACGCAAAGCAAGAAAAGTAAGGTGATTTCATGCAAAGGGCTTGGCGTGAGGTCCCGATGCGATGGATGAGTTTCAGATACTACCCAGCAATCTTAATTCATTCAATGAAATTTCGAGACTTTTTCCTCTTAGTTTAATAAATCCCAGCGGCGAGGTCAGGTAGTTGCCAAGTGATTTTAATTCATCGATCAGGTTGCCGGAAGCTATGAGTTCGACGTTGAATTGCTTGCACATTCCCTGAACTCTTGCGGTGGTGTTCAACACATCACCCGAATAAGTAATGTCTCTCTTGATAATCCCGATCTCGCCCACTACCACCTTTCCACAATGGATGCCGGCCTTGAAAGAGGGGAGGACACCATACTTTCCTATGTACTTGTCTTCTTTCTCCTTAATTTTTTGTTTGATGTCGAAAAAACACCTGATGCAGTTGTTCTTCTCAATCCCATCTATGTAATTCCAGGAGATAACGACTTCATCTCCTACATACTGATAAATAATCCCCTTATTCTCAAGAATGGGTTGAGTAATATCGGCAAAGAAATCCCGGAGGAAGAGGTGGTATTGTTCATTGCCTAATCTCTCCGCCATGGCGGTAGATGAATTCAGGTCAAGGAACATAAATATCTTCGTCTCCATCTTGGGAATCTGGTATTTTCCGAATATTATATTCCAGAATGATCCCTGTCCGAACTTATAACTCACCTGCAGGAACAACTGGGTTATTCCAACTATAAAAGACCAAACCAGGCCTTGTTTTAATGGAGTAGGATCAAGAAAGAAATCGATTAAAGCAGCCTGTGTGAGCGGATCGGACAATGGACGATGGGTCTTCATCGGTACCAGGGTAAATGCCATAATTATCGTGATGATGCCTACCACCAAAATGAATGCGAAGAATACCGCTAAGATCGTGTGGGCGTATGGCTTGTCCTGGTATCGGACGTTTATATAAAATACCAACAGACTCCCGCCAAGAAGACCACCGATAAGTCCGGCTCCGATATTTCGGATTGCTGAAATAAGAAAAGAATATTCCGAGGATACACCTGCCGAATTCAGTGAATGCAGAACCAGGTGGTCGTAAAGTGTGAGCATAAACCCGAAAAACATCCAAACGAGGATGATTACAAGAAGTTGTCGCAGTTTGATTTTCGTACTTCTTCTCATAGCAGTTGAATCAATGGTTAATTGAAGTTACTGTGAATTTGTCTCCCGCGAAGTCTGTTTCCCGGTGCTGGCGCCAATCATATTGCCAAAGGCAGGATTCAGCGTGAAATCAACCTACTCCGATATTTGGGGAAAGTTATCAACCACTTCCTGTGATTGTTTTTTGAAGTCGAGGGGAGAGAACCCGGTGAACTCTTTGAACACCCTTATGAAGTGCGATTGATCCGCATATTCGTTGTCGTAGGCAAGATCGGACAACTTATTATAGTTCGACTTTCGCATCTGGTCCAATGACTCCTGAAAACGGCAGATCCTCGAAAATAACTTTGGTGAGATTCCTACAGCCTGCCTGAATCTTCTTTGCAGATTTCTTTCCGACACCTGGAGCTGTTGTTGGAGATCTTTCAGCGAAATATCTCCCTTTGCCTGTACGATCCGGGTCACCGCGTAATTTGTCGCGTCATCGGTCGTTCTTCTGTTATTTTGAATGAGGGTAATAAAGTGTTCTGAGAGCAGTTTCAACTGCTCCTCTGTTGAGCCGGCCTCAGACAACCGTTCTGAAAGATTGCCCTGCTTTTTACCGCTTGTCAGGCCAAGGTCTATACAGGAACTTGTGAGTTCATCGGCATCAAATCCAAATACCGCTTTCAAGGCATGGGGTTGAAAGCAAATGCCGATAGCCTTCAGCTGTCCGGAAGCCGAAAATTTCACTGGTTTGATGGTCTGTCCATACAGAAAAAGCCCTGGAAGTTTATTCTTGTGTTCATCACAGAAAGCGTCATTGTCGGAAGGAAGTAGGATGGCGCCGGGGCATCCATCAACAATAGCTCGAAATGTTTTTGATCTACCGTCAGGACTGACGCTTTCCAAAGCCCAAAAAAATTTTATGAAAGGCCTTAGCAGCGGAGGTGGCGCGTATTTTTGATAAGACTGCATTCCAGCAGGTGAAGTTAGAGAATTATCGAAAAACAAGATGTGGCAAAAGGTTCAGTCTTCGTCCCAGTCTGAAATGGCATTCTGAACAATCGCAGACATCCAGGAGAAGAATTTTTCCTTGCCGGCATCGTATTTAGTGATGTTGATGATGATATTCAGGAAGGCCCTGATCAGCACGGCTTCGCTTTGGTCTTCCTGGGGTGTCAGCCTCGTTCAAAACAGGGAAACTCATACTTTGTCGACCATTGAACTGGATTATTTGCTCCGTTTCCGGCGGGTAAAATTTTCCGGAGGGTGGGGAATTTGAAATTCAAGGGATATAAACTTGGGCATTGTAAGCCTGGGAAGTTTGGAATAAAGCAGCCTGTAAATCCCTGGAACCCAGAATGGAACCGGGATTCTATCTAAACAAAACGCCGAGCCAGGTTGTTTAAAAATTGAAAATATAGTATGTCAGGTCTCGCTTTGTTTAACCTCTCGTCCAATAAATGGCAATTATTCAAATATAAATTCTGATTAACTTCCTACCCTTGGAAGGCGGATACGTTTTCAAAAAGATGGTATGCTTCAGAAACCCCTAAAGCCCAATTTCAGGACTACAAATCCTGTGAAAGTATTTGTCGTAGATGATGAATACCAAAGCCGGAGCCTTTTATGCAGGTTGTTGACAGATCATTTTCCGGGCATAATTATCGCGGGCCAGGCATCAAATGTGCAGGAAGGACTTGAGGGGATTCTAAGATATGAACCTGACCTGGTATTCCTGGATATCGAGATGCATAATGAAACGGGGTTTGAACTGCTTCAGAAGTTGCCAACCAGAAATTTCCAGATCATATTTGTAACGGCGCACGATGAATATGCCCTGAAAGCATTTCGCTTTAATGCCATTGACTATCTACTCAAACCCATCATCCTTTCGGAACTCGAAGACGCAATAACCAAAGTTATCCGGTATCTGCCATCGAAACATTTCACTTCCGACGAACAACTGGAAAACGTCGCCAGTCATATCAATAACCCCAAAAGGGTTCATGATAAAATTGCAATTCCAACCTCAGACGGTTTTGTGCTGGTGCCTCTGCAGGATATCCTGTATTGTCACGCCAACGGGAATTACACTGAATTTCATCTGCTCTCTAACAAACAATTACTGAGCAGTTATACGCTGAAACAATACCACGAATTACTTATTGATCAAAACTTCTTCAGGGCGCACCGATCCTACCTGATCAACTTGTCGTACGTTAAAATGTACCGCCGGGGTGACGGTGGTACCGTGATCATGCAGGATGGAAGTGAAATAGAAGTTTCAAAGCAGAACAAAGAAGCCTTTCTTCAACTCTTTAAAGCTTAGCTGTGAAACAACGAACATGGCTGAAGTTGGCTTTTGCACTTTCCTGGTGTGTAACAGGAATGAGCTTAATGGGGCAGGATTATACATTCCGCAGGTACACCGCCACCGACGGTCTGCCAGGGCAGGATGTGCACTACATTCTGGAAGACTCAAAGGGTTTTTTATGGATCGGCACTGGCAATGGCCTCAGCAGATTTGATGGCAAGTCCTTTAGGAACTATGGCTATACAGAAGGTTTAACCCAATTGGCGATCGTCTCACTGTTCCAGGATTCTCGGGGCAGGCTCTGGATCGGCACCACAAAGGGAATAGCCGAACTCCAGGGAAACAGGCTGGTCATGCACGGATTGAATGATCAGGCAGAAGCGCTTGTTATGAGCTTTGGGGAGTTTGACAACTATGGACTGGTTGCCTTCACAAGCAGAGGAACATACTGGTATAACGATAGCACGTGGGCCAAAATCACCGTCCTCCCCGGGTATGAAAAGAAGGTATGCCTGGAAATGGTAACTGCAGACAATGGACTTTACATGAATTTTGAGGATGAACTTATTTTCAAACGCGAAGGTTCCGGCATTATCAGTTTATTGAAGGACACCACTGATGGAAGCGAAAAGTTTTGCAATGGTATTGTGAAAAAAAATGGAAAAGTATTCGCAGGTGTTCAGAACAAACTTTATGAAATAACAAATGGCCGGCTGCAGGTGATCATAGATGGTATACCCATTAGCCGGTTTTTTGACTACGCGATTGATACTTCAGGCGTATGTTGGATAAATATTGAGAATAAGGGATTGTATAAATACCAGTTGCGTGGTGGAAACAGGAAATTCGTTTCGCTGAGTGAATATGACTCCAATACAGCAGGTATCCCTTACATCGATAAACATGGCAACCTATGGATCACCAGCTATGAAGGATTGATAAAGGTGCTGCCAAAAATATTTGAAGAACTAACTCCTCCAAAAGTCCCGGGGGCCGCCAAAAGACTGATTGTAATTCCCGGCGTCGGCAATGAGATCCTCTTTTCAGATGCTTCCGGTCTGAATGTTTTGAGGAACAATAAGGTTGAGCATCTTGAAAGACCCTCTTCATATCCAAACAATACCAGTTACGGTATTGACGTAGTAGAAGGAAGTGCCAAAGACAACAGGAACTATACCTGGATGATTACCCGTCAACGGAAAATTCTTTGCTGGAATGGAACTCAACTAATTGATTATTCACGACACCTTGCACCAAGGTTCGGAGACTACATACGGAATCTGGCAGTAAATCCATTGAATAATATGGTGTTCATCTGCGATGACTCTGGGCTTATCTGTGGAAATGAAAATAGTTTTGGTGTCTATACTGATGATGAGGGAAATAAATTCACGAAAACAACTACGATTTTGTTTACTCACAATGGGATAGGATTGGTAAACGTTTTTTCCAGGGGAGTTTATTTCATTACACGACAAAACAAAATTATGAAAGCTCCTCCGGAGCTTGATATTGTTGACAAGGGCAGTTATACCTATTTTTTTGAAGACCGGGAGGGATGGATCTGGGTCAGCAATGCTGGCAAAGGATTGATACATTTTCGCATCGATGAAAACACCTATCAGGTGAGGGACTTGACCGTGCTTACAACAGAACAGGGTTTGCCGGCGAATAAGATTTCTGGTTTGGAATTCGACCTGGAAGGAGGCATATGGGTTTGTTGCAGCAATGGTTTGGTTGTGTTGAAACACAATCCCGCTAACAGGAATGTATGGGATGTGTATCCAATCGGAAAAGAACAGAATATTCAGTTATCCACCCCGACTACTTTTGCAAGGGACCGGTCGGGTAATATGTGGCTGGCCTCGCTTGATCAGCTGAAAATGATCCATACTTCAGAATTGGTGCTGAAGAAAGTGGTGCCGAAAGTAGTGATTGAAAAGGTCCTGCTGGATATGAAAGAAACAAACTGGAGAAATTATAGCGATTCCGTCAAGGGATATTTATTACTCCCTGTTGACCTTAAGCTCAAACACTACCAAAACACACTCGGTATAGAGTTTACAGGAATCTCACTCTACAATGCAGATTATTTCGAGTATTCGTACCAACTTGAGCCTTCGGAGAAAACCTGGAGTGCACCAAGTTCAAACAAGTTAATTTCCCTGGTCAATCTGGCTCCCGGAAAATACTTATTTAAAGTCAAGGCCAGGGGAATGGGCACGGGATGGAGTGAGCCACAGGTTTTTAGTTTTACCATCGATTCGCCATTCTGGGATACCTGGTGGTTTCTGTCATTTGTTTTTGCCCTTGCAGCTTCTATTGTTATCAGCATCTACCGCAACAGGGTTAAAAAAATTCAGAAGGAAGCGGATCTGCAGTCCCAATTACGCGAAATGGAAATGAAAGCGCTAAGAGCGCAAATGAATCCTCATTTTATTTACAATGCACTTAATTCTATTCAGTCGCTCATAGCCGATGAGCGGAAATCAGAAGCGATCAACTATATCGGAACGTTTTCCCGTTTATTGCGTCAGGTGCTGGAATATTCCGAAACCAATGTGATTACCCTCGATAAAGAATTGCAAACATTGAACCTTTACATTCAGCTGGAGTCATTGCGATTGAACATGGATCTTGAATACAATGTCAGCACTGACCATGAATTGCTTCCGGAAAATGAGAAGATCCCACCACTCATATTGCAGCCCTTTATCGAAAATGCACTCTGGCATGGACTCAGTAGAAAAAATGGCAGGAAACAGTTAAGTATAATCATTTCCCAAGAAAACAATTACCTAACCTGTGCTGTAGAAGACAATGGCATTGGCAGGGCGAATGCCATGGCTTACAAGAAGAAGTCCACTGTGGGGAGCTATACTTCCAGGGGAACTGATATCACCATACGTCGTCTCATTGATTTCAACAGGATCAAAGAATCACCGGTGGTATATCACGATCTTGTAGATGTTCAGGGCCAGGCTGCGGGCACAAGGGTGATTATTAACATCAAAAGGCACGGCATGATTCCTGGATTGCCAGATAGCAATTAACAGGCTGACGAAACAGATCATTTATCTGCCCATTTCCGCCACTCAATAAATCAAAATCGTTTTTCAATCAATCCCAGGGAAAAGGTCCTTTGGATATTGGTTCATTTGGGATCATTAAGATGCCTTCTTTATAACCCTCAAAACCGAAGTCATGAAATTAAGTTCCCTCTACCGCCGTCTGGCGGGACTAAAATCAGTTTTCATAGGTTCCCTAATAATTTTGACACTCCTTATACCCGGCTGTCAGAAAATTGATTGGGAACACATCAATAATCATCCCCATGGCAAAGGACCCGATGCCCGGGTGGCGATTGATTGGTTCAGGTTGCAACTGGGCTTATTACTCGAAAGGAATTCAACCTTGAACGGTGCCTATGTCTCTTATCTGGGAATTGGTTTGTATGAATCTGTTCAGCCCGGAATAAAGAATGCGGTTAGTCTTTCAGGTAAATTATACCAAATGCCTGCCATGCCGGCAACTGAAAAGAACAAAGGTTATGACTGGCAGGTAAGCGCGAATGCGGCAATGGCCAGCCTCCTACGATCCTTCAATGTTGGTTTGACGCCGGCTAACGTAGTAACTATAGATTCTCTTGAAAATGCCTATAACCAAAAATTAATGGCCGGCGCAGGTTCCGAGAAATTTATGCGGTCTCAGGCATTCGGTAGAAGTGTAGCGACAGCGGTCTACAATTGGTCATTGACTGACAATTACAATCCCTCAAACGCAGGATATGTTCCTCCGGTGTTTGATGGGGCCTGGGTGCCCACGCCTCCTGCTTTTGCAAACGGGGTCCAGCCGTTTATATCAAATGCAAGACCCTTATTAGCTTCCATCGCTACTAATGTCGCGGGGCCTTTTCCATTCGCTTATTCAGTCGACGTCAATTCCGACTTTTACAAGATGGTGCAAAATGTCTATGCCGTTTCAAAGAATCTAACCCAGGAGCAAAAGGATATTGCCTTGTTTTGGGTTGATCAGGGGAACGGGACGGGATTTACACCTCACGGCCATGACTTCTCAATTATCACGCAGGTACTATACCAAAAGCGTGTAGATCTTGGAACTGCTGCCGAAGTGTACGCCAAGACCGGAATTACAGAACGCGAAGCCACCATTATATGTTTCAGGTCAAAATATAAGTACAATCTGATCCGGCCTGTGTCTTACATAAAACAGCATATTGATTCCACCTGGCTGCCATTTATCGTTACGCCCCCGCATCCCGAATATCCTGCAGCACATGCTTTTGTTACGGGCTCGGTGATGAGGGCAGCAGAAAAGGTTTTAGGTGATCATGTGCGGTTTACCGATCATACGTATGATTTCCGGGGATGGAAAGCCAGAACCTTCAATAGCTTATTTGATGCAGGAAAAGAAGCGGGGATTTCGCGGCTCTATGGAGGGATCCATTATCTCCCATCCATTAATACCGGATTGATGCTGGGAAAGGAACTGGGCCAGAAAATTGGCAGTCTGAAACTGCACGACTGAGATGTTTTTCAATCGAAGACACAAAGCCCGCTGTCAGCAATCAGCCTGCCTGGTGGCTGGCAGGGCTTTGCGACTCCCGAATAATACCGCAGGCATCATCCGACTAAACAGACCGATTGTGTGGGCTATCTGATTAAGATGGACCAGTCGTGGTCTCGAACTACATTCGTCAGTGGTGTATTTTTTCCAGCTTTAGAAACTCTATGATCGCGGAATTCACCTCATCGGGCCTTTCCTGTTGAAGCCAATGCCCGCAACCTGGCAATACGATTGATTTACGCAGGTTGGGCAGGGCAGATTTCATAGGATCCTGGCTGCCGAAGCGAACCGCGGCTTCCTTTTCACCCCCGATAAAAAGCACCGGCTGACGAATGCCTTTTTTATAGATCTCTTTTTGCTTGTAATAGTCAGCGTCATTCCGGTAAAAATTCAATGCCGGTGTCAGCCCGGTTTTCTTAAATGCTGCAACATAATAGTCCAGGTCTTCCTGACTTAACCACGACAGCAGTCCTTTTGGGTTTGGAAAATCATCCAGGATCCGGTCGTTGTCGGGTTTTTTCATATATAAATTATCAACAGCCTCGGTTGGAGCATCACCGGAAAGTCCATAAAAAAACAGCCGGAAACCGCCACGACTGTTTCCGGATAAAGCATAGGCATCAGCCACATCAGGTTGGCGCCCCAATCGTGCCCGATGACCACTGCTTCCTTTGCATCCAGATGATCAATCAAAGCCTTCACATCTTTTGCATGATTGGTCAGACTGTAATCTTCCACTTTCCCGGTCACTTCCGATTCGCCAAAGCCGCGGAGATCGGGTGCTACCGCATGGTAGCCTTCTTTTGCAAGGGCAGCTATTTGGTGCCGCCACGAATACCAGAGTCCGGGAAATCCATGGAGGAGAACGACCAGCGGACCCTTGCCTGCCTCCGCATAATGATAACGGATTCCATTTATCTGTGCAAACTGATGATGTATTTCAACCGAATCGATGACTTCGTTTTTTGCTTTCATGGTCATTCGTTTTATTTGATTGTTCTTTTGGGCATCGGAAGCAGCAGCAATCAGGACAAATCCGAATGAATAAACTATGATCACCCATGCAGAGAATAACGACGGCTGATTCATTCGTTCCATATTTTCTTCCAAATATTTATGTGTTTCCGTTGTATATTCAACCCGAATAATACGATTTCGGAATGATTTGAATTTGTGGATTTAACAAAAAAGATACCACAACTTCATTTTTAGTAAGAAATTTGAGGAGAATGGAAAAAATAATAAAAGTTCTGGAACATTGGTCTGCGTATGAAAAGACCCACCCTCAATCTGAATTCGAAGACTTCTGCCGTTACTACCTGTCAAGGCCGGAGGCCAGGAAGTATAAACCACCGAAGTCCCAGGGCCCGACGCCTCCCGATGCCAACGGTCTTTTTATGATGGCGGTGACCCGTACCACGCTTGCCTTTTTTGTTTACATGCGGATTGCCCTCAAGGATTCACCCATGCCTTCCATCGACAGCCTGATGATCTGCGCGGCGCTAAACAACCTGGGCGAAAGTCGCAAAACCGACATCATCAACCATGCGATGGTAGAGATATCCACGGGTGTCGACATCATCAATCGCCTCATTAAAAAAAATTTCATCCATCAACGGGTTGATCCGGACGACAAGCGTTCCAAACTGCTGACTTTATCGGCATCTGGCAAGAAGGCCCTGTTTCAATGCTTTGCCCGGTCAAATATTGCCCGCGAGATCTTGTTAACGGGTCTCACGGAGGATGATAAAAAATTGGTCACACAGATCCTTCTACCGGTTCAGGCAAAACATACAAAGCTGTCTGTAGAAAACAAGCAAAAAACCATTGAGGAGATCCGGGACATGGTTGTCCGTTCAAAAGGCCAGAAATAAGGATGTTAGCGATTCCTTTTGACGATAGGAGGTTGTCACCTTGTTCTTGGCGGGATAGTTCTGCTATCAATAATTGAATCATGATTGTTGGGAAGGGTGATGCATTCCAGTTGGAATTTTCTGCCCACACGGATATATGGATCAAATCTTAGTTGCAGTAAAGTACCCAGTAGAAATACACCTGCGCTTATGCCGAGATCCGCTAAGTTTTTTCTTGCGAAAGGTGGTTCCTTTCTGATCAGGTCGTTGGACAGGTTAAGACCTGCGTACCCCGCTCCGGCCACCTGGAATATAAAGCCGTTTCTGACCCACATGAATTTCTCATGACCGGGAATGATCCTTGCTTTTTGCCGATCATATACAACCAACTGATTCCTGGTCGGAAGGGCCTTAATATCCGCGATGGAATAAGGCGGATCAGTAAAATGGATTGTGGAGATGCCGATCACATTATAGTTGGTAATTTCCTGAGTAATGACAAAGGAGTCTTTACTTATACTACGCAGGATGCCTGAAACCCAGTTATTTTCACTGGTCTGAAATGTAAACCGGTCATCCTTCCAAAAATAACGAAAGGGTTTGTTTCGTTTTTTCAGGATAATAAACCCATTTTGCGGGAACAAATCCGAAAAATAGAATAATGCAACCACCAGAATAAGCAGTCTGGCCATATTCTTATCAATGTATGATTGTGTTTGAAAAGGAACTGTTAATTCCATATTGATAAGAATTCTATCATTTGATATCTCCTCAATGAATATCAGGGATGAGATCAACAAACGAAGTCCATCCAGATGCGAGACTTCTGAAATAATGATATACTTTGAATGATGTCATCATCGGAAAATATCAGGACTGAATCAAAGGAAATTCGTCTTTATGATGGGCCGGCTCCGGGTTCGGAAAGCTGGACCTGGGAGGAGGGAGTCAACAATATAAATAGTATGAGGGTTAAGACGGTGTACAATGTGGTAAAGCCCAGCCTGAC
>Ga0193752_1002895_pt1 | contig 12314 bp, 9 predicted proteins | sample H1c1metaG_FD_144924 | JGI IMG/M metagenome (GOLD analysis project Ga0193752, IMG submission 144924) | Soil microbial communities from a riparian zone of the East river system, Colorado, United States - H1c1 | ecosystem: Environmental > Terrestrial > Soil > Riparian zone | place: USA: East River... | reverse complement strand
CTTCCATCTGCCAGCTTGGTATTCGTGATCACTCCTTGCGCAATGACGGGAGAAGGATATGTTCCGGTCAGATCACCGCGTGCGTCTCCGGATGCACCGGCAGTTGCGGCACTTAGCGCATAGGGAACACTTTGCAACTGTGTAATCCCGGCCAGGATAAAATTGCTCGATCCGGTCGGATCGATTTCGAGCTTGATATACTTACGTCCCGTTATCCAGTTTACGTCCTGCATTCTGCCCACTGCGTTTGATGCTCCGGGTGCGCCGATAACTATGTTGAAAAGACCCACGTAATTAGTCTTTACTGTCCTTGTTTCTCTGTAAGCAAGGTATCCGCCGCCAGCGCTGTCAATAAGTGAAATTCTTACCTTGATGTCCTGATAAGTGATGGGCGTACCGGAAGCATTCCTCGCTATGCCCTGGTAATTTAGTTGTTGGGGTATCTGTGCCTTAGCAACTGTTACAACAGTCATCAATAGGGCGAACAGTAGGATCCGGTTCATGGTGTCATTATTTTATCTTTTCAACTTTGAATATGCCTTGCTTTAATGTGTTTCCATGGTTGTCATGGAGCAGAATGCGTAAATAATAAGTGCCGGAGGCCTTGTTCATCAGGTTCCATGTCTGGATGCCGTTTGCGTTGGCCTGGTAAAATTGACGTGAGCCCAGAACTGTTCCATTCGCGTTAATCAGTTGTATGGAAATCTTTCCTGTAGTAATGGATCGAAAATCAATCGAAACGGTGCCTGAAGTGGGTACCGGATATACGCGAACCTCTTCTTTCGTCCAGAAGGGAATGAGTTTATTAAAGATGATATGAGTACTATCAAAGGGTTGAAGTACTCCACTGGTAACACTAAAGTTTCGTCCAAAAAATGTTTCATCAATCGTTGACTCTCCAATACTCCAGTCCACCATGAAAGCAGGACTGAGGATAGCTGTACCGCCGCCGGCGTTGAACGTAGATGGCGTGATCGTGGAAACAGGCAACTGAGCCCTGGACTGTAATGAAAAGACTACAAAAACCAGAAGTAGAGTTGATTTCACAGGGGATATTGGTTTATAGTGGGCTAACGCACCTATAACTTACTAATTACCATAAAATTGTGATCGGAGGGATGCAAATTCTTAATTGTTCGGAACTACTCTTGATCCAGGTGGCCGGATGGTCCTTTTCGATTCCTTTGAATTACGGCTAATTTTGTCCTATTCAAATCTTCACGATTATGATCCAACTGAATGAAACCGTACTCCACAAATACGCGAAAGTAATGGTGCACTATGCCCTCAATAACGGACTGGGCATACGCAAAGGGCATACGGTGTTCCTGGTAGGACAGGAGTGTACCAAAGATCTTTACCTGGCCATTGCCCGCGAGATCTATGCAGCCGGCGGCAACCTGATCACTAATTACCAGCCCGACAATGTCCGCGAAAAAAGTCTTGCCCGTTACCTGCTGGAAAACGGGTCCGACGAGCAGATCGGTTTTTTTGCCGAGCCTTACTGGAAAGGTATTGTGGAAGCTGCCGATCACATTTTGTTTATTGTCGCTGAACCCGATATTCACTACCTGGAAGGATTGCCCGCGTCAAAGATCAGCCACATGCTCAGCGCGCGCTCTCCCTACATGCAGATGCGCGAAAAAAAGGAACAGCAGGGTAAGCTGTCATGGTCACTTTGCCTATACGGAACCCCGTCTATGGCGGCAGAAGCCGGGCTTTCTCTGAAAGAGTACTGGGACCAGATCATCGAAGCCTGTTATCTCCAGGAGGAGGACCCTGTCGCGAAGTGGAAAGCCGTGCAGAGGCAGATTGAAGACATCAAGGACAAACTGGATGCGTTGCCAATTGAAACAATTCATATAAAAGGTGATGACGTGGACCTTCACATCACTATCGGTGACCACCGCAAATGGCTGAGCGGCGGCGGCAAGAACATTCCCAGCTTTGAAATCTTCACTTCGCCGGACTGGCGCGGCACCCGTGGCAGCATCCGGTTTAATCAGCCACTATACTATGGAGGAAAGAGGATTAGCGGCGTGTCATTGCAGTTCGAAAACGGTGTTGTCGTTTCGGCTTCCGCGACAGAAAATCAAGCCGCTTTACAAGAAATGATCGCGCAGGAGAACGCTGACAAGGTCGGAGAATTCTCACTGACTGACCGGCGCCACTCCCGCATTACGAAGTTTATGGCTACTACGCTATTTGATGAAAATATGGGCGGTGAATATGGTAACACGCATATTGCACTGGGCAATGCCTATAAAGACACTTATCCCGGCGATATGGCTGCTGTCGCCGAAGAGCAATGGGCAGAGATGGGTTATAACAGTTGCCCGAAAGTACATACAGATATCATCAGCACCACTAATCGAACGGTGACAGCAACGCTTTCCGACGGAACAAAAATGATAATTTATAAGAATGGGGAATTTGTGATTGGTTAATCAGGTAAATTGCCCGAGCAGAAAGCTTTGAAAACTTATGACGTCCAAACGTAGGAATAGATTTATTTCTTTAGCAGTACTTATCGTTTTCAATAGTTGCAGCTTTTCGGCTAAAGTGAGTAAGGGGTATTTTGATAAAGCGAAACTCAAGCAGTACGACGTTATTATTGTGCCCGGGGTTCCGTTTGAAGGTGAAGCGTGGAGCCGTACAATGAAATTAAGAGTTTACTGGTCCAAATATTTGTACGAAGCGGGGATCGCCAGGAACATTATTTACTCTGGAAGTGCGGTGTATTCTGCTTATTTCGAAAGCAAGATTATGGCGCAGTATGCTATTGCGCTTGGTATTCCGGCAGCCCACATTTTTTCAGAAACCAAGGCAGAACACAGCACCGAAAACGTCTATTACTCCTGGAAACTGGCAAAAAGGCTCGGCTTTAAGAGTATCGCACTGGCCACCGACCAATTCCAGTCAAAACAGCTGCGCAGATTTATTGTAAAAAAAGTTGATCCTTCAATTGATCTTATTCCCTTCGTAACAGATACAATAAGAATGATGGAGCCGGGCATGGTGACTCCTTCCATAGACTACGAGCAATCGAGTATGAAAGGTTTTATTTCCCTCAAGAAAAGAGAAGGCTTTAGAAAAAGATGGAGAGGTACGCGTGGTTTGAATATTGACCAAGACGCTGATTAATAGCGCCGCGACGTGAAAAAGCCCTTATTGTATATTTCTATTTGTACTTTTTTAATATGGCCGAAGTAGACGTTCAAGCAAAGACGCAAATCACCCATTAAATGTCGTATGTAACCACCTTTGGGATCGAAGTTTGTCGCCATCTTTGGGTTGTTGATGTTAACAACAACAAAGCAGGCAATTTACATGGAGCAGCGACCATCGCAAAAACGGGCGAAACCGAAAAGCCAAATGAGTAGGAACAAAAAACGATTTTATGTCAACGAACAATGTTTCATTACACAGGGTAGTAAAAGCGTCACCGGAAAAGGTGTACCGCGCTTTCACTGAAGCATCGGCGATGGCCACATGGCTGCCACCATATGGTTTTACTTGTACGGTTCATGAAATGAATGTGAAGGCAGGGGGAACATATAAAATGTCATTTCAAAACTTTTCCACTGGCAACAGTCATTCATTCGGTGGGAAATACGTGGAGTTAAAACCCAATGAGTTTTTGAAATATACCGACAAATTTGATGATCCCAATCTGCCGGGTGAGATGACCACCACCGTCTCACTACGAAAAAACACAGCTGGTACAGAAATAAAGATTTCGCAGGAAAATATTCCTGCGGCGATACCTGCAGAAATGTGTTATTTAGGCTGGCAGGAGTCGCTGGAAAAACTAATCAAGCTCGTGGAGCCTGAAATACCCGATGCCTGATTTCTAAGAAAATGAAGGCTAATAATCTGAGCCATCAGGAAGTGATTTTCCTGATGGTTTTTTGTTGACGAAGGTCGCTGCAGCGCCTACTATCTCGGCGCGATCACGGGCGAAATCGCCAATATGGATCCTGAAGTAATATTTGACGGAGATTTCCTGTCAATATTTCATTTAATTTCAACAAGGGATCGTTTACAGTTTTACCAGACACACCATATTAATATGAATATATCCAGATTATTCACTCTTTTAGCAGTTGTAAATCTGATAGGGTTCAAAGCAACAGCGCAAAACTACGACGAGTCGAAGGTCCCTTCTTACACACTTCCCAATATGCTCAAATTAAGTGCAGGCGAGCCGATTGAAGACTCGAATAGCTGGGAGAAAAAACGAAGGCCCGAAATACTGAAGCTTTTTGAAGACAATGTCTATGGCCAGGTGCCCCGGGATTTGGACAGCACAAAGTTTAATGTAAAGAAGTCAGCAAACAAGGTGCTGAAAAATAAAGCCCTTCTTAAGGAAGTGACCATAACAGCCTGGAAAAACGGAAAGCATGTTCAAATCCATTTAACGCTCTTAACACCGGATAAGCGCAAAGGGCCCGTACCCACATTTCTTTTGATAAACAATCGTGATAAATCGCTGAACGACTTGCCTAAAGACAGCGCAAGCGATTTCTGGCCAGCAGAAATGATGATTGATAGCGGGTACGGGATCGCTGCCTTTCATGTGGGCGATGCGGCGCCTGACCTCCCGGAGGAGTATCAAAAGGGCGTCTTGCAGTTGTACCCCGAACAGCTCAAAGTCCGGAATGGAATGAAAGCAATTGGCGCATGGGCCTGGGCCGCCATGACGGTAATGGATTATTTCGAATCAGACACCGATATCGATTCTAAAAAGATTGCCTTGGTGGGACATTCCCGAGGTGGTAAAGCGGCTCTCTGGGCGGGTGCCCAAGACCAACGATTTGCCATCGTGATCGCCAATTGCTCAGGGAATACCGGGGCTGCCATCTCCAGGCGGAAATTCGGTGAAACGATAAAAGCTATAAATTCCAGATTTCCATACTGGTTCGCGGATAACTATAAAAGGTATAATGATAATGAAGCTGCTCTTCCCATAGACCAACATATGTTGATTGCATTGATAGCACCTCGGCCTGTATACACTACAAACGCAACGGATGATCTTTGGGCCGATCCAACCGGTTCGTATCTTTCGATCTTAGAAGCAGCAAAAGTTTATAATCTATACCAGAAAAAGTTAACACTGAGTGCGACGCCTCCTGCTGTTAATAAGCCAATTATTAAGTCGATACTAGGATACCATATTAGGGATGGCGTTCACGACATGACCAGGTTCGATTGGCAACAGTTCGCCAGATTTGCCCGATATCATTTCAGCCTCGTTGAATGACAAAGTATAGCTTGAGCAATACAACGTTTTTTAACTTAATGGGTCTGCGGAGAAAAATTTCGACAAACATTAAATCACAGTGATTTCTCCGATCCGGATCTGCATCAATACGCGTTTGGAAGTAGGGATTCGTCTGCTAATTTTTCATGGTTCTTGAGCTATCTAGTGCATTTTGCCTGGCGGCAGAAATTACTATACCGTCGGTGTAATGATTTATCCGACAGCAACCTGAAAAAAAGCGTATTAATTCGTCTTTCTGCGCGTAATAAAACCTATAGGTAATATTATCAAAATTTACAAGGATCGCCTTGCCGGATCGTACTGAATCCTTCAGTTTGTTCATCTCTACCGAAAAGTTGTCAATGAAAAGTTTTGTATTCGGATCTTCCCTCAGCGGAAGGGGCTGATAGCGAACATTACCCGGCTTCCAAAATTTTAAGACGTCTTCACCATTCGAATACACTTCTGTACTATCAGGAACTCGCAATAAACTCAGCACAGATGAAGTTGTCCAAACTTTGCCAGTGAACTCGCGGCCTTCCTTTAAGAAATCTCGTGTTTTAAAATAAAAACTGCCCGCATAAATGAGCAATATCGTTGCGACCAAACCATAACCCAACCGTGGATTTATCCGCTTAACCTGGTCGGCGAACGGTACAGCAAGAATAACACAAAGTGGATAGATGGGGGATAACATTCTATTATCGAACGGCGTTGAAAAAAAGACGAAGGATATGGAACAAGCCAGGAAAATAAAATAGGTAGCTATCATGTAAATCAAAAGTTGGTACTCCCGTCTTCGATAAGAGTCCAACAGACCTTTTTTTTTCGGTAATATTCGGACGAGCAGATATAAGATAGTACAAGCCACCAGAATCATTCCAGGCAGGAAGGATGGCGACAGCCACTTTGCAATGGTCCCTATTAAAGCAATCAGATGTTCCTTGGATACGGGATGAATTACCAACCCCTGGTACATTGAACCGGAAGGATTTTTCAGGACGAGAAATACCCACCCTCCAAATACCAATGCGGTAAATAATCCATAAATAGCACTCGTTATTATCCTGGATTTTACAGATTTCTTACTCCCGAATAGCAGATAGAGGAAAATGCCGCCGACCAGTCCTATGCCTGCGTACCGGGTGAGGAGGCCCATGCCGGAAAGTATGCCGCTTAATATTATTAACCATACGCTGTCGGTATCCATCCATTTATACAAGCAATATACAGCGGTTAAAAGCAGGAAGATGAATAAGGTCTCGGACCAAAGCATTCGAAATACATCAATAAAGGCGGGGGACAGTAAGAGGAACAAATTGATAAGGATGATAGCGCTGATGCTGAATCCCAGTCTAATGCAAATAAGGCTGGCAATGAAAATGGATAAGGCTATTAACAGTGCAGAAAAATAATCAGCTCCGTTTAATATGTCTGTTCCAATGAGCTTGCAGAAAACAGCCAGCGATATGGGATATAGAGGGGGGGCACCTGTTATCAGTTTGCCGTCGGTGTCTACCGGTTCGTAGCCAGCGCTGAAAGTTCTGGCTCCCTGAATATAGGTTATGCTGTCAGGAGAAACGCCCACATGGTAATGCCGGGTAACGACCAGGTTAATGAGCAGGCTTAGGACAGCAAATAATATGGCAATGAGTAACTGTTGGTTTTTCATTCGATTATGGAAAAAGTCGGTATAAAATTGAGAAGCGTTGAATTTTGTTCTGAGTTCCCATGGCAGGTGAAACTTTGGTGGCGATATTACCTAAATTTTTAATAGAATCGGTTATGGTTGGAGTATATTTATTATATGAGGAAATTATGTTTTGTATTGGGAAGCAGGCGATGTTAAACGTTTGTGTACACAGAAAATAGTTGCTAAAGAACCTTCCCGGTTTGCAGATGTCACCTTAGCACGGAAAGCCAAGAATGGCGCTGGATGCCAGCTGCAAGCAGAACTGACCAAGGGCATCGTCACATCTTTGGGGCGGTAACTGAAATCTGCGCTGGTGATTCCCACTCAGACACCTCTTCAGATATCCCTAAAAGGGCTGCAAATTTACAGTTCGGCTTCTTAGTTTCCGAATATATTTTGCGCACCGATAAAACCGCAATCACTCTCAACCAATGAGTTAACGGCAGGATATACTGAGCCAATGGATATAAGTTCACTATTTTTGGTTATAGCTTCGTAGGCTTGAAACCATCCGGGTCATATTGTCTCGCGACTGCTCGCATCTCCATGCTATTTAGCCTCCTATGTCTTATCCATACATCTATCGCACAACCTGTATATCATTTTGAAAACCTGACCGATGCAAATGGATTGTCGGATAACCGGGTGACCTGTTTCCTAAAAGATAAGACTAGTTTCATGTGGATCGGTACTGAAAACGGCCTCAATCGTTTCGACGGACACTCATTTCTTGTTTACCAGCCGGGACAGCCAAAATTATCCATATCAAATGCCTCCGTTAATGATATCGAAGAAGACAGACATGGACGATTATGGGTGGCCACTCAATTGGGCCTTAATAAAATAGACACCAAAAAAGACAGCACCACCGTTTTTATTTCTGACAAAAAAGACGGTATCCCAAGCGACCTGATCTGGGATATTTATATCGATCGCCATGACAGGGTATGGATCGCGCCCGATAACCGCGACCTCTGTTTTTACGATATGAATAAAAATGCCTTCACCAAAATACCCTGGATAGAGTTTGTGAAGAAATATTTTCCCGATCGACAAAACAAGTACAATAGCATCCGTAAAATTTATTACAAATCCGATGACGAATTATGGCTTGGTACTACAATGGGTCTCGTCAGCTACCGGATAAGTACAAATCAATTCACTTATCATAAGCGCTTCAACACAGATCACTTCATACAATTAGAGACCGCCCCTGACAAAAAGACGGTGTTTTTTACTCAAAATCTGATGCCGGCCTTTGAAATGTTAAATGTTGAGACGGGCTCTATATCAGAAATTCTATGGAAAGATATTTCTGTCAACACATTTGATCGGCTCCGCAATAAAAATTGTAATAATTATCTATGGTTGCCGGCAGGAAAAAATATTGTGGAAATAAATACGATCAACGGGGAAGCGCTGTTAATAGCGCACGAAGCAGATGACCCCTACTCGCTTCCTAACGGCACGATAAGATCCACCTACCGGGATAATGCAGGACTTATTTGGGTCGCGACGAGCAATGGTATTGGCAAATTCAACCCCGCGATGAGTCCTTTTCCCTTCACAAAAGTTTTGCCTTTGGTCAAATCGAAAGAAGAAGAGAGCAATGACTTTTTCAGATTTAACCATCCATTACACACGGTCTTTTATAGCCAGCAGGATAACAAGTATTATATCGGATCGCCGGCTACCAATAGCCTTATTATCCATGACGGCACAACCGGAGAAAACAAAATGATCACCAGCGTCAACGGTATTCCATTGCAGGGCTGCTCCGTGGTTTTCGAAGACAGTAAAGGCATGCTATGGATCCTTGCCGGAACCAGCGCCTTCTGTTACGACCGCTCAAACCACCGCTTTACGATTTCTTCTTTTCGCGCAGATAAAAGAAACGTATTGTTTGCCGATATGGCTGAAGACCAGGATGGAAATCTTTGGATTGCCTGTTTTAATGATGGTCTCTACCGTTATGACCCCAAAAAAGAAATATCCATCAAATACGATGAGCGAAACCAGTTCAGCAAGCTCCCTACAAGTTTGTATTTCGATAAAGAACAAAACAAATTACTGATAGGAACTTTTGGCAACGGAGTGTACGCCTGTGATACGCGACAACTGCTGTTTAATCGATTCATGAAAGATGTCCGATCCATAGACCATACCCGTTTTTCTTTGATCACAGATATCACGAAAGACAAAACCGGCAGGCTCTGGGTGGCCAGTTATGCTACCGGTATCGCACGGATCGATGATTATGCAGACAATCGGAAAATACAAGTCAGGTTAATCACGAGACAGGAGGGCTTACCAGAAAATAATATTTATGCAATCCAGGCAGACTTCAAAGGAAATGTCTGGGCAGCCACCTATGAAGGAATTACCCGGTTAAACGCTGATGGCAGGATCATCGAAAATTACAATCGCAGAACAGGCTTACATTTTGATAACTTTTATAGCCCTTTCACACAAACAGCGAAAGGCGAACTGCTGACGGGTGTAGGCGAAGGCTTTATCCGGTTTCATCCCGACAGCCTTCCCTACTCTTCTCCTGATTTTCCAATTGTACTGACAGGGGTCCGGCCGAAGGATTCCACAGAAACGGGTTCCTTCTCCTATATCAACAACGACATACGTTTTAATTTTGCAGCGCTTAGTTATGCTAGCCCTACGCAAACACGATACGAGTACATCCTGCAGGGCATGGACAAGTATTGGGTCAATGCCGGCAACACGACGATGGCACAGTATAATAACCTGTTACACGGGTCATATCAATTCAAAGTGAGAGCCGTCGATTTTACGGGTAAATATTCAATAAATACAGCTGGTTTTACATTCACCATACGGCCCCCGTGGTGGCAGACCTGGTGGTTCGGGATAAGTGTGGCTCTTGTAATTGCCGGCACCGTCTATTTTCTTTTCAGACAGGAAATACGGCGCTTTAAAAACAAGGCAGGGATCCGCCAGCAAATGGTCGAGTTGAAGGGCAAAGCCCTCCGTGCCCAGATGAACCCACACTTTATTTTTAATTGTCTTAACGCCATACAGGAACTGATCGTTCGTGAGCAATATGATGCCTCATATAAATACCTTTCCAAATTCTCAAGGCTATTGCGCATGGTGTTGGATACCTCGGAAAAGAACTTTATCCCGCTAAGCAGCGAAATAGAAATGTGCATGCTTTACCTGGAGTTGGAATCGATGCGATTCCAGCATTCATTCGAATACTCCTTGCAGGTGGATCCAACCATCGACCCCGAGACTACATTGATCCCGTCGTTATTGATGCAGCCCTTTATTGAAAATGCCGTGTGGCATGGCCTGCTGATGAAGGAAGGCGAAAAGAAATTATCGATCCGCTTTGCAGAACAGGATGGCAGGCTGGTTTGCATCATTCAGGACAACGGCATCGGCAGGAAAAGATCTTCAGAGATCAAAGCGCAAAAGATCGGGTCGCATCACTTTGATTCAAGGGGTATACAGATGGCGAAGCAAAGAATCGAAAACCTGCGCGCAGACGGAACGCACAATGCAGATATCGAAATAACAGATTGTAAGGACGAAAATGGAAACGCGACCGGCACCATTGTACAAATAACAATTTCCTCATCTGAAAATAAGCAGTCATGATAAAAATATTGATTGTGGACGATGAGATCTCGGCAGGCAATATCCTCGAACTACTGATCGAAAAACATATTTCGGGCCCCAAGGAAGTTCGCGTTTGTCAATCCGCTGAAATGGCCCTGAGGATAATCCCTTCTTTCGAACCGGCACTACTCATGCTGGACATAGAAATGCCCCAAATGAACGGGTTCGATCTGCTGAACCGCCTTGGCGACTGGTACTTCGACGTAATTTTTACTACCGCTTACGACAAATACGCCATCAGGGCCATCCGCTTCAGTGCCCTGGATTACCTGCTGAAACCGATCGATATCGTGGACCTGCAGAATGCGATCAACCGACATATCATTCGAAAAAAAAATTATCCGCAGGAACAAAAGCAACTGGTGAACAACCTCATTTCCAACCTGCAGCAGAAAGATCAGTCGTCGTTCAGGTTGGCGTTGAGTACCAGCGAGGGTTTTTTCTTTTATGATTCCAAAGACATATTAAAATGCGAAGCGGCAGATAATTATACCCACTTTTATTTTGTTGGCCGCAAGCCGCTGATCGTGTCCAAAACTTTGAAAGAGTTTGAAGATATGCTTTCCGATTATGGCTTTATGCGCGTCCATAAATCCTACCTGGTAAATATGCGCTATGTTACCCGTCTTGATAAAGAAGGCCTGTTGTGGCTTAATGATGGCAGTCAGGTCACTGTGTCCCGCCGGAAACGAGAGGAGGTGTTAAGGATAATGGCAAAGAAGTGAGGCACCAATCCTGACAACGGTTCTTCAAATAACAACTTAGGGAACTGCCGTTGGCTCGGTCATAACAACCGTTGCCTCATTAATCTATAATTGATGATTCCATTGCATCATCTGCAACGACCATTTACTCGGTGGATAATTTTCGCACCATTTTTATAAGATAATTTCACGATAGTTATTCCAGAACCGCACCCGCTTTGTTATGTGACATGCTTCAATTGCATATTAAAATAGTTGCTGAAATAAATAATTATATGTTAACCATTAAACCTTGCCACCAGATCATTGTCATCCTGTCCGGCATCATCTTATCCTTTAGTAATTGTCAAAAAGATATTCGAAAGAATGATGAATCAATCCAGGTCACAACTGCTGTTGAATCAGGACCGATTACTCTGCTAAATGGAAACGGTTGGGGTTTGAGTTTCTTATCGCAGAAAAGGTCTTTTCTTTCCGCCGCAGCTTATGGCAAAAAAATTCTTTTTGCAGGGGGAAGAGATAATGCCGGCTATTTTAATACCGTAGACATATATGATATCGACAATAATTCCTGGTCGGTGCAGCAGCTTAGCCAGGCACGATATGGTATGGCGGCGGTGGCTGCGAATAATAAAATTATTTTCGCTGGCGGCAGCGATAATCTTCCCTCGAACAGGGTGGATATCTATGACGTTACCAACAATACATGGTCTACCAGTGCAATTAGTGAAGCGAGATATGCGCTGGCGGGAGCGGCGGCAGGTAGTAAAATTGTTTTTGCAGGAGGAATGTCTACTGTCCACTCAAGTAGAGTAGACATCTATGATTTGAATAATAAGACCTGGACGATTTCACATCTGAGCCAGCCAAGAATATATATGGGCGCAGCCGCAACAGATCGAAAAATATTTTTTGCCGGAGGTTATACAGGCGCACAGTACAGCGACAGAGTAGACTTGTATGATGTCATCACCAATACCTGGTCAGCCGCGCACCT
>Ga0193752_1002894_pt1 | contig 12318 bp, 12 predicted proteins | sample H1c1metaG_FD_144924 | JGI IMG/M metagenome (GOLD analysis project Ga0193752, IMG submission 144924) | Soil microbial communities from a riparian zone of the East river system, Colorado, United States - H1c1 | ecosystem: Environmental > Terrestrial > Soil > Riparian zone | place: USA: East River... | reverse complement strand
GCGGCCAGTCAGCAGGAACCCGCGCTGCCCGCGCTCGGCGTCCTGGACCGCCTGGTCAACAGCGCCGGCGGCACGGAGCGTCTGGAAGCTTGCGACAGTCTCCGCCCTGGCACGTCGCGCCTCCGGTGCGGCGTCGAGGAAACGATAGAGGGCGATGGCGACCAAAAAGGCGAGCGGTATTGCCGCAAACAGCAATGCTGGCAGGAGCCGCGCTCGTACCCGCCACAGTGTTTTCATCAAGCCCCCCGTCCTTCACGGCACCTATGTTAGCAGGCACGCAGGTATATGCCATCCAGCTTGGCCGAAGGCCGCGGCGAGTTGTTGGCTGCAAGCAACGCCGGGCCGCATGTAGCCGTTAACAGCCAGAGAGCCTCATCATTCACGGATACGGGAGCGAATGCCATGAAACGTACAATCATCACGATTGCCCTATTGGCTGCTACGATCGGCGCCGCGTATGCACAATCTGGCGGTAGCTCCGGCGGCGGTTCGGGTGGAGGCTCTGCCGGCGGCGGCGCCGGCGGGGCTTCCGGCGGCGCCTCAACCTCCGGCGGAACAATGGGCCGGAGTGGTGGCAACACTGGCGCCGGTGGAACGATTGCGCCCCGCGGCACGACGGGATCTGGCGGGACGCTGGGGACGCCTAGCGCCACGGGAAGTGGCAGTGTGACGGGGCCAGATAACACTACAGGAGCCGGGTCGACCACAAACCCAGCCGGGAGCGGCGCTGGCTTGCCGTCGGCCACGGGCAACGTCACGACGCCGGGTCGGACACCGCCAAGCACGGGGCCGTCAGCCGGCCCGGCCGCTGGAGGCGGTACGCTACAACCCGGATCGAGTGCGCCGGGCCCTCGATAAGGCGCTCCGACTTCCGCCATGACTGAATTGAGTACGTTTTCAACCAGTAGTGAACCCACTCGCAACTTCGGTTGGGCCGGGCCGCTGGTTCACTGCTCCGCATCAGAGCGCACATAATTTCTCAAAGGAGGCGCACTATGGCCGATCTCACCTCGATTACCGCGGGTAGTCTCATAACTGCAGGAGAAGTGACAGGCACCAATGTCTACAATCTGCAAGGCGAAGAGTTGGGCACTGTGGACGACATCCTGATCGACAAGGTCAGCGGCCGGGCTGTCTACGCCGTCATGGCGTTCGGCGGATTTCTGGGCATGGGCGAGAAACAGCACCCCCTGCCGTGGTCGACGTTGAAGTACGACGAGGACCGGGGCGGATATGTGGTGAATCTGGAGAAGACGATGCTCCAGAACGCGCCCACCTTTGATCGATTGACCGACTTTAAGTGGACACCTGATTACGGCCGCCGGGTGGACAAGTATTACGGCGCACCCAGCTACTGGATGTGAGAGCCAAGCTGGTCGGTGTCTAACTGGGCGTCCGTTTAGCCTCACGGCTAGACGGGCGTTTTCGTTTTCTGTCGGCGTATTGCATTGGGCGCCGGTAGTTGGACTGTGTGTATATATATTCCTCCGCTTACAAGCTGTCCTTCATCATCGATGGCGACGTTTCCATTCAACCTTGTCAATGTCCGGGGCACCTACTTGAAAAATGGGCCGTGCCGATATGAACGACAGAATCTCACTCAACGCCTTCACCTCCATCGATCAGTCGAATGCGACAGAGGTCTACATTCGGGCCTTGGAAGACTTCAATGGAATCGTACAGCTACAGGAGCTCAAGCGGATCGAGAAAGAGGCCGTGCCAGTCAGTAGCACAGTGCTGGATGTCGGCTGCGGTTTCGGTCTCGAAAGCTTGGCCTTTGCCGGTCGGGCTGGGGGCGCCGTCCATGGCCTCGACAAGAGCGAGCAATTCATCGTGGAGGCGCGGCGCCGGGCTTCCCAGGCCGGTTTTACGATCAACTACAAGGTGGGCACCGCCGATGCTCTTCCCTACCCGGATCGGGCTTTCGATCACGTGAGGGCGGAACGTTTGCTTATCTATTTCGCCGATGTTGCGCCGGCACTAGCCGAAATGAGGCGCGTATTACGGTCCGACGGCACGATGGCCGTGATCGAACCCGATTTCAGTACGACCACCGTAAACATAACGGACCGCGCTCTACTACGGCGCGTCATGGCGCACGAGGCCGATACTGCTGTCAGCCAGAGCTGGCTTCCGGGGCGACTGCCCGCCCTGCTTTCCGAGCTCGGTTTCAAGGACATCGCTGTATCGACGCGGGTCCTCATCTTTCCGCAGGATCTTGCCGCAGCTTATTTCTCAGGGGCGGGACAAAAGGCGGCCGACGACGGAGCGATCTCGGCTGTGGAACACGAAAACTGGAAACGTGAGCTACGTGATCTTCACTCCTCTCAGTCCTTGTTCGGCTCTGAAGGTTATTTTCTCTTTTTCTGCCGATGAGAATTAGGTCCCTGGCTAATGAAAGTCCCTCGATGCGATCTTGATGCCGGGCGCCGTCGCGCGGACGTGCGTTGCTCGCGCTTCTGGCACGGCAACCCAGCTTCCACCCGGTCCACTAAATCTCTCGTCAGCGCGCGCAAGGGGCGGCTGCAAGGGGTCGGCGTCGGCTATTCCATCCAGCAGCCCTGACCAGTCGCGCAGCTCTTCGGCCACAACATGGATTACGAGTCCTTCGCGCTGCACGCGGCCGCGGACCGCCAACAGGCGGGCAGCCATGACGGTGCGGCGGTTGCTCTCGAATACACCCGGCCACACGACCAGGTTGGCGATGCCGCTTTCGTCCTCGATCGTGACGAACACGACGCCCGACGCCGTGCCCGGCCGCTGGCGCACCAGCACAAGGCCGGCAACCGTGATCCGGGAGCCGTTGCGCGCCGTCGCCAGCGCGTCGTTGCGAGCGACGCGCCGGCCGTCCAGCGCTGGCCGGATGAGCGACATGGGGTGCGCCTTCAAGGACATGGCGATGGCGCGGCAGTCGTCGACGACCTGTTCGCCCAAGGTCAAGCGCGCAAGGGCGACGCTTGGTTCATTCTCCTCTGCGCATGGCCGCGCGTCGAACAGCGGCAGCGGCGCATCCGACAAGCCCCGCGTGGCCCACAGCACATCCCGGCGCGACAATCCGAGCGAGGCGAAGGCGTCGGCGCGCGCCAAGGTCTCGATGTGCCGCTTGGCCAGCCCGGAGCGGCGCCACAGGTCGGCGACGTCGCGGAAGGGTGTGGCGCGACCGTCCACAAGCCGCTTGGCTTCCTTCTCCGGGAAGCTTCCGATCTGGCGGAAGCCCAGCCGCAGGGCGCGCAAAGGGGCCTGTGGCTCAAGCGTGTTGTCCCAAGTGCTGGCATCATTCACGTCGGGCGGGCGCACCTCCACACGGTGTTCGCGGGCGTCGCGGACGATCTGCGCCGGCGCATAGAATCCCATCGGTTGAGCGTTGAGCAGCGCCGCGGCGAACACGTCAGGATAGTGGCACTTGATCCAGGAGGAGATGTAGACGAGTAGCGCGAAGCTGGCGGCATGGCTCTCCGGGAAGCCGTATTCGCCAAAGCCTTCGATCTGATGGAAACAGCGTTCGGCAAAGTCCTGGCTGTAGTCGTGCGCCAGCATGCCCTTGATGAACTTGTCACGGAACGCGCTGACCTTGCCGGCGTGCCGGAATGTCGCCATGGCGCGGCGCAGCAGGTCGGCCTCCGCAGCCGAGAAGCCGGCAGCCAGGATGGCAATCTTCATGGCCTGTTCCTGGAACAGCGGCACGCCCAGCGTGCGGCCCAGCGCCGCCTCGAGGCCGGGCGGGTAGTCGATCGGCTCCAGGCCGTCGCGCCGCCGCAAATACGGGTGGACCATGTCGCCCTGGATGGGTCCGGGCCGCACGATCGCCACTTCGATGACCAGGTCGTAATAGGTTCGCGGCTTGAGGCGCGGCAGCATGGTCATTTGCGCCCGGCTCTCGACTTGGAACACGCCCAGCGAGTCCGCGCGGCAGAGCATGTCATAGACCGCTGGATCGTCCTGCGGGACCGTCGCCAGTGTGTATGCTCGCCCGTAGTGCTCGCCGATCAGCTCAAAGGCCTTGCGGATGCAGGTCAGCATACCGAGTGCCAGGACATCGATTTTGAGGATGCCCAGCGCGTCGAGGTCGCTCTTGTCCCATTCGATGACGGTGCGGTCGGCCATCGCGGCATTCTGGATCGGAACCAGCTCATCCAGACGGCCGGCCGTGATGATGAAGCCGCCGACATGCTGCGACAGGTGACAGGGAAAGCCGGTCAGCGTGTCCGCAAGCTCAAGCGCCAGTGCGACGCCACCGTCGCCGGGATCAATGCCGGCCTCGCGGATCTGGTGCGGCTCGAGACCGTCCGACCCGGCGCCCCACACCGTGCCGGCGAGTGCGCCCAGCACGTCGGAGGACAGGCCCATGGCCTTGCCGACGTCGCGGATAGCGCTGCGGTTGCGATACGAGATGACTGTAGCGGCCAGCCCCGCCCGCTCGCGGCCGTAGCGGCCGTATATCCACTGAATGATCTCCTCGCGGCGCTCGTGCTCAAAGTCGACGTCAATATCCGGCGGTTCGTTGCGCGAGCTGGAGATGAACCGTTCGAACAACAGGTCGGCCTTGATGGGATCGACCGCTGTAATCCCTATGCAGTAGCAGACGGCGGAGTTGGCGGCCGAGCCGCGCCCCTGGCAGAGAATACCGAGCGTGCGCGCCTGGTGGACGATCTCATGCACCGTCAGGAAGTAGGGCGCGTATTTAAGCTCGGCCACAAGGGCGAGCTCGTGTCGTATTGCTGCCGACACCTTGTCCGGCACGCCGTCGGGATAGCGCCAGGCCGCGCCCTCCCACGCGAGCCGGGACAACTTGTCCTGTGGCAGCTCTCCGGCCTCGTGTTCGACGGGATATTCGTACTTGAGCTCGTCCAGGGAGAAGTTGCAACGCTCGACGATCTCGACCGTGCGATCGATCGCGCGCGGATGGCGACGGAATAACCGTGCCATCTCCTCTGGCGGCTTGAGATGGCGTTCTGCGTTGGCGAACCGGCGAAAGCCCAACTCATCGACGGTGCAGCCCAACCGCACGGCCGTCAGCACGTCATGCAGCGCCCGGCGGTGCGGTGCGTGGTAATGGACATCATTGGTCGCGACAAGTGGCGCAGCGGCGCGCGTGGCCAGGTCCTCGAGTTGCGCCAGGCGCCGCGTGTCGTCGCCGCGAAACAGCGCCGTCGCTGCAAGGTAGCAACGACCAGAATAGAGCCGCGCCAGCCCGCGCAATCGTTCGCCGAAGGCAGGGTCGTCCGGTCGCCGCGGGGGCAGAACGATGGCGAGCAGGCCGACGGCATATTCGGCCAGGTCGTCGAATGACAGATCGCACTGGCCCTTGGCAGCGCGTCGGTTGCCGATCGTCAGCAAGCGCGTGAGCCGGCTGTAGGCGGCAAGGTCCATTGGATAGACGAGCAGCGAGTAGCCGTCCCGCGTGTCCAGGCGGACGCCGATCGCCAGCCGTAGCCCAGTTTTTTTGGCGGCCACATGGGCGCGCACGACACCTGCGAGGGTGTGGCGGTCGGCAATCCCGATCGCGCTGTGGCCGAACCGTGCAGCTTCCTCGACCAATTCTTCGGCGTGCGATCCGCCACGCAGGAAGCTGAAGTTGGTCGTGGTCTGCAATTCAGCATAGCGCACGCTCCAAACCTCCCCGCCCATGTTCTATTTTTGTTCTTGTCTGGGATGGGCGACGGAGTCAATGTCCTGCGACCTCGCCGGCTCCACGACGCGGGTTCAAGAGGTCATGCAATTGATGAAGGCTTGAGAGATGACAGGCGGTTCGACGTCGAGAGCCTTTCCGGCGAAGGACGAAGCGTATCTCGAAAGACTCAATCCCGAGCAGCGGCGGGCCGTGGAACATGGCGTTCAAGGCAAGAGATGCGTTCCGGCTGCTGCACTGCTGGTCATCGCAGGGGCGGGATCTGGGAAGACGAACACCCTTGCTCATCGAGTGGCGCATCTCATCGTGAACGGCGCCGACCCGCGCCGCATCCTTTTGATGACTTTTTCCCGCCGGGCCGCGACGGAAATGGCGCGTCGCGTCGAACGCATCAGCAGGACCGTGCTGGGCGCCAACGCCGGCGCGATGACCGACGCCCTGACGTGGGCCGGCACGTTCCACGGCGTCGGAGCGCGGCTGCTGCGGGAATACGCCGCCCAGATCGGCCTTGATCCTGGCTTTACGATCCACGATCGGGAAGACGCTGCCGACCTTATGAATTTGGTCCGGCATCAGCTCGGTTTGTCGAAGATGGAAAGCCGGTTTCCGACGAAAGGTACCTGCCTCCAGATCTATTCACGGGCCGTCAATGCCGAACAGCCGCTTGACGAGGTGCTAAGCGACCACTTTCCCTGGTGCACCGATTGGGAAGAACAGTTGCGCACGCTGTTCGGCGGCTACGTCGAAGCAAAGCAGGCGCAGAACGTCCTCGATTACGACGACCTGCTGCTCTATTGGGCGCAGACAATGGCCGACGCGGTTTTGGCCAAAGAAATCGGCAGCAGATTCGACCATGTGATGGTCGACGAGTACCAGGACACCAACCGGCTGCAGTCCTCGATTCTGCTCGCGCTCAAGCCCGACGGGGCAGGGCTGACCGTCGTCGGAGACGACGCGCAAGCGATCTATTCTTTTCGGGCGGCGACGGTGAGAAATATCCTCGACTTTCCGAACGCTTTCAGCCCGCCTGCCGACGTCATCACGCTCGACCAGAACTATCGGTCGACGCAACCGATCCTTGCAGCGGCGAACGCCGTGATCGACCTGGCTTCGGAGCGTTTCACAAAGAACCTCTGGACTGAGCGCCAGTCAGCAGAGCGGCCCCTGCTGGTTAGCGTTCGCGACGAGGGCGACCAGGCTCGCTATATCGCCGACCGCGTCCTCGAGAACCGAGAAAGCGGCACAATCCTGAAGCAGCAGGCGGTTCTGTTCCGAACGTCCAGCCACAGCGGTCATCTGGAAGTCGAACTTACGCGGCGCAACATTCCTTTCGTAAAATTCGGCGGCCTCAAGTTTCTCGACAGCGCACACGTCAAGGACATGCTGGCCATGCTGCGGTTCGCGCAGAATCCGCGGGACAAAGTGGCGGGCTTTCGGCTCATGCTCCTGATGCCGGGCGTTGGACCATCGTCGGCGCAGCGTGTCCTCGACCGGATGGCCGAGCGGCCGGACCCGCTCTCGGCTTTGGCCGATATTCCCGCCCCGCTGCGGTCTGGCGAATTCTGGGAGAGCTTCGTTCAAGCCCTTCAGCAGCTTAGCTTCGGCGGAGCCGGTTGGCCCGCAGAAATCGAATATGCGCGGCGCTGGTACGAACCGCACCTCGAGCGGATCCATGACGACGCGGCGGCTCGCCTAGCCGACTTGCTGCAGCTTGAGCAGATTGCCGCCGGCTACTCATCACGCGAACGCTTCCTGACCGAGCTGACCCTGGATCCGCCGGACGCTACGAGCGACCAGGCGGGTGTCCCGCTTCTCGATGAGGACTACCTGATCCTGTCGACCATCCATTCCGCCAAGGGCCAGGAGTGGAAGTCGGTCTTCGTCCTCAATGCCGTGGATGGTTGCATGCCGTCCGATCTCGGTACTGGCACGACCGCCGAAATCGAGGAGGAGCGGCGGCTGCTTTACGTTGCCATGACGAGGGCGAAGGACAATCTGTCCCTTGTCATGCCGAAGCGCTTCTTCACCCACGGACAGGGCCCGCAAGGCGATCGTCATGTTTATGCCTCGCGGACCCGCTTCATTCCGAAAGAGCTGCTGCAGCATTTTGAGTGCGTGACGTGGCCGTTGTCGGACGCTTCGGCGGCTCAGCGCATCGCAGCAAAACAACTCCGTATCGATGTAGGGGCCAGAATGCGCGGCATGTGGCGCTAGCGATCCTAGCAATGTGAGCAGAGCCCGCATGCATCGGGTCGCGCGCCGCCGCGCAACACTTAAGCCGACGCCGCGTTCCATTCCCGCTAACTATGGGAGAGATGCATGGCTGCGAAGAAAAAGGCTGCCGATCGACGATCCAGGTCAAAGACGGTCGCAGGCCGAGCCAAGGCGACAAGGGAGATCAAAAGGAAGCGATAGCTGATGAAAATCGCAACCTTCAATGTAAACGGCGTCAACGGCCGCCTTCCTGTCCTGCTGCGTTGGCTTGCTGAGGCCCAGCCAGATGTTGTGTGCCTGCAGGAACTGAAGGCACACAAGGAGAAGTTTCCCGAGGCGGCAATTGACGCGGCCGGCTACGGTGCAATATGGCACGGTCAGAAGAGCTGGAACGGCGTTGCGATCCTCGCTCGCGGTGGTCAGCCGGAGGAAACCCGACGGGGCTTGCCAGGCGATCCGGACGACGAGCACAGCCGCTACATTGAGGCTGCGATTGGTGGTGTCATCGTGGGTTGCCTGTACCTGCCGAACGGCAATCCCGCTCCTGGTCCCAAGTTTGATTACAAACTGCGGTGGTTCGAGCGCCTGAATTCGCACGCTAAGCGCCTGCTAATGTCTCGTGCTCCGGTTGTGCTGGCTGGGGATTTTAATGTCATGCCCACCGATCTGGACGTGTACAAGCCAGAACGCTGGATGGATGATGCCTTGTTCCGGCCCGAGGTGCGGACGGCCTTCCATCGTCCCGTCGCGCAAGGGTGGACAGACGCGCTGCGCAAGCTTCATCCCGATGAGCGGATCTATACTTTCTGGGATTACTTCCGAAACGCATACGCCCGAGACGCCGGCCTGCGTATCGATCATTTATTGCTCAACCCTCCATTCGCCAAGCGCTTGGTAGCTGCAAGTGTCGATCGCGTGGTACGTGGCTGGGAAAAGGCCAGTGATCACGCGCCCGTATGGATCGAGCTGGCGGACAGCGCCAAGCCTGCCAAACGAGATCCACGCGCACGCGGCCGGAAGGGTTAGGGCCATGCTGATCCAGGTCGTTCATTGTCACCCTCTCACCGACAGCTACAACCATGCGCTATTTGAAGTGGTCGTGGCTTCGCTCGAGCAGAGCGGCCATCAGGTCATCGCGACTGACCTCTACCGAGAGGGATTTCAACCCGCGATGACTGAGGCGGAGCGGCAGAGCTACATGGGGCCTGCCTATGACGGCCATGCGGTGGCTGACTACATCGCTATCTTGAAGAAGATCGACGGCATCATCTTCTGCTTTCCGCATTGGTGGTACGCGATGCCGGCTGTCCTCAAGGGATATGTCGATAGAGTGTGGGCGCCCGGCACTGCATTTACCTACGGCGCCAAGCACAAGGATCTACAGCCCAATCTTCAGAATATTCGCCTGTTTGGTGTCGTGACTAGCTTTGGGTCCCCTTGGTGGAACGCGGTGGTGCTTGCCGGCGACCCCGGGCGGAAAGTGATGATGCGAGGTCTGAAGCGCTTAGCCATTTGAACATCAAAGCAAACAACAAGCTGATCACGGCGAAGGAGACGAGAAAACCGGCTGCCTGCAAAGCCACCTCGGGGATGAAGGTGCCAATGTACTTGCTGAAAGCGGCCAAGGCTGTCGTCAGGAGCATCGAGATCAACATGAGGAAGCCGATCGCCAGTACCCCCGCCAGCGAGAAGACATATGTCCTCGCGAAATGCCACAGACCGGTCCCCGGCATCGATTTGACTTCCCATACAGCATTGATTGCGTCCTTGAGCTGAACGACGACACCGACCGCTGCGAAAAGAAGGGCCGCCGTGCCTATAATCGAGGAGAAGATGCCTTCGCCTTGCTGACCGGCACCTGCCAACATCCCGTTGATGGCTTGCGCGCCGCTGTCGCCCAATAGCCCCTTCAATCCATTTATGATCTGCGCTTGGACATCCGCTCGCTCAAAGGCCAGCCCGGCGACAGCGATCACCACGACGATCAGTGGGCCAATCGAGAAGATGGAATAGTAAGCAAGCGCCGCGCCTGATTTAGCGTCGTTATGTGCTATCCACTGGGATGCGGCACCTTTTAGCGCCCTCCACGCGCCCGAGGGGACGCGCTGATCTGAATTTTGATGTGCTGCATGCATGACCTGGCCCAGAATGTCAGCGGAAAGCCAAGCGATCGATTAGAGTGGAGCGCGGGAATTTGGCGCCTTGCAAAGACCCCATCCGGTCGCAAGCGCTTACTAGGGCTGACCCTCCGCATGTTCGTCCGCCTTCCGCCCACCAAGCTCCTGGGACACGGCGGTTATCGCTTTGTCGGTCACGTCACCGGCTCGGGATTTCAATTCGTCGCCGAGCTTCTCGGCTTTCACAACCTCCGCCACCGTCGAGATCGTGTCCCGGCCGGCCTGCTTCACGCGGGCGCTTGTACCGGCGAGATACTGGCGCTCGCCCGCCGTCATGGGCAACGCAGCGCCTATTGCAGCACCAATAGCAGCGCCGATAGCAGCGACCACGATGGGCTGCTCTTCCGCCAAGGTGCTCACATAGTTGCGTGTCGTCCCCGAGGCTTGCCTGGCCCGGTCTGTCAGATCTCGCGCCGTTTGCTGACCCTGCTGCACCAGACCGCTCGCGGTGCTGGCCGCACCGTCGCGTACCTGTTCGGCAGTCGTGCGGGCGGTCTCAAGCGCAGCTGAGCCAAGTTCACCTGCCTTGCTCAGGGCATCCCGCGCTGTCGAACCCGCAGATTTCCCAACCGATCCAATGGTTTCGGAGACCCCTGCAGCCGCGCCGGCGGCGCGGCGGGCGGCATCAGAGGCCAGATCGCTGGCCCGATGAGCCGTGTCATGCGCCGTACGCCCTATGCCGTCGGCGGTGTCGCGTACCGCATCCGCTCCAGCTCCCGCCGCAGACTTGAGCGTTGCCCCCGTTTTGTCGAACATGTCCGGTCCATGATCGGATCCACGGGTCGGAGCATTGGCGGCGCGTGTCAGCATCATCACCAGCCCGGCACCGATAAGCAGGGCCGGGATCGGATTGGCACGCGCCTGGTGGGCCAGCGCCTTGGCAATAGACAGACTGCTGTCCTTGACGAGGTTCAACACCTCCGTCGTGACGTATGACGGCGTTGCGGCCGTACGCAGCCCATCGAGCGAGGACGACAGTTCCTGGCGATGAAGCTCGGCTTCCCGCTGCAACTGGTAGGTGCTCGTCATGAAAGCTTCTCCTTGGCCATCTCGCCGTCGCGGCGCAGGCTATTCAATGTGGCGTTGGGGGTGACGTCGACATGCGCCAACTTCTGTCGGGCGCTTTGGATGAGGATGCCGCCCACCAGGGCGGATGTTCCGGCAACGATCAGCACAGCCCAAGGCGGCTCCATGCCGGCGGCAATCAGGGCCGCCACAGCGGCCTGCAGGATCAAGAAGAGTGCGGCGACAAGGAAAACGGCGCCTACGATCATCAAGCTGAAGCCGCTGCGCACGGCTACAAGCTTTTCGCCGAACTCGGCGCGCGCCAGCTTGAATTCGGTTTGGATGAGATCCGCGGCTTGCGTGATCGCATCCGAGGCGAGACCGATTACGCCCCGACGTTGCGGTGTCTGAAGCATCTTACTCACCAAACTCGTTCGTTGAGGGTGCGGCCTCGCTCGCACCAACCTTGATAAAGCGCGAGAGCGCGAAGCCAGCCACCACGGCACCCGCGAAGAAGGCAACTGGTTGCTCGCGGCCAAACTTCGTCACCATCGCCAGCAGGTCGCCAACGCTATGGTCGCGCAGGCCGCCCGCCATCTTATCAATGCTGGCGGCTGCGTCTCGAACGTAGCCCGCAACAACAGGTGATTCCTTGCCGATATCGTTGGCGGCATTGCGGACCGCCCGGCCCACGCCCTCGATTGCATCGGCGCCTGCCGCCTTGGGCGTCTCGACCAGATTCGTTGCGGCGTCGCGGGCGACGCCGCCCAACTTTTCACTGATGCCCTTCACTGCCTCGCCGATGCCGCCGCCACTCAGACTTCCGTCGTCGCCGCTCGAACCGGTTTTGTCGTTCATTTCGTTTCTCCCTGTTGCCCGCGCTGCCGGACCTTTTGCCAGCGACTTGGGCGAGGAAAGAACGTCACGCCATGGGATTCGGTTGCTGGTAAGCAGCGTACGTTGACAGCGCGCTGCCGCTAAGCTGGGGATTGAGTGGGCATAGGTGCCTACCAGGGGATCGGCCGCCACCAGACGCCGATCATCAGCCGACCCGCGGCCTCCTGCTCGAGCATGTCGGCCACCGAAGCCTTCTGCGGCACGTTGTCGGATGGGCCTTCCTCGTCGCCCTCGACGAACTCAATGACGGTCCAGAACGCGGGATCGGGCGGAGACTTCAGCCAATAATACCAAGGGTCGTCGAGCGGCATCGCCCCTACGTCTTGAGGTTTGCCGCCGACATCCTGCCGCGCTCCTCCTGCACCTCGTAACTTACTTTTTGCCCTTCATCGAGGG
>Ga0193752_1002893_pt1 | contig 12319 bp, 8 predicted proteins | sample H1c1metaG_FD_144924 | JGI IMG/M metagenome (GOLD analysis project Ga0193752, IMG submission 144924) | Soil microbial communities from a riparian zone of the East river system, Colorado, United States - H1c1 | ecosystem: Environmental > Terrestrial > Soil > Riparian zone | place: USA: East River... | reverse complement strand
AGCCGGACAGGATATGAAGAAAAAGACCTGGTGGACTATGATGCATATAGTTTGAAATTGAATGCAGGTGTATACTATAAAATCACGAATAACATCGAGGCCTCATTACTTGCTTATTGGGGAACTGGCACCACGGTGTATACCGGCGCGGACAGGTACGCTTTGAAGAACTTTATTCTGGGGCAGTATCGTGCGGAGATAAAAGGAAAAAGCTGGTATCTGCGTGCTTACACCACCCAGGAAAATTCGGGTGACTCTTACACCGCTACGACCGCAGCGGTTGCAGTTAACAGTTCCTGGAAAAGTAATCAAACCTGGTTTGCGCAATACACGGGTACTTATTCGGGTGCCAAACTGCAGGGCTTAACCGAAGAACAGGCACATGCAGCTGCAAGGACGGCTGCAGAAACCGGACGTTTGCTTCCCGGAACCGATGCCTATAATATGGCGTTCGATAAGGCTATCAGCACCGATATCAAAAATGGCGGTGCGCGGTTTGCAGATAAATCAAGTCTTTATCATTATGAAGGTCAATGGGATCTAAGTGAATACACCAAAGTGGTTGATGTACTTGTTGGTGGTGACTTCCGTCGGTATCATCTGGACTCTAAAGGAACAATTTTCGTAGATACGGCCGGCCCTATCAATATCAACGAATTCGGTGGTTTTGTGCAGCTTCAGAAACGATTGTTCGAAGAAGTGCTTAAGATTACAGCATCCGGACGATACGATAAAAGCATGAACTTTAAAGGCAGGTTTACACCAAGGATTACTGCGTCGGTTAGAGTGGCCCGTGATAATAATATCAGGTTATCATTTCAAACGGCTTACAGATTTCCATCTACACAGGATCAGTATATCAATCTAAACACACCCGGAAGTAAACTCATTGGCGGGTTGCCTTCCTTCCAGACTTTTTACAATTTCGACAGTAACCCGGTTTATACCGCAGAAAGTATCGGGGAATATCGTGCTTCAATCGCAAATGGATCAGCAGACCCGGGAAAGCTGAAAGAAGCTCAGTTTAGGAGCCTAAAGCCAGAAAGCGTTAACAGTTATGAGATCGGATACCGCGGCCTGGTAACCAAAAAATTACTTGTTGATGCCTATCTTTATTTCAGTGAATACAAAGATTTTATTGGTCGTGTCGCGGTAGGTCGCGCTGCACCGGGTGGAACGGTTGCAAATCCACTTGCCAGTGAAAATTACTCTTACCCGGTAAATTCAGACAACTCTGTGAAGGCCATAGGTTGGGGGCTAAGCCTGGATTATCAACTGGGACAAGGATTCAATGCACGTGCTAATATTTCAAGCGATCAGCTTCGCGATGTTCCGGACGGGTTAATTACCTTCTTCAATACACCGAAAGTTCGTTACAACCTTGGAATTGGTAATGAAAACATTGCTAAATCAAACTGGGGTTTTAACCTGCTCTGGAGATGGCAGGACAAAGTTAAATGGGAAGGAACCTTTGGGACTGGATCGATTGATTCATATGGCACGTTCGATGCGCAGATCAATCATACATTTCCGCGAATTAAAACGATTGCCAAGATTGGCGGAAGCAATCTGTTGAACAAATATTATATCAGTGCTTTTGGTAACCCAATGATCGGAGCTGTTTACTATATCAGTGTAGGGTATAATATATTGTAGCGCCGACGTCTTCGTCGGCCCTTGTAGCGCGGACGTCTTCGTCCGCTCTTTGAAGTCCGCTCTTTGAAGTCCGCTCTTTGAAAATGTACCGCGGATGTATTATATAATACTGTCGTTCTATTTTCCACGGGCGGAACGGGAGGTCCGCCCCACACGCGCTACATTTATTCCCAGGACCACCATCAAAATAACCAAACCAAAAAATTCCCTTGAGTCTTCTATCCAGGGCTTCTGAGCCTGCATGGTCTCTGCAATGTTTTCAGCATTGTGATCTTTGATCCATGAAAGGACTCCGTCATCTGCAACAAACAAATAAACGGCATAAGCGAGATAAACAGTAATGCCTGCATATAATGCCGTGCGGTTCCCCTTTCCTTTATAGCACATCCAACACATCAATGCACCATAAATATAAATGGGAATCCAGACATAAGGATCCGGATCGTTATACTGCAGTAAAGCAAAAAGCACGAATAAAATCGCAAAGACAAGATTAAAGATCTTCATGCGGAAAATTTTGCTGAATATGATGTGCAACGGATCTCCTGATCCGTTGATTTGTAAAGCTGTCTGGTTTTACATTTATTGGACTTTTCCACTCCACAAGTGAGCGGATCTGGAGGTCCACTCTACAAGGGGGGACCTGGAGGTCCACGCTACATTTTGAATGTCAGATTTTGCAAACCTACCTGATTGGATTCTTTGGGATCAACCGGTTTGCTGGTGATAACGAGTTTATGCATTTTACTATCCGTTACAGGCTCCAGTTTGGCATTAATAGTTGTGGTTACAGGTTTGTCTGAGCTACCCTTAGCGCCACCGCCAGGAAGATTCAGCTGTCCCAGTACTTTACCATTTTCATCATCAAGTCTAATCTCAAATGTATATCCCGATACTGCAGGCTCTCTCCAACCAAGTCCAAGTGAAACACCTGTAATGCCGCTAAGGTCTATTTCTTCAATGGTAAATGATCCCGGAGCCTTTGGAGTAATCAGATTGGCAGTTCCGTTGAAATTCATTTTCGAATATCCTTTCATGGTTTTAACGCCATTAAAAAGCAACTTGTTATTTCTCAGAACCACAACCGCGTCACTTGTAAGTTGTTTTATGTTAGCGCCGCCTTTATCCGTATAACTGGCAGAAAGATACAGCATGCCTTTGTCTATAACCGGTTTGTTGAGCGTAGCGCTAATTTTGCCGGTTGCAGGCAAGGTTTTTCCAGCAGCCTTCGCTGCGAGGGAGCGTATCCAGGTCACAATCTGCCGGGCATCGGATTCCTTAAGAGTTGGATGAGCTGGCATAGCCACTTCACCCCAGACTCCGCCACCTCCTTTGATAATTTTTTCGGTGAGATAACTTACGGCGTTCGGATCTTTTTCATAACGCTGTGCAACTAACGTGTAGGCCGGGCCTACCGATTTTTCATCGGTTTTGTGGCAAACTTTGCAATCAAGTGAAAGCATGGTATTCCGGCCCATCATCGCTTCAGTAAGCACCTGGTGTCCAGGTGATGCCGCTGCTCTGTCTGATCCCTCCATGTAGTCAGCGGAAACCACCAGATTTGAAACATCACTACCTGCCTGCGGATCGTCTTTATCTGTAACCTTAACAGCATATTCTACCGGCTTGCCCGGGAAATAAAATGTTTTGTTACCTATAAGGGCTATAGATATCAAAGGACTTTCGTTGCCGGCGTATACTGAAACGGTATTGCTTTTTACCGAAGCTTTTTTATCATCCAGCACTTCTACGGAAATGTTATAGTCTCCCGCCTTATCGAAAGTATGGGTAATAGTAGGTTCGGTGGTTTCTTTCTTAGTGCCGCCGAGGTTCCAGACATATGTCAATTTATCCTTTTCCGGATCCACCGCTTCTATACTGGCGGTTATATTAAATGGCAACGCACCGGTCACTTTATCTACGTTAAGAGCTGATAGTTTTGCTGCACGGTTTCCGCCGTTGTAATCAATTCTGGACAACGCTGCATCCGGGTTTTTAGAAAACCAGCCTGAACCATATTCCAGGGCATACAATTTGCCATCCGGCCCCGTTTCCAAATCAATGAGGCTGTTGAATTTAACGCCACTCATAAAAGGCTCCATCTTATCGAAGTCGCCGTTTTCTTTCATAGTGACCGTTTTTACCCATCCTCTTATCCAATCGTAGATGAATAATTTTTTATTAAAGTAATCAGGATACCGGGTTTCTTTTGGAAACATATCAGTATAGTAAACGGGGCCGGCCATGGCATTACGGCCACCTGAACCAACCTGTGGAAATTCTTTTGACTCTCCGTAAGGATACCAGATAAATGGAGGAGCTACTGCAGGCAATTCTTTAATACCCGTATTGTTCCTTGAATTATTCACAGGTTTAGCAGGATCAAAGGTGCTACCCGAAGTGCCAGTCGCATAGTCATAGGCGTTATATGGATAATTTTTTCCAACAAACAAAGGCCAGCCAAAATAACCCGCCTTGCGGGCCTGGTTCAGTTCATCGTAGCCACGTGGTCCGCGCGTTCCGATACTGTCGGCATTGGCGTCAGGTCCAACTTCACCCCAATAGAGATAGCCATTCTTTTTATCAACCGAAATACGATAGGGATTTCGGTTACCCATAACATATATCTCCGGTTTTGTATTGGCAGTTCCTTTTGGAAACAGATTGCCCTCAGGGATCGTGTAACTACCATCTGGATTTATTTTGATCCGCATAATCTTGCCGCGCAGATCGTTCGTGTTACCCGCAGACCTTCTGGCATCATATTGTTCGTGACCCGGACGATCATCGAGCGGACCAAATCCTTTATTGACATAACGCTGACCTGGTTCATCAAAGGGAGTAGAATTATCACCGGCAGAAACAAAAAGCTCTTTATTCGGACCAAAGGCTATCGAGCCGCCGGTATGACAACAAATTTCGCGCTGGGAATAAAACTGGAGAATGATTTTTTCAGACTTCATGTCCAGTGTATCATTTTCAAACTTAAACCGCGACAGTCGGTTTACAGACGTATCGATAGGGCTATAAAAAGCATAGACATAATGATTGGTAGCAAAATCAGGATCTGCCTGCAAACCAAGAAAGCCTTCTTCTGCATTTACTCCTTTAGTACTTGTTTTGAAGTAAACATTCAGAAAACCTGCCTGGTGAAATGACTTATCTGCACTTTTATAGTGCATTAGCTCACCACGACGCTGTGCGACCAGAACATCAAAATTTGGCAGTATGGTCATTTCAGTTGGCTCAAACATGGTTCCTTCCGTGAGAACGGTTTTAGTGAATCTGTCCTCATCCGGTGGAATCAGAGTTGTGGCCCTGGAATAATCGGGCTTTTTATTATCTCCAATGGCGTATTGAATTCCGCCAAGCAGATGTTTCAGATAGTTGTCTTCTTTAAATGATTCATCCGTATGACCGAGTTCAGTATAGAAGGAGCGTCCGCCATCAAAATCGTGGTACCAGGCCATTGGATGGTTGTTTCCGTTTTTGCCACCCTTGTAACTGGTTTCGTCGATCTTTATAAGCACTTTTATATCCGGGTTCAGATTCTTAAAATTGTACCATTCGTCTTTCCGGCGCCAGACTTTAGGAAGGTGTTTGGTAGAAATATGAGTCTGATCGATTACGTCAAGATTTGCTTCCTGCTGGGCGGGATGGCTTTCGAACTGCGCTCCGGCGAGCCTGTTATACCAGCCCCAGTCATATTCAGCATCTGTGGCGGCGTGGATACCTACATAACCACCGCCAGCCTGGATATAACGTTCAAATGCGGCTTCCTGGAAGTTATTAAGCATATTGCCGGTAGTATTGAGGAATATTACTGCTGAATATTTTTCTAACGAATCTCCTGTGAAATAATCTGCGTTTTCGGTGGTATCAACATCAAAACCATTTTCCGTCCCCATTTTAATCAGGGCAACTTTCCCTGGTTCAATAGAACCGTGGCGGTAACCGGTTGTTTTGGAGAACACCAGTACCCTGGGTTTTCCCGATCTTGTATTACACGCGAATAAAAAAACAATTAAGGGCAACAGGCAGGCTAATCGAAGCAATTTTCTCATTTGTAATTAGTTATGTAGTATTCCGATGAAATACAATTGAAGTTTTAAAATGATGATCGGGCTAATTCCGAGGGTCATACCCTTGATCAGAGTCAGTTTTTATAATAGTGACCAATATCTATAATAGTGACCAATATTAAATATTAATTCGAAAATATTGAATTGATTTCCAATTATTCAGTTCCTGGAAGTTTTAAGGGACAATTAATCCCCCGATTCAATTTAGAAATTGCTGAATATCCGGATAATTTTGCTACTTTTGCAGCCCATTTCAGGATTTTACAAAAATCCGGATTACCCACAGGGCAAAAAGTTCTCCGTCTGTTCGGGGGCGCCAGCAGGGTGTAAAAATTAAATTGGATAATATGCCAAAGGTAAAAACAAACTCCAGTGCCAAGAAAAGGTTCAAGGTAACGGGAACGGGTAAAATCACCCATCAGAAAGCTTACAAGAGACACATTCTTACAAAAAAATCAAAAAGAAGGAAACGCGCACTGAATAAGGACGGCGTAGTTCACAAATCAAATCTTGATTTTGTAAAAAGACTTTTAAGATTGAAATAAATCATCGTTTCAACCATCAATCTTAAATCATCAGTTAACAATATAAAATCATTATATGCCACGTTCAGTAAATGCAGTTGCTTCAAGGGCCCGCAGAAAACGAATTTTAAAAGCTGCCAAAGGTTATTATGGCAAGCGTAAAAATGTATATACCGTTGCGAAGAACGTAATGGAAAAAGGTCTTACTTATAAATATGTAGGCCGTAAATTAAAGAAAAGAGAATACCGTGCTTTGTGGATCGCCCGTATCAATGCGGCAGTACGTGAAGAAGGTCTGACTTATTCCCAATTCATCAATTTGCTCAACAAAAAGGGCATTACACTTGATCGCAAGATCCTGGCTGATCTCGCAATGAATGAGCCGGAAAGTTTCAAAAAGCTGGTTGGTTCTGTTAAATAACCTGATCAGCACAGCTGATTGTAGCAAAAATGATGAAAATTATTACAGATATAAATTTCAATGATTTTCGGAACCGGGCTCTGCCCGGTTTTTTTGTTTGGTAAATCGTTCAAACAATTATTTTTGTATCATCTTTGCCCGTTGTTTGTTAAGCACTATTAATTCATTCTTAAAACTTACCACTATCAGCAATCCTAATGATTACATGAATAATAGCTATGCCGATCTGGTAAAGCAGACATTCAATTATCCTCAGCTCGGTTTTGAAACCAAGGATGGTAATCTGTTTTTCAATGGCCTTGACCTCAAGGCATTGATTGACAAATATGGTACTCCCATGAAACTTACTTATCTGCCTAAGATAGGGATGCAGATCAAGCGTGCCAAACAGATGTTTGCTAACGCGATCAAAAAGCACAAGTATGAGGGGGGATACAATTATTGTTATTGTACTAAAAGCTCGCATTTTTCATTTGTGGTTGAGGAAGCGTTGAAGCATGAAATTCACCTGGAGACTTCTTATGCTTATGATATTGAGATCATCAAAAAGCTTTACGAAAAAAGAAAGATCAATAAGGATATTTTTATCATTTGCAATGGGTATAAACAAAAATCATATACCTCCCGGATCGCAGCACTGCTGAACTCCGGATTTAAGAATGTGATACCGGTACTTGATAACCCGGATGAATTACAACACTATAAAAAATCCGTTAAGGTCCCGTTTAAACTGGGTATCCGTGTTGCTGCAGAAGAAGAGCCAACCTTTCCTTTTTATACCTCACGCCTTGGTTTTCGCGCCAGAGACATTCTTGAATTTTATGTTGACAAAATAGAAGGTAATGAAGACAAGTTTCAGTTGAAGATGCTTCATATCTTTTTAAACAAAGGGATCAAGGACGATATTTATTACTGGAGTGAACTGAACAAAATCATCAACCTTTATTGCCAGCTCAAGAAGATCTGTCCCGAGCTGGATTCAATCAATATAGGTGGTGGGTTTCCGATTAAGCATTCCCTTGCCTTTGAATATGATTACCAATTCATGATCAACGAGATCGTTGGTAACATCAAAAAGGCGTGTAAGAAGAATAAGATCCAGATGCCGAACATATTTACAGAATTCGGCAGCTATACTGTAGGAGAGAGCATGGCTCATATCTACAGCGTAATCGGACAAAAACAACAGAACGACCGGGAGATCTGGTACATGATCGATTCGTCATTTATCACCACTTTACCGGATACCTGGGGTATTGGGGAGAAATTCCTCTTGTTACCTGTAAATAAATGGGACCAGGAGTACCAGCGGGTAGTGCTCGGCGGCATAACCTGTGACAGTCATGACTACTATGATTCGGAAGAACACGTGAACGAAGTATTTTTACCCAAAGTCAATAATGGCGAACCGTTATATGTCGGCTTTTTTCATACCGGCGCATATCAGGATCAGATAAGTGGTTATGGAGGGATCAAACATTGTCTGATTCCCTCGCCTAAACATATCATTGTGGGACATGATAAAAATGGTAAACTTGTTGATTGGATTTATGCAAAAGAGCAAACTGCGCAAAGTATGCTTAAGATTCTTGGGTATGTTAAATAATTACGGGATCAGTTTGTAAATCATTCTTGAAATCATGCTCATTAAAACCAGTCAGACATGAAAGCTGTTTATTTTTTTGCTGTTTTAATGCTTCTTGTGCAATCAGGCAGGGCCCAGAGTGCCGAGGATTCTGTGAAAGCTACCATTAACCAGCTTTTTGAGGGAATGAAAAATGTTGATGCAAATCTGATCCGGAATAGTTTTGCTGACAGCGCTGTATTTCAAACTATCGTAAACGGCCAGAACGGTAAAATTTCTGTAAGGAATGAATCGGTCGCGGGATTTGTATCATCTATTGGCAAACAAATCAAAGGTGCCCTGGATGAACAGATACAATTCGAGTCAATAAAAATTGATGGGAATCTTGCTTCAGTATGGACGCCTTACAAGTTTTATTTCTCGGGCAAATTAAGTCATTGCGGAGCCAACTCATTCCAACTGGTAAGAATAAATTCTCAATGGAAAATTCAATACCTGATTGATACCAGGAGGCGGACGAATTGTGAGTAAGATCGATGCTGCTGTAAAAGCTATTTTCTCTTCAGTCTGTACTTCTTGGCAACCTTAGGACTGTTAATATATTTATTCAGTTCTTCCTCAGTCATGCTACTTGCCATCTCGAGCGGTACATCTATCAGTGTGGTCTGCATTTGTTTGACTTCATCCTTAAGTTTGTTGGTTTTCCGGGTAATGTCCGGGTCGCGCTCGCCAATAAGCTGGTTATCCCTTACCATATATTCCAGTCTTTTAATTGAGCCCCTCAAAGAAGATGCCTGGTTCTGATCATAAACCTTTTGCGGTGCAACCGCTTCTTTAACCGGAACAAGTGTAACACCAACGGAAGGCATTACTTTACCTACATTCTGAGAGCTCGTATTGGTTGAAGATGCCAAAACACTTCCCGTCAACGCAGTAGTGGAAGAAGTGATGTCAAATGTAGTTCTGGTGCCTTTAATTCTTTTTACCCCCTTATCGAGCTGAATAAAAGTGTATTTCATCTGGCGTATATATGACTCTGTAATTCTCACCTGTTGATTATATTCCTGGATAGCTAATGGATAGTTGAGCGCATCCCTTACAATTATTTTCACAAGAGCCGTATCCCTGGCCATAAAACGATTGGTGCCGACAAAACTTAACTGCAATACCTTCACCTTAGCCGAATCGGTCTCCTTTACAAAATCGAAAGGAGCTGTCCACATAAAATCATCATCGCATTTTTTTACCTGGCTGAAATTTTTTAAAGGTGTGTTTGCATAAAAAGTAATGTGTTCGATGGGGAAACTCCCATTTTCACACTGTATTTTAAATGCGATCGTATCGCCTTCATCAACATACAATGTGGAACTTACGGAAGGCTTCACTTTAGAAGTGATAATATCGGTATTATAAAAGGTAATGGAGAAAAAAGTATCAACTCTTTCGCTGGGGTAGTTTAAATTCTGAACTCCGATATTAACCCGGTATTCATTGTCATACTTAAGCTTGCCCGACATGAAATACGACTTTTCTGCTTTGAAGGTTAGCATTCCATTGTCCTTATTTATCTTAAGGCCTACCGGAGAATTTCTGAGGAACCAGTAAAAGTTCCTTGGATCTTTATTAATTTCCAGCTGATAGTTCAGCGTTGAATCAACATGCAGCGTAAAATAAGGATTGATATTTTTGATACGTAAAAATGTATCAGCTGGAACGAACGGTACAGAGTCGATGATTTTGGGAATTGTATCTACTACAGTTGTATCCTGCGCTTTAATCGTCGAAAAAGGAGCTACAGACCATAACACAAACAAAACCCAGCAAAAAGTACGAACAGGATTTCTTCTCATGAGTTTCAAAATCGTGCCCGAAGTTAATATAAATCAACAAAAAACCCATCCTCACATGCCGGAGGATGGGTAATTGATAATTCTGTTATAAGCTATATTGCCGAAAATTAACGTTTGTTTTTATTACTGAACGTTGATTTGTTTTCCGGACTGAGCTACTTCTTCTTTCTTAGGAAGATACAATTTCAATATTCCGTTTTCGTATTTTGCCTGAATGTTGTCTACGTCAACCTTATCGTCAACATTGAAAGATCTTTTAAATGTACTTACTGCGAATTCCTTGCGAACGGTTTTGTATTCATTTTCAGTCTGACCTGCTTCTTTGGCTTCAAAGCCCACAGTAAGCAAACCTTTTTCTACCTCTACTTTGAAATCTTCTTTGTTTCTGCCGGCAGCATTGAATTCAAGATGATAACCATCTTTAGATTCATGAATGTTTACCGGTACAGAGGATTTTTGGTTTGATGGCCATTGGGTTGGAAAGCCATTGAATAATTCATCAAAAATGTTGTCGAATGTTTTAACAGGGCGATTGTTGATTTTTACGAGTGTCATGACTTATGCTTTTTTAGTTGTTTAAAATTGATGACTGAGTTAGGTCAAACGGTATACCATAGCAAAAAAAACGGGTTTTTGTGCCGAAATGAATGGTTTATGCGTTTTAGAAGCGACAGAACGGCGTATTTCTTCATTTTAGGGTGTCATAATGACTGATTGGAGGAATCAAATCCTTTCATTTAAACCTTTTGCCTAATTTTGCGTTTTTGTATTAATAAACTCAAATCAAAATATGTATCCAGCAGAAATAGTCCTTCCGATGAAGGAAGAGCTAACCGAAAATGGTTTTCAGGAATTATTATCACCCGTAGAAGTAGACAGTCAGTTGGGCCAGAAAGGAACCACGCTTGTGGTCGTAAATTCCGTGTGTGGCTGCTCGGCAGGGACTGCCCGTCCGGGAGTTTTAATGGCCGTAACCAATTCCACCAAAAAACCCGATCACCTGGCAACTGCTTTTGCCGGATTTGATATTGATGCCGTTAAAAAATTGCGTGAGCATTTACTGCCTTATCCTCCCTCTTCACCTTCCATTGCCTTGTTTAAGGATGGTGAACTGGTTCATTTTATCGAACGTCATATGATTGAGGGAAGATCTGCCCAGATGATTGCTCATAATCTGATTGCAGCATTTGACGAGTATTGTTAAGAGATAATGCTGAACTTTTCAGCTTTGCCCATAATTGTCCCCCTTAATCTTAAGGGGGCTTTGTTTTTGTTAGGGGTAAATCACAAATCCTTTCTTATCATTGCAGGTTCAATCTAATTCTTTCTCGTTCCATGTATCCAAACCTGTACTATGCCTTCGAGGATCTTTTTGGGATCAAAGTGGGTTTTCTGCGTTTTGTAAATTCTTTTGGCTTTTTTGTGGCCCTGGCATTCCTGCTCGCAGCGTATGTACTCACCCGTGAGCTTAAACGTAAAGAAAGAGACGGCCTTCTTCAAAGCCAGGATGTGAAGATCACGGTTGGGCAACCAGCCTCAACTGGCGATTTGATACTAAACTTTTTCCTGGGATTCATTTTGGGTTATAAAATCATCGGGCTATTCCTGACCCCGGCGGCCGGTGCTCCTGATCCGCAACAATATATTTTTTCTGCCGAAGGAAACTGGGTATCCGGTATTGTACTTGGCGTTTTTTTTCTGGGTGTAAAATGGTTCGAAAAAAATAAACAGAAGCTGGCAAAACCCGAAGAGCGTACCATTCGCATCTGGCCTCATGACAGGGTAGGAGACATTGTAATTTATGCTGCATTATTCGGTTTCCTGGGAGCCAAATTATTTCACAATTTTGAGAATTGGGGTGATTTCATGGCAAATCCTATCGAGGCTCTTCTGTCATTCAGTGGTCTTACTTTTTATGGTGGATTAATCTGTGCAACTTTGGCCCTTTGGTATTATGCCCGCAAACATAAATTTGGATTTATACACCTTTGCGATGCAGCGGCGCCCGCCCTGATCATAGCCTATGCCGTTGGACGTATCGGATGCCAGGTTTCCGGCGATGGCGACTGGGGTATTCTGAACAGCGCTTACATCACCGATCCTGCAACTTCGAAAGCCGTACCAGCCGATACAACACAGTATCAAGCGACACTCCAGGCAAACGCAGCGCATTACAAGCGGAGTTTTCCAGATTTACAACT
>Ga0193752_1002892_pt1 | contig 12325 bp, 13 predicted proteins | sample H1c1metaG_FD_144924 | JGI IMG/M metagenome (GOLD analysis project Ga0193752, IMG submission 144924) | Soil microbial communities from a riparian zone of the East river system, Colorado, United States - H1c1 | ecosystem: Environmental > Terrestrial > Soil > Riparian zone | place: USA: East River... | reverse complement strand
GCTGGTGTTCGGTTTCGGCTCGCTGCAGGTGCTGACCGGAACCGCGGCGATCGGCCTGGTGCTCTGGCTGATCGGGCAGGAGGCCGCTGCGGCGATCATCCTCGGGGCGAGCCTGTCGCTGTCGTCGACGGCGATCGTCCTGGAGCTGCTGTCCAATCAAGGGCGACTCACCACGACGCTCGGCCGGGCGGGATTCTCGGTACTGCTGGCGCAAGACCTCGCCGTCGTGCCGGTGCTGATCTTCGTCTCGATTCTCGGCGGCGATACCCATGGCTCGCTGCTGGAGAGCATCGGCCGCGCTTTGCTCCAGGCGGTGCTGACGCTCGGCGTCATCGCCATTCTCGGCCGGCTTCTGCTGCGGCCGGTGTTTCGCTTCGCGGCCAGCACGCGGTCGAACGATCTGTTCATCGCCGCGACGCTGTTCGTGATTGTGGCCGCCGGGGTGGCGGCGCATCAGGCGGGGCTTTCCATGGCGCTCGGCGCCTTCGTCGCCGGCCTGCTGCTCGCCGATACCGAATACGGCAAGGCGGTCCAGGCCACGATCGAGCCGTTCAAGAGTCTCTTGTTGGGGGTCTTCTTCTTCAGCGTCGGAATGGGGATCGATGTCCGCGAGATCATTCACAATCCCGCATGGCTGGCGGCCGCCGTCATCGGAATCATTGCCGTCAAGGCGCTGCTGACGGCCGGATTGGCGGTCGCGTTCCGGCTGCCGCGGCCGATCGCCTTCGAGCTCGGGCTGCTGCTCGGCCCCAGCGGGGAATTCGCCTTCGTCACCATCGGCATGGCGGCGGCCACGCAACTGATCGATGCGCCGACCGCGCGCTTCACCCTGGTCGCGGCCTCGCTCACCATGGTGCTGCTGCCCTTCCTCGCCATGGCCGCGCGGCGGCTGGCCCCGATCGTGGCCAAGAAGGATGCGCAGGATCCCGAGCTCGCGGTGGTGCCGGAGCTGCTGAAAGGGCACGCCATCGTGGTCGGCTTCGGCCGCGTGGGAAAGGTCGCCGCCGCCCTGCTGACCGAACACAATGTCGCATTCCTCGCGATCGATTACGACGCCGCCGCGGTGACACGAGATCGCCGCGCCGGGCACCGAGTCTATTTCGGGGATGCCGCCGATCCGATGTTCCTGAATGCCTGTGGCCTGGCCGATGCCCGCGCGGTGGTGATCACGATCCAGGCGCGGGAGGCGATCGACCGCGTGGTCGAGCAGGTCCGCGCGATGCGGTCCGATGTGAAGATCATTTCGCGCGCCCGGGATGCCGAGCATGCGCGGCATCTCTACGCGATCGGCGCCACCGACGCAGTGCCGGAGACGGTCGAGGCCAGCCTGCAATTGTCGGAGGCATCCCTGGTGGCGCTCGGCGTCCCGATGGGACCGGTGATCGCTTCGATTCACCAGATGCGCGACGATTTCCGCGCCGAGCTGCAGAAGGCCTCGATCGACGCCGGACGCGGCGAAAGTCATGCCATCCAACGCAAATCCCGTGATCAGGAGCAGGAGCAGGAATCATGATCGTCACCACGACCCCGAGCATCGAGGGCAGCCGCATCGTCGAGTATTTCGGCGTGGTCGCCGGCGAGGCGATCGTCGGCGCCAACATCTTCCGCGATCTCTTCGCCTCGGTGACCGACATCGTCGGCGGCCGCTCCGGCGCCTATGAAGACGCCTTGCGCGGCGCCCGCGAGACGGCGTTGCGCGAATTGCAGCAGGCGGCGCGCGACGCCGGCGGCAATGCCGTGGTCGGCGTCGATCTCGATTATGAGGTGATCGGCAAGAGCGGCAGCATGCTGATGGTCAGCGCCAGCGGCACCGCGGTGCGGGTGGAGTAGCCAGCATTTGCTAGAGGCGTGACCGGGCTGGATCTTCCATCGCCTGAGTTCTGATACGCCTCGGCTGCATCAACCCTCCCTGACCCTCCCCCGATCTCGGGGGAGGGGACTAGATGGAGTGGTCGGTTCTATCCAGCCAATCACGGCTCGCGAGAACGCCGCCTCTGATCCAGCGCCAAGGGTCAGGTCGAACATCGGGGTCCTCGCGGGTCGGTCCGAGTATCACATTCCGATTTCGCTAAATTATCTGCGCCTTGAGGCGTTGATAAAACCAGGGATTCAAACCCCTTTGTGTGCGGAACGGCGGATTGCCCGGGCCGGGGAACCTTCGCGCGATATCCGACTTTGTTTTCCGACAGAACCCGAAATTGGGAAACGTCCCTTGCCTATCGTGTCCTGTCTTTTCTTAAGGGCTGGCTGCGCGTTGGCCACGCTTTCTGTCTGAGGAGCAAAAGCCATGACCAAGATGCGTGTTCCGGATTCGTTTGAAGAAGCTGCGCTGGAAACCGTTCGACTGCTGAGCGCCCAAGAGGCTGCCAAGGTCGCCGGGCTTTCACCGCAGACCCTGCGCGATTACAGCGATGCGGACCGGCCCGGCCGGCCCACGCTGCAAACCGCTCTGGCGCTCGACACCGCCTGCTATGAGGCAACCGGCCGCGCGCCGTTCTTCGAATCCTATACGCGGCAGCTGGCCGCCCGCACCCGGCGCAGCCCCCGCCCGGTCGGCGACGTGTTGGTCGAGGCGCTGGATCTTCCCGGCGCGGTCGGGCGATTGCTGGATCTTATCCGACGCAGCCGGGCGGTGGAATCGCCGCGCGGCCGCAGCATCAGTGCCACCGAAAGCGGCGCCATCATGAAGGCCATCAAGCTGCAGCGCCGCGAGCTTGACGACGTCGAGGCTGCGGTCGTCGCGGCGACGGAAGACGGCGGCGTCGATGGCCGTTCCACGCCCGCGCCCACGCCCGAAATCAGTCACGAATAGTGAGTGCCGATGGGGGGTACGATGCACCGCCGATCATGTCGCTCCGGATTCTGATTGTCGAAGACGATGCCTTGACGGCGGCCGCCTTTGCGGCGGCTTTGAACGATGCGGGGCATCAGGTCGTCGCCATCGCCGACAATGCCAAGGCCGCCCTTGCCAACGCCGAAACGGCGCAGGCGGATCTTGCTTTGGTCGACATCACCTTGCGGGACGGCCGTACCGGTTTGGCGGCGGCGCGTGCGCTGCATGCGGATCACGTCGAGACCGTGCTGATCAGCGGCGATCCCAATCTGCGCGCCAAAGCCGAAGCGGTGCACGCGCTCGGCTATATCGCCAAGCCGGCGGATGCCAATGCCGTCGCGCGGGTGGTCAGCAACCTGGAGCAGCGCCGCGCCTGGACGGCGCGGCAGCGCAGCATCCCCATCGAAGGAGAGCGCTAGCGGGCTCCCGCTCGGCGCGAGATTGCCGGGTCCCCGGTAGCGAATGTCCGCATTCGCGGACGGGGCCTGGCAATGACGCTTCTCATTTAGACTGTGACTTTCGCCTCGGCGCAGGTGCGGGAATGGCCGAGCGCACGCTTCACCGTCGGATAGAAACGGGCGAGCGCAATCACCAGAGCAAGATCGACCAGCGCCTTGCGGCCGAATCGGGCCTCGAGTGCCGCGCCCTTTTCCAGCAGCATCGGATCGTTCTCCGACACGACGCGGCCGAAGCAGAAGCCGAGCTTCAGATCGGTCGGGAGATCGGTATAGCGGTGCTCGAGCGCCGCCTTCACCATCTCCTTGTCGACCCCGGCCTTCAGCGCGAGATTAACGTAGATCTGCACGCAGTCGCCGCAATCCTCCGCCGTGACAGCGCCGAGCGCCGCCATCATCGCGACGGGCTCCGGCACCGACTGGTTCTCGCGGATAAGGCGGGCGATCTCGTGAAGTCGGAGCGCCGATCCGGGGGAGGCTGCCGCCATGTCGCGTTGATAGTCGAGCGGAACGCCGATTGTGCTCTCCCGCTCCCGGATGGCGGCCAGTTCCGGGGTCTCGGGCAATTTGCCATGCATGATCGGAAATCTACCTTACTGAAAACCGCGACTCATCAAATGGGTCGCGGTTCATGAATGCCAAGACTCGAGAAGAGTTGCAGACCATTCCGCCGCTCTATTCCGGGACGGCGACCTTGTGCTGCCGGCAGGCCGCGATCAGCGTGTTGTTCAACAGCAGCGCGATGGTCATCGGACCGACACCGCCCGGCACCGGCGTGATCGCCGATGCCTTCGGATAGCAGGAGGCGTAGTCCACATCGCCGACCAGCTTGGCCTTGCCGTCCCTCTCGATGCGGTTGATGCCGACGTCGATCACGACCGCACCTTCCTTGATCCAGTCGCCCTTCACCATCTCCGGCCGACCGACCGCGGCGACCACGATATCGGCGCGGCGCACCTCGCCCGGCAGATCCTTGGTCTTGGAATGGGCAATGGTGACGGTGCAGCTCTCGTTCAGCAGCAATTGCGCCATCGGCTTGCCGACGATGTTGGAGCGGCCGATCACCACAGCATGCTTGCCCGAGAGATCGCCCAGACGGTCCTTCAGCAGCAACAGACAGCCGTACGGCGTGCAGGGCACGAGCCCTTTTCCGCCGGTGGCCAAGCGACCGGCATTCACGACATGAAAGCCGTCCACATCCTTGTCGGGATCGATCGCGTCGATGATCGCCTGCGGATCGATCTGCTTGGGCACGGGCAGTTGGCCGTGGACCTTCGGGTCTTTGTTCAGCCGGTCGATCAGCGAGAGCAAATCCGCCTGGCTGGTGGCGGCATCGAGCTTATGCTCGAAGCTCGCCATGCCGGAGGCCTTGGTCTGCTCACCCTTGTTGCGCACATAGACCTTGCTGGCCGGATCCTCGCCGACCAGCACGACGGCGAGGCCGGGCACGAAGCCATGTTTCTCTTTCAGCGTCGCGACCTGCTGCGCGAGCTTGGCCCGGAGGCCTTCGGCGAAGGCCTTGCCGTTGATGACCTTGGGGTCCGTTTTGGCCACGCTGGTTCCGTCACTCATGGTCTTCCGTCCTTCATACCTGGTTGCGTCAGCAGCGCGTCCAGAGCTGCGCGCAAGTCCGTCGGTTCGCCGCGAATCTCCACCAGCTTGCGCCGGTCGGTAGCGCCGGAGACGACGGAAATCGCCGATTTTGCGACACCCAGCGCTTCCGCCAGCAGGGCGATCACAGCGGCATTGGCCTTGCCGTCTTCGGGTGGGGCGCCGACCGAGAGCTTCAAAGCCCAACCGGTTGAATCGGGGCCGGTTGAATTGGGGCCTTCCGGATCGGGGGTCAATCCGGCGATGCCTTCGCGCCGCGCCTTCGGCTGCACCTTCAGGCGCAGCCGGATGCCGCCCTCGACCGCGCGGGCGCAGTCCACCTCACACGACCTCAGGCAAAGAGGACATACTCGAAGAGCAGGTCGCGGATGAAGTAGAGCAAGAGGATGAGAACGACCGGTGAAAGGTCGATGCCGCCGAAACTCGGCAGGATGCGGCGGATCGGCCGCAGCACCGGCTCGGTGATCTTATAGGCGACGTCCGCCACCATGTAGACGAAGCGGTTGCGGGTGTTCACCACGTTGAAGGCGATCAGCCAGCTCATGATCACCTGAACGATCAGGATGAAGATGAAGATGTTGACGACCGCGTCGATCAGATGGGCGAGAGCAATCATGGCGACAGACGCTTCCTCGTAAGCTCAGGCTTCCGCCCCTAGACCGTCCGCGGGACAGGGCGCCGCCCGGCCGGGGTTTCGCACAGTGGGCCGGACCCTAACCAAGCGCGGGCGCCGGTGCAAGACCGCCCCGGCCGGACCGGGCAATTCGGCATTTTCGGCGTCTGAACAAGATCTTAGACGCTGCTTGACAGGCTGCACTCCGGCCAACCATATTCCGCCCCGTTCCGCGTGGCCCTTGGGCGCGCGTGGAATCTCCCGCCGGGTGGGCCCGTAGCTCAGTTGGGAGAGCGTCTCGTTCGCAATGAGAAGGTCGTCAGTTCGATTCTGATCGGGTCCACCAATCTCTCCACGCGGTTATCGGACAAAGAAATTTTGCTCGTTGGCGCTGGTAAGCTGCCAGTGAGCAATTTGCGCGACTTCATGCCGATCAGTAGCCTCGGATCTGGCCCGGATTGACCGCACGGATCGCCGCGATCTGCAGATTGCCGGCCTGCTTCTCGTGCTGGCCGTCATGCGTGAGCCGCGTCGGGCCATACCAGTAACTGCCGTTACGCACCGCCTCGACTGCGTCGGCGACATCCATGTAGCCGGCGGCACCTGCCGGCAGCGCCCGCAGCAGGTCGTTATAGGCCTTGCGGTTGTTCTCCTTGGTGGCGGTCGGCGTCACGGTCTGGTTTCCGGCGCCGGTCTGTCCACGCGTCGGAGTCGCCCAACTGTCGCTTGAACTGGTCCATGGCGGGATCGTGCAGGGAAAGACCGGCATGCCGGGGAAGAACCCCCAATAGGCCTGCGCCTTGCCAAGCATCGTCGGCGCGTTATCACCGTTGGTGAGTTCGCCGCTGCCGTGATCGTCGATGACATGTGTGCAGTAGGTCGTTGCCAGCAGACGCCGCATTTGGTGCCCGGTCGGTGATGACGGCCACGACTCGCTGCTTTCGCAGCCGTTGATCGTCCCGAAAACGCTGCCGACGCCGCGATGGGCTTCGCCGATGACATTCGCGCTGTCCCAGGTATCGAACAATCCGTAACCCTTGCTGGCACCGCCAAGATAGACCGCAGGTCGGTTCGTGCTTTGGACGATCGCGACCGGCGTCAGCCATTGGTTGGTGGCCGCGGTCACCGATCCGCCCATGGTCTTGTCCGCGAGGACACCCGCGTTGATCTCGAAGCAGGCGCCTTGCGCGGAATTGGCGGTGCTCGGCGACTGGTTGATATAAGGGGGCGAGACTCCATTGCCGCTCATCCAGAGGCGCACCCGGAATAGCGTGTTCGCCGGGATCGCCAGGGCGACGGTGTCCGACACGATGTTCTCCAAGGTCGTGGAGACCTCGGTTGCGTTGCCGCCGAATGTGACCTGCGTAAACACGCCGGCCGGATATTCGATCGCCGCCGATACTGTGAGGTCGCCGCCGACGTGCACATCGTTCGTGCCGGCCATCGACCAGTTGGGCAGGACGATCTTGAAACTGCTGAGTGCCTCCATGGCGAGGTGCGGGCTGATCGCATTCAGCGAGCGGCCGGTGCCGGTATTGGTCGAGGGACAATAGCAGCCGTTCGCCACCTGTCGGAGCGCCGACGTGCTCATCAATGGCGCGAGGTTTGGAACGCTCGCACCGACCGCGACCATGTACGCTTCGATAGCCGCATATTCGGCCGCGGTCTGCGTGTCGTCGATGTAGGAGCCCCATGCGCAGCCGGCGACTTGCCGCGTCGTGATGGCGGGCGTGGCGCCGCGCATCAGCATAAACTGCGCATTCGTCAGAGCTGCCGACGCCTGAGCCGACGAGGCGACTTGGCCGTTCCAGGTCAGCTGCCGCGTTGACGCGTTGACGCGCTTCCCGCCGAACATGCCCCGACCTTCCATGTTAGCCCGAGCCGCAGCAATCGTGTTGGATATCCGCACGACCTGGTTGTTGGTGTTGTAGCGGACGGCAATGGCGATCGTGCCGTTCAGTTGCCCGAACTCACTCATCGCTACAGCACCATCCGTTCCGCTGTAGACCCAGAAGTTGTTGCTGTTGCGCGTCAGCTTTGGAGATACGGCGGTAGTCGGGTTGAACCCTGTGCCGTAGTAAGCCGCGCCGTCGCCCTTGATGCCACGATTGGCCGAATGGAACGGCGTGCCTGCGGCGGCCGTGAGCTGATACGGGCCGGTCGGATCCTTGACGTTGATCTTGTCGAGGATCGGATCATCGAACGACAAGAACAGGGCGTCGTAGGTCGCCCACACACTGTCGGCTTTCAGCGCGACAACGCAGGTGTCGAGCGCGGTGATCTGCCACGGCGCCGGGGTGCGGGCACCGAGCGCCGCGCCTTGCGTTAGAAAAGCTTGGGTCTCTGGTTCCAGAATATGACCCCTGTTCTCGGGCTTCGACGACAGCGCCCATCGTGCTCTGATTGATTGCGATACTACACGACCGCTCTATTTACGACCGCTCTATTTCTCGCACCGGAATTTCCAGTCTCTCCACGCCGCCCCATCACGACCCCGCGTCCGGAATGCGCGACGCAGCACCCAACAGCCGATCGCCGTCTTCATGGCGCAGCGGGCAGAGCAGAGATTCGAAGCTGAACCAGACGGAATACTCGCAGCTCATACGGCCGAAGCTGCGGTAGGGCACGGCTTGCTCGACCAAGAAATCGAAATAACCGGCGAAGATGCGCCTTGCGGATCCGGCGTGAGGCTTGGCACCACTCTCTCCTTGGTTGCCGCATCCTAGCGCGGCCCGTCGATTCGAGCGCAGCGAAGTGTTAAATCCGGTCGCCTATCTGTAAATTCCTAGCGACCGGCGGAAGCACTTCCTTCACCATTGCAGCGCAAGCTCCTCTGTCGGCAGCGCAGCTGCGATTTCAGACAGATGAGCATCCGGCAAGTGGAGCGAGAAACCGGGTTATGACGCAGGAGATGTCGCTACAGCTCGATCAGCCGCAGGTGACCCAAGCGCCGGGCACGCGGTTCAAACTGACCCGCAGCTTCGCCACCGTCGCCGGGCTGGTGATGGTTGCGGCGGCCCTGCTGCTCTCCGCGTTCCATTGGATCTGGTCGCTCGGCGAGATGCAGAAGATGGCCGAGCAGAACAACGTCAACGTCGCCCGCGTGGTCGCCAACCTGCTGTGGAGTCCGAATGGACAGCTGCTGGAAAATTTGTCGGCGGCGGACCCGCAGACTCTGCAAACCCGGCCCGAGGTCGCGGCGCTGCGCGATGACATCATGCGGCTTATCCGGAACGCCCCGGTCTATCGGCTGAAGATCTACGACCAGCAGGGCGACACCCTGTTCTCCACCGATCCGGAGCAGATCGGCGAGAACGAGAGCGACGACGAGGGATTCGAGCAGGCGAGCCACGGCATCGTCGCCAGCGAGCTGGCCCGCGCCAACACATTCAGCGTCTTCGAATCGACCATCGTCGATCGCGACCTGCTGTCGAGCTACGTGCCGATCTATCGCAACGGGCCGGGCAGCGAGATCGTCGGCGCGTTCGAGGTCTATGACGACGTCACGCTGTTCCTGCGCGACATCAACCGCGGCATTGCCGTGCAGGTCGTGCTGGTGGTGCTGACGACACTCGGCGTCTATCTCGTGCTGATCTTGGCGGTGCGCCGCGGCGACCTGCTGCTGCGCACCGAACATGCGCGCTCGCTCGAGCTGGTGCAGACCGTCGCCCGCGCCGAGGCCGCCAGCAAGGCGAAGTCGCAGTTCCTCGCCAATATGAGCCACGAGCTTCGAACGCCGCTCAATTCGGTCATCGGCTTTGCCGAGATCTTGAGCTCGGAAGGCTTCGGCCCGCTCGGCGACAAGCGCTATCTGAGCTATGCCAAGGAGATCGGCGACGGCGGGCGCAACCTGCTGACCATCATCAACAACACGCTCGACCTTTCGAAGATCGAGCTCGGCACCGCCGAAGTCGCCTTGCGTCCGGTCGATCCGGTCGCCGTGGTCCGCAGCGCCTTGCAGCAGCTGGACCGCGAAATCCAGGATTCGGAGGTTTCGGTTTCGATCGAGATCGACTCCCGCGTCCCGTCGATGCAAAGCGACGAGGCGAAGCTGAAGCAGATCCTGCTCAATGTCATATCGAACGGCCTGAAGTTCACGCCCGCCGGCGGACGGGTGACGATCAAGGTCATCGGCAGCAGCGACGACCGCACGGTCCGCTTCGAGATCAGCGACACCGGGATCGGCATCGCGGCCGATGACGTGCCGATCGCACTGGCGCCGTTCGGCCAAGTCGATTCCGCGCTCAACCGCCGCTATCAGGGCGCCGGCCTGGGCCTGCCGCTCGCCAAGGGCCTGGCAGAGCTGCTGAGCGGCACGCTGGAGATCGCCGGCACGCCCGGCTCCGGCACCACCGTCGTCGTCACGCTGCCGGCGCGCTATTAACCGTCGGTGAGCGTCCGCGTGTTTGCCTCGGCCAGAATGATCGCTTCGCCGAGGAGCTGCAGGATACGGACGTTGTTGTCGAACACCTGGTGCGCTTCCTTGCGCGGGTCGCCGGAAAATTTCTGCAGCCGCGTGACGATGTCGGCGCGAATCAGCCCCAGCACGGTCTCGGTCGTGTAGCCCTTCGGGTTGGTCTCGGATACCAGCAGCTTGGTCATGATCCCTCCTGAGGAAACTTGGAACGGGAAACCGCGCAACTTGCGCGCTCATCGATAATCCAGCCTCGCGCGCCGATATTAAAGCGCAGTTAAGATGTGATTCCGGTCACGTCCGCAGCACTCGAGGCTACTCCCGCCGCAGGCATCTTTGTATAGCTCCCGGCCACAGCTTCGGACCACCGAAGGCTTCGCCAAGGGTTTCTGGGAAAGGATTCTGCCATGAATGGGAGTCTCAGCCGTCGTCTGCTGCAGATCGCGGTCGTCTATTGGGTGCTGGGCGTCAGCTGGGGCATCTATATGGGCGCCACCCAGAACTTCACCGACGTGCCCGTCCACGCCCATCTCAATCTGCTCGGCTGGGTGAGCCTTGGCCTCTGCGGCTTGATCTATGCGAAGGCGCCGCATCTCGAGCGCAGCTTCCTCGCCAAGGCGCATTTCTGGCTGCACAACCTCGGCCTGCCGCCGCTCATGGCCTCGGTCTGGCTGATCGTGAACGGTCATGGCGCGATCGGCGGACCGATCGCCGGCATCGTCTCCATCGTGATGGGGCTCGGCGTGCTGAGCTTCGCGGTCAATCTCTGGCTGAAGGGCTTCCCGCTGCCGGCGAACCAGGCCGAAGCGCCGGCCCTGGCGCCTCAGGCCGGCAGCGTCACCTGATCTTCTCGATCGCTAGTCCCGGTCGATCGCTAGTCCCGGTCGATCGCTAGTCCTGGGGCGCGTCGCCCTCGATGCGCTCCATATCGGCATCGCTGAATCCGAAGTGGTGGCCGATTTCGTGGATGAGGACGTGACGGACCAGGTCTTCGAAGTCCATCGCGTCCTCGCCCCACCAGTCGAGCAGCGCGCGGCGGTATAGAAAGACCATGTCGAGGTGCTGCGTCAGATCCGCAGCCCCACGCGCCGTCAGTGGCGCGCCGCGATAGAGACCGGCGAGCTTGAAGGGCGATTCGATCCCCATCTCGCTCAGCGTCTCGTCATCGGCGAAATCCAGCACGCGGATCGCCAGGCCCTGGCAGCGCGCGGTGAACGCCTGAGGCCGGCGAAGACGGCGTGCGCAAGTTCTTCGATTTCATCGAGGCTGGGCGGCGGGCCGAAGCGGCGAAGATCGCCGGGATTGCTCACGCTATTTGTGATGCGCGGTGGTGAGGAATTGCCGCAGCCGGTCGGATTTCGGATTGGCGAAGACCGCCTTCGGGTCGCCCTCCTCCTCGATGCGGCCCTGGTGCAGGAAGATCACGTTGTTGGCGACTTCCCGTGCGAAGCCCATCTCGTGGGTGACCACCAGCATGGTGCGGCCTTCTTCCGCGAGCTGGCGCATGACGCGCAAGACTTCGCCGACCAGCTCCGGATCGAGCGCCGAGGTCGGCTCGTCGAACAGCATCACTTTCGGCTCCATGGCGAGCGCGCGGGCGATCGCCGCACGCTGCTGCTGGCCGCCGGAGAGATGGCTCGGATAGTGGTTGCGCTTGTCGGCGATGCCGACCTTCACCAGCAGCTTCTCGGCGCGTTCGATCGCCTCTTTCTTCGGAACCTTGAGCACATGGACCGGCGCTTCGATCACGTTCTCCAGCACTGTCATGTGGGACCAGAGGTTGAAGCTCTGGAACACCATGCCGAGGCTGGCGCGAATCCGGTCGACCTGCTTGGAATCCTCGGGCACCGCATGGCCGTTCCGGGTCGGCTTCATGCGGATGAGCTCGCCGTTGACGACGACCTTGCCGGAATCCGGCGTCTCCAGAAGATTGATGCAGCGGAGCAAGGTGCTCTTGCCGGAACCGGACGAGCCGATCATGGCGATCACGTCGCCGACATGGGCGGTGACCGAGACTCCCTTCAGGACTTCGAGATCCCCGAATCGCTTGTGCAGGTCCTCGACGACCAGCGCGGTTTCCGCCATCGGCTTTCCTCTCCAAGAACACCGCGTTTGCCGCGGCGAAGCGGACCTTCGGTCCGCCGGCCTTCCCCCCCGGGGTCAACCCCCGCGCGGTTATTCTATGGGGCTTGCCTCCGGGCTTGCCAAGCAAAATTCACACTTCCGTACGGTGGGTGGACCCCGCGGCTGAAGCGCCAGGGTCCCGTCAGCGCCGTGTCGTTAGATCCGCCCTCTGCCTTCCGATTCGCCGCGATCCCGGCGGCGGGAGGTCTTCGACATAAGAGGTATGGATGTCCCCCCGAAGTCTCGGAGGCACATCCATACCTCTTATGTCGAAG
>Ga0193752_1002891_pt1 | contig 12335 bp, 14 predicted proteins | sample H1c1metaG_FD_144924 | JGI IMG/M metagenome (GOLD analysis project Ga0193752, IMG submission 144924) | Soil microbial communities from a riparian zone of the East river system, Colorado, United States - H1c1 | ecosystem: Environmental > Terrestrial > Soil > Riparian zone | place: USA: East River... | reverse complement strand
GGTATCGTCCAATCCATCTTTTGTGACGTTGAGGATTTCGTGCTTGCGAGTGGCGGGGATAACCTGGAAACTACCGTTTTGTACGGCGGTCTGGATTTGCGGGGAGTATTTGCTGAGTTTGAAGAAGTAGTTTTCTTCCTCCAGCGTTTCGTAGGGGCGGTTGTGGTGCGGACAGACACCTTTGTTGTCCTTGGCCTGGGCCTCGGTGACGTAAGCTTCGCAGCCGGTGCAGTACAGCCCGCTGTAGCTGCCTTTGTAGATGTCTTCCTTCAGCGCCTTCCAGATCAGCTGAGCCCGCTGCTCGTGACCAGAGTCTGTGGTGCGGATAAAACGGTCGTTACTGATGTTTAGCTGTTTGGCCAGGTCACGGAAGTTCTGGCTCATCTGATCGGTAAATTGCTTGGGCGTCAGCTTGGCCTCGGCCGCCTTTTCGGCCATCTTGCCGCCGTGTTCGTCGGTTCCAATGCTAAATATTACCGGCTTGCCCTGGGCCCGGGCACTGCGGGCCAGCACATCGGCCATGACAAACTCCAGCGCGTGGCCAATATGCGGCTCGCCATTAACATATGGAATAGAGGTAGTTATGTAGTAATTCATTATTGGTAGTGTACCTGGTTATGGATTAATAAGAAAAATCAAAGAGAAAAGAATACTTATGCCCTGGTGGGCATCGTCATTTGCAATGCATAAGTATTCGTGTTCATACCGTCTACTATAACATCGTGGCATCATTTTTTAAATTTTGAAGGATCGACACCGGACTGTTTTACTATTGCCAGGAAGGTGCCAATTGGTAGGGTCTTGTTTGCACCGTGTAAAGGCACTGGTACTATTCGTCCGCCCACTTTATGCCTATAAATCATGTGTGGCTGCCACGTTGACGAGTAAGCAGGAAGCCGTTGGCTTCCAGAATACGGATCAATTGGCGGGCAGTAAGCGCCTTCATAGTTACGCGGAATCAGGCTGGGATTATCTCTGTAATAATTGGGCGGCTTGCGTGCTGAGGGATGCCTTGATGAGTTGCCTTTAGCTCTTCTAGCCAGAGACCCAGGATCTCGGCTGCTTTTTCGTGAGCTTCCTCAAAAGTGCGGCCGAAGGTAACGCACCCAGGAAAATCGGGGAATGACACATCGAATCCTCCATCCTGGATAGGTCTAAAGACTGCGGGGTAGCCAAGCTTTGGGTGAACCTGGCTTATGGTAAATTGACTCATGATGACTATTATAGCATCGTGGCCTGGTTAGAAAAACGCTGCCTTAAATGCCTTAAAGCAAGGTGATCTGCTCTGGCTGCGCCGGTACTTCCATGCCGAGCAGTTCAATCAGGTGGTCTATCAGCGACACTTGGGCCGGGTTTAGTTTTTCCTGGGCTTTGTCAGGGACAAACCAGCCGGCCCTGTCTACCTCTGGAAATTCCTGCTGCTGGCCAGATTTTGGTGGCCACTCCATGGCAAACACATTGCTCTTTATCTGCGCCGCATCGAGGTCACCTTCTACCGCCCACGCGTGAATCACCTTGCCGCTTTTGTTTTTGACCGACCCAAGTTCTAGATACTCTCCTTCCGGCACGGGTTGGCCGGTTTCTTCGGCAAATTCCCGTTTGGCTACGGCCAGCAGGTCAGCTTCGCCGTCCTCCACCTCCCCTTTAGGGATAGACCACGCCCCTTTGTCCTTCTTGGCCCAAAACGGCCCGCCGGGGTGGACAATAAGCACCTCTAATTCCAAGTTTTTCTTTCTGTAGATCATTAACCCTGCGCTTACTTTCATGCTTGGTACTATAGCCAATTCGACACCACAAAGCACGCCGCAAGTTACGTTCTTGCAGGGCTATCTTGCAAGCTAAAAGTTTTGACTTATAAAGTATTTTATGTTAAAATACCAAAATGACGATCGAGTCAATTTCCGCCAATACAGCAGCTACTAGTGACACTGGTGTACAACCCAAGAGAGTACAGGTGTTTTCTGGACAAGACCAGTTAGTGCCGGCCCTAGAGGCACTTGTCCCGGAAACCCTTTCAGACCCAGACGCACTGCCGGACATTACCCTAATAAATGACTTCGTGACCGATCCTGAACTCCTGGCGTTAATCGGTGATGAGGGCGCTGATTCCTGGGTGGTAAAACGCAAACTCTACAAAGCCACGCCAAGCCTCCGCGAGGCTGATAAGTGGGTGGCTGAGCGGTGGCGCAGTATTGGCTATACAGGCCTTGAAGTAACTGACGGCATCATGCTTGACATGGTTCGCCGCCAAGGCATTTCCCCACACCTGGATGACATTAAATACAAAGATGGCGTTGACGCCAAGGTATTAGAAGCTGTTGCCCAAGGGAGCCTGTGTCTTACCGGCGAGCGTACCTTCATGGCTGAGCGGCTGGATAAGCGGTTTGTGCGAGAGGATGGCACTTTTGATCTTGAAGCCTACGAGCACTACAACCGCTTTGGAGGCGAACTTGCCCAAACCCTAGATCCTCGGCGGCCAGAAGGACCACGGATGCCCCGTACGTCCGCTGTAGTCAAGGCGGGAGGTCTGGCACTCTTTGCCCATCACCCATCCATTGTGTTACATGGCGTAAGGCGTACAGAGGGTCAAGCCTCGATTGCTCGTCTGCTCAGCTGGTGCGCACACAAACCCAAACTAGCTGCCGCTTCATAAGTGCCAAAACCCATAATCTGCTAGGCTTTGCTACCTCACCCCCCTGGGGTTCGGCCAGCCCTTACCGGTTACATTACTGGCTCAATTATCCTATCGGATTCGTTTAAAACATATACCAAGCTGTAGTATATTCCTCTTTGTCCAAGCAACTCAGCAATTTTTCCGGCACTGCGGTCCACAAGCGTTTGCGCATGGGCAACAGTGCCACCCTCCGCTTCAATCATATCAATCAAGGTGACTAAGGAGTTGCCGGAAGTCCCGGTGTCATCCACAACATGTATCTTTTTCCCAATCACACAGGAGGTTTTGCCCGGCACACGAGGACCATGCAGGCCGTAGACATAACGTTGATCCGGTGCCGGGTTATCGTTTCCGGCAATAAGATGGGTCTCCTGTGGGCTTTGCACTGCCATAGAAACAGCCAAGGCATGGCCGGCTATTCCCATGCCCGCAATGCGATCCGGACTTACCCGATGCACTAAATAAGCCTCTGCCAGCATAAGCCTACCGGCAATGAGTAAGTGAGGTGCCGACGCCAACGCAGCCCATGCGTCAAAGTACATATGGGATTCGCCACCAGCCTGAAGGGTTCGTCCCGACGTTCCAGAAAGGCAGGGTCGCTCAACACCTCCCCAAAGGCCCGGATTTCCGCCGCACTGATACACGGTTCTGCGAATATGCCAGGAAGCTGTCGGGTTTGCTGCATGAGTTACAAGTTATTATAAAGTATCAATGACTTGTAAGCTGCTGTCAGAACCCATTCCAAATCTCCAATCCCGCGCCAAACCCGCCCATTCCGGCGTAAATCCGCCCCAATTTGCCAGCCATACCTAATAAGGTATGCCAAATAAATTGGAACGAATTACTCCTATCCAATTAGAAGGAAATGGATCAGATTTGGCATCGGGAGCGAGATTCGGAATGGGCTCTTATACGCTTTTGGGCTGGACAATGGGGTGCCAGTTGGGGCCGGCGGCATCATTCATTGTCTCGAAGTTCGCACTATTTGTCGAAACGAATAACGCGAAACTTCCTAGCCCCAATTCTTCTTCAAAAAACTTTCTATAACCACTCACTATTTCAGGATCCGGGTCTGGGATCAAAAAGTCACGGACTCCGGCAGTGATTGCCTCGGTGTACCTCCGATTCAGCCGAGCTCTGTCGTCGTATTGCTCCAAGCCAGCCGCTTGGTCTGTCCCTACAATAGCTCGTACATCAGCTGCTTGAAGCGCGGGCACCCAGTAGTCGTATGGCCGCTTTCGTCGAGGGAAAGAGGGCAGTATGACGGCGTCTGTTCGGCTTTGCTTGAGCGTGCGGGCAGTTGCTTCAGCAGACGTCAGCCCGTCCAACAACCCGTCAGGAAGGTCGTAAATAACGGTCAAACGAGGGTGGGCCTGGCGGGCCTCGGCTACAGTCTGGCTAATGCCCGTAGCCTGGATGGTTTTGGGTCCAATAATCACGCCCCTATGACCGTCGCTAACAACTATTTCACACACGGTGCGCTGAAACTCACCGAAGGCCAGGTCGGTTGCGTTCAGTACGGTTTGGCCCGGGGGCATGATTCTGTCTACCATGTGGTTCCTTATTACTTCTTACTGTCGAACTGGCTGGCCAAATGCCACAGACTACAGTGCCGGCACTGGTACGCCTTTAGCTGGGTGCCGTGCTGCCAGCCTGCGGTCACAGCAGTGGCTTCTGCCTGGTCTTTGGTGTCAAATGCCATCTTATCCGCACACGGCAGAGCGGCGGGACCTTCGTCTGCTTCCATAGGCGTAGAGTATAGAACTAATTACAAAATAGTGGAACACAGTCCGTGTTAGAACCCACTCCAAATCTTGCTCCGATGTCAAAAATGATCCATTTCGAGTGCCCGTTCGCTCTAGGGTTTCCCGGGCGTATACCCCTCATAAACTGTTACGCTTTAAAAATCAGACTCCGAAGCGGCATGCAGTCATCCGGATCCCTTGTGTCCCACTTCTGCAAGGCATGCCGCCCCTCGATGCTCATCCCCAGAACCTGATTGGGATATTCGCCACCATCGTAGATTTTTACCGCATTATCCCCGTCATGCTTTTCGTAGATCACACGGTGGGCCGCAAATTCTTTGGATTTAGCATCCAGGTAGGCAGCCCGTACTTCCTCGCCAAACTCCAGCAGAGCCTGCCCCTCGGCTCCCCCAAACTCGTGGCCCTGCCTGACCATGCCCCGGGCCGTAGCCCAGTTGGTAGGCAACCATATGTTTTTGCGGCCGTCCCAACGCTCAATCGTATCAGCATCCGTTGTGCTAATCCCGCCAGGCGTCAAAAAGTCTGTGCGCCGGAACCAATCCAGCACCCGCATCGACTGCTGGCGATTGGCAACGCCGGCGTACAATGCGTATGACATAGCAGCGGACAAGACCTTTGTTTGCTGTTGCTTAACAAAATTATGATCACGGAACACCCCCGTTCTAGGGTCCCAATGATAGGTATTGATCGCTCGCCGGCGCAACTCTAGACGATGGAAGTACTCATGAGCCCGTTTTTCATTCCCGGCCGCCATATGCGCCAAGGCCAATGTCTCCTCCGTGCAAGCCAACAGACAGTTCAGGTCAATAGGCAGAATGTCCGTCGTATTAATGGTCGCCAGGTTCATGCCATCCTCAAACCACCGCGCACTATAATCCCAGCCGCTAGCAGCACCAGCCCGCATGTGCTTGTAGAACTTCTTGAGCCTGCGCGCTCTCGCCTCGCCCGTCAGGCCATGCACTACCAGCTTGCCCAACTCCACGTCCTCTTTGTACGACTCCAGGCGCGGCCCATCGGCGTCATCCCAATACCGATTCATGAAGGACCCGTCTGGCATGTGAACCACCCGTCCACCAGACATCCAATAGGCATATTCTTTCTCTAGCTGCGGCAGGTAATGCGCCAACGCTTCTTGGCCGTACTGTTCAGCCACCATCCGAACCGCCCGCGGAAAATACGGCGGCTGCGGACGACTTATGCCAGCGCCGTTAAAATTAGGCACACAGCCCACTCGATCAATCAGGTGTTTCATACCGTCCACTACATTTAAAATTCTTGGCCAGTCGCCATCAGCCCTAAAACCGAGCGTGGCATGGTACATGTCCCAGTCAAATAAATTAATAAACCGCTGACCCGGTATGGGACACTCGTACGGCACGTCAAGTGGATTCATACTCCCCTCTGGCGCCCGGTACACCAGCAAGCCGCGCATAGCCAAGGTGTAATCGTCGATACTTAGTCCCTCTGGCGCTATGTAAAGCCCCTCATCAGGAGTCGAGGTTACAAAATGTTCATCCCAAAACTCCAAGGGCGAAAAGGACGACTCGCCACAGCGGCGAACGTATTCCGCCTGGATATCTGTGTAGGGACGCAGGGGCACGGCGTTTGCCAACGAAAAACCGTCCTTGTACCCGTCAGGGTTATCTGGGTGCCAACGAACATCTTCGTATAGCCGCGCCATTGGTCCAGGATCAAGCACGAAGTCTAAAGGGTTTATAGGTTCAACCGCTTCGGTCATCCGAAGCGGTGGGCGTTCTATGGGGGACATAAGCGACAGTCCTTTTTGCCGTTTACTGTTTTTGTGTAGCAAAAAACCACCCCATCCAGGCAAAATAAAAGCCTAAAATAGGAGTGACTTTATGGATTCAGATTGGGCGGGGCTGCGTTATTCTGGCGACCGCGCTTGGCAAGGATTATCTAACTATACTTATATGCTAGTCAAGAGAGATTTTTCGCAAATGCCTGGAGTTTTTTTGCAGTAATGCGTATACCCCTCATAAACCGTTTTCAGTCCCCGAGCTCCGATGATCGCCGAGTCAGAATCCCAGTAAATATGATAAAACCAAAGGATCTGATCCTTGGGCAGATAGGTATTTTACAAGTTAGGTAATTCAAGTTATATTTTCTATCTGCGAGGGTGGTCAGATTACACAAGGGGGCAGCCAAGAGCTATGTAGGTATTACTTGTCGTGAGGTATAAATTCTTGGCAGAACCGCTCAAAGACGGCGTTGGTCCAGCCAAAGCCAGTTTGAGATGGGTAGACGCCTTTGGCCGGTGGCTTGTCCGGCGACACGACATTGTACTTTTCCAGGAAAATGCCGTTTTTATTGAACCAATCCAGGTTGGTTTTGAGCCACTTTAGGGCGATCCGCTGGGCGTCTTCGTGATAGCCATAGCGCTGCAACCCTTTAATGACAATGAAGTGCAAGGGTGCCCAGCCGTTGGGAAAAGCCCATTGGGTCGGCATTGCCCCCGGCGCCACCACGCCTGGTACCATTTGGTTCAGCACTTGTCCGTCTGTCGTGGCCAGTCCGCCGCGGTGTTCGAACCGGCGGAGCGCCTTGACCATTTGCTCGGCCTGCTTTTTGTCCACCATACCGGCCCACATAGGGTAGTAGCTGGCCAGCGAACTGACGGTGCCGCGCTTTTCCTTGGCGTAGTTGTAGTCAAAATAGACGCCGCGCAGATTGCTCCACATCAGCCCGTTCATAACGTTTTTGCGGTATTTGGCAGCGACTTCCCACTTGGCGGCCGTGCGTTTGTTGTCCTTTAGGCGGTGATACCGGGCAAAGTCCATTTCGTATTTGTACAGCAGCGCGTTCAGATCAGCTGGTACAAAGTTGAGTGCTTTGCGGCCAAAGCGCGTCGTCATATCCCAGCCGCTCTCTGTTTCTGCGATGTCGTGCAGGTAGTTAAAGTCGTAGTACCGGCTGAGGCCTTTGTACACCTGCCGGGCATTTGGCTTGCGGGTGCCCATCCAGACGGTGTTGTATTCGGCCTCGGCCACTTTGATCATCCTGCCCAACCACTTTTCGTCCAGGTCATACGTATCGTACACATCCCAGATAAAACTGGTCAGAAATGGCGGTTGTGACCGGCTGGTCAGGTACAGCCGGGAGGCGTTGGGGATGATTTTGAACCGCTCAAACAAATACACCAGGTCGTCCAGGATGCCCAGCACCAGATCTTTGTGCTCTTCGTCCAACATGCCCTGGACCATAAAGTAGCTGTCCCCGTAGTAGAGTTCGTTGTAGTCAAATTCGTGACCGGCTTCGTATGACGGCACCAGGAATGGTTTGGGCAAGCCCACCAAGCTTTCGTCATCCTTAGGATGGAAACGCTCCAGCTTATGCCAGTAGGCGTTGATGTAATCCAACGCGGGCTTGACGTCCGACTGCTGCAACTCAAAGTGCGTGCCCAGTGGGCTCAGTCTTCTAATGGTCCTTTTTATTGATTTTGCAGCACGGTCCAACATCTATAGTCAGCCTAATACAAAAAGACTCTTTTAGCCAGATGGCTGAGCTGAACCACCCCACACCTGTCATGCCGGGCTTGATCCGGCCGTCCAGTTTTAAGGAGTTTTCTTTTTTTTACTGGATTCCGGCTTCCCCAGTCAAGCTGAGGACAGGCTCTGGCCGGAATGACAGTGGCGGGATGGGGAGGTGTGGGGTGGTTCAGATGGCTGAGCCGGTTAGAAACTTTCAGGCTGAGGGAGGAATAGCTTTGCTATGCCGACTGAAGCATGGGAGTTTCTGGCCGCTCAGGCGCTGGGTAAGGGAGACTCTTTGTGTTGGACTGGCTATAAGTCAGCCTAATACTTCCAAGTGTTTCCAAGGTCCAACCTTGGAAACTTGCTTTCAGCGAAAACTCAGGCGGGCGGTACAGGATGACACAGCCACATAAGCGAAAGGAGCATTTGCATGGCACAAAAAAAGTTACTAACTATTGCTGGCCTACTGGTCACGGCGGGAGCTGCTGGGGTTTTGGGGCTCAGCCATGTTTCGGCAGAGTCGTCCACCGGCGACTCTAACTTGGCGGAAAAGATCGCCCAGAAATTCAACCTAAACAAGGACGAGGTCCAAAAAGTCTTTGACGAAGCCCATGCCGAACGAAAGGCCGAACACCATGCCAAAATAGAGGAGCGGCTCACCCAGGCCGTCAAAGATGGCAAGTTGACGGAGGAGCAAAAGTCCAAAATCCTCGCCAAACTAGAGGAGATAAAGCAGGACCGACCCAGCAAAGAAGACTTGGAAGGCAAAACCGACAAAGAGCGCCGAGCCCTCAAGGTCGATAAACACGAGGACTTGGAGCAGTGGGCCAAGGATAATGACATCCCAGAGGAGTACCTGCTCTTCAAGGTGCGCGGACCTGGCCCTGGCGGTGCTGGTGGTGCTAAAATGCGGTTTGAAAGATTTGAGGACAAGCAATAAAATAACCTCATAACTTTTGGCTTCGCCTTACAAAAAGCCGCCCACCCCCGGGCGGCTTTTGATTCCAGCCTAGTTTTCAAGGTCGGACCTTGAAACTTTTGAAAGAGGGGGGATTCAGGTGTTTTTCAGGAAAACAAGTTAAAATAAAGGGGTGAGAGTTTTACTCGTAGAAGATGAAGTCAAGCTGGGACGTGCCATAAAGCGCGGACTGGCGCAAGAAGGCTATGCCGTTGATCTGGTCCATGATGCACAGGACGGTTTGGCCTATGCCGATTCAGAGGAGTACGATGTGCTCATCCTGGACCGTATGTTGCCTGACGGTCATGACGGTTTGGACATTTGCAGAAACCTGCGACACCAGGGCAACAAAACACCAATCATTATGCTAACCGCCCGCGACGCCGTACCCGACCGCGTGCAAGGGCTCGATGACGGCGCCGATGATTACCTTATAAAACCCTTTGCGTTTACGGAACTTATCGCCAGAATCCATGCTCTTGCCAGACGACCAAAAGAAGTTATTGATACAAAGTCGCAGTTTGGAAATATGAACATTAACACAACCCGAAAGGTTGTTCTGGTAGACAGCAAGGCTGTGCAGCTTAGCAAAAAGGAATTTGCCCTGCTGGAATACTTTGCCCACCACCCAGGCCAGATCCTCAGCAAACAGCAACTCATCCAACACGTCTGGGACTTTGACGCCGACATCCTGCCCAACACTGTAGAGGCATTTGTCCGTTCGCTGCGCCAAAAACTCGGTCCTAGCGTTATAGAAACAGTACGGGGCTTCGGCTATAGGCTGAGGAGCGAAGGATGAATCCGGCTAGACCTCACCTGCTTCCCGGCTATCAGAAGGCAATGGGTCAGCGATCACCTGACGGTTGGTCTGAAAACATTTGGAGTCTGGCCGGATGAACATTTTTGAATCGGCAGTCCAAAAGCTCACCTTGTGGTATGTTAGTGCCCTGTTTGCAGTCTGCCTGGTGTTTAGTCTGGCAACCTACACTATTGCATCTACCCGCCTGGAACACGGCGCCCGCAACCAGGCCGCCATCATAGAAAAGTTTGACGGGGCGCCCGCGCTGCTGATCCCCCGGACCAAAACCCTACGCGACCAACAGATCAGTCAGGACCGACAGCAACTACAGCGGTCTATTGTGCTGGCCGACTTGGTCATCCTGGCACTGGGAGCGTATTTTAGCTACCGCTTCGCCAAACGCACCCTGCAACCAATAGAAGACGCCCACGAAGCCCAGGCCCGCTTCACCACCGACGCCAGTCACGAACTGCGAACACCACTAGCTGTTATGCAAACAGAGATAGAAGTTGCCCTGCTGGACAAAAAACTTGGTGCCACCCAGGCCAAACAGGTCCTCCGTAGCAATCTAGAGGAAATCGCCCGGCTGCGCCGCCTCAGCGAGCAGCTCCTGGGCCTAGCCCGCCTGGACAGCGGCCAGCTGACAAAAACAAGGCTGCCTCTCAGCAAAGTTATCCGCGAGGAGCTTGAGCGCCTCCAAAAACACCATCCAGAAGTGAAACTAACGTCAAAAATCGAACCAAATCTTTTCGTCCAAGCCGACAAACATTTACTGCGACAGCTCGTCACTATCCTGACCGACAATGCCATCAAGTACGCCGGCGATAAACCCGCAATCCTCAGCATAGAACTCAACGAACATGACAACACACTTTATTTTTCCATAACCGACCAAGGAATTGGCATCAAAGCCACCGAACTGCCCCACATTTTTGACCGCTTCTATCGCGGCAGCAACGCCACCAAACACAGCGCTAACGGTCACGGCCTAGGCCTCAGCCTGGCCAAACAGATCACAGAGGCCCACAACGGCACCATCACCGCAACAAGCCAGCCCGGCAAAACTACCTTTACCATATGCTTCCCGGCCACATCCTGACGCCCAAGCCGCTATGAAGACGCTGGAGTGACGCAGACGTTTACGACGACTGTAAAGATTTGGGACTCAAACCGGACAAGTCCTCGGCATGTTTAAGCTGACGTCTCCACAGCCGCGCATAGACACCGTTTCTGGCTACCAATTCTTCATGGGTGCCATCCTCAACACACCTGCCCTTCTCTATCACCACAATGCGATCCATTTCAGACAAGGTGCTCAGGCGGTGCGCGATAACAATTGCCGTCTTGCCTTTAAGTATATCCGAAAATGAGTCCTTGATGATTTGCTCACTTTCGCTGTCTAGCGCGCTGGTAGCTTCGTCCAAAATCATTATCGGGGCGTGACGTAATACGGCGCGGGCAATGGCAACACGTTGTTTTTGGCCACCACTCAATTTCACACCACGTTCACCCACAATACTCTCGATGCCCTCGGGAAACTGCTTGATGAAATCCCAGGCGTGTGCTGCTTGGAGCGCCTGCTGTATTTCTTTACGCGAGGCGTCTGGCCGAGCGAGCGAGACATTTTCTCTGATGGTGGTATGGAATAGCAATGGTTCTTGTGGCACGTAGGCTATCTGGTTGCGTAGATCAGTTTGCTTTACACTGCGCACGTCGGTACCATCAATCAGAATTTCACCACTATCAACATCGTTAAAGCGCAATAACAGTTTGGTGAGTGTGCTTTTGCCGGCTCCACTGAGCCCCACAATGCCAACTTTTTGGCCTGCTGGTATCGACAAAGAGAAATCTTCAAACACTGATTGCCCTTTTTCATACCAGAACGCAACCTTGTCCAGCTGTATGTCACCCTTCACCTTGTCAAATTTCATGGGATGTTGGGGGTCATTGATGCTATTTTGCCTGGTAAGGATCTCGAACGCCGGTATGATCTTGTCGACGAAATCATCGTGCTCGTCCAAGTCGTCCGACAAAGTGTATATGCCAGCCAGAATGGTTGTGGTGTATGTAACCACCAAGACTGCGGCAGTAATATCAATGAAACCGCCACTCATGCGCTGTACGGTCAGCCACAATAGGACCATAAAAAATACGACTGTTATGACCTCTCGAAGGGCTGTTAGTTTAGCCTGCACCGTATAGCGTGCTGCGTATATGTCACTTTCTTCCTTTGAGCCTTGCTTGACTTGACTAACGCGCACAGCTTCTTGGGCGGTGGACTTCACAGCTAAGATATTTGAGACTATATCAGCCATGTTCCCAGAGTTACGCTTGTACACCTCGCGGGAACGGGTACGATAGGGCGTGATTGCGTGCGAAGCCCACAGCAAGTAGCCCGCTTGAATAACACTCAACACCAAGGTCACGAGCCCCAGCCATACATCCAGCCAAAGAATGACACAGAGCGGGAATACAATGCTTAGAACTGTATTTAGATAACGGTCACGCAATGCCCTCACTAACTGCATACAGCTGTCGACATATTGCCTGGTATACCCCTCATAAATAACTTTTCGGTTTCCCCCTAACCCCAGTCATGCTAGACTTTTTGGGTAATCACCCTCAAAAACAAAAAGTCATGCACACT
>Ga0193752_1002890_pt1 | contig 12343 bp, 7 predicted proteins | sample H1c1metaG_FD_144924 | JGI IMG/M metagenome (GOLD analysis project Ga0193752, IMG submission 144924) | Soil microbial communities from a riparian zone of the East river system, Colorado, United States - H1c1 | ecosystem: Environmental > Terrestrial > Soil > Riparian zone | place: USA: East River... | reverse complement strand
TGTCGCCTGGATCGAATTCCGTTACGCGGAGGTTCTTATGAACTACGCTGAAGCCTGTCTTGAATTAGGCGAAACCGGGGAAGCAACAACCTATATCAATATGATCCGTAACAGGGCAGGGCTCCCCGATTTCACAGGCGACATCACCGCTGCCCTCAGGTACGAGAGAAAGGTTGAGTTTGTGTACGAGGATCTCCGCTGGTACGACATGCGCAGATGGAAGATCCTTGACGAGGCCCTTGCTGATGCCACCGGAGTGGATATTGTGGAAACCAAAAACCTGGATAACAATACAACCACAACAACCTGGCGTCAGATCCTTGTCGAAGAACGCGGTCCTGCTGCAGATAAAATGTATTGGGTTCCCATTCCCATTGACGAGATCAACAGGGCCCCACAACTCCAGCAAAACCCTGGATACTAAAATTAGTTCGAGTTCTGATTTATATATCATCTGTCGGCCTGCACAACCGGCAGATGATTCATCTACCTGTTCATGACAGGAAATGCATTGCTATGTACATAATCCGCAAAGCTGTTGTATTCATTTCGCTTGTTCAGCTACTGGCATTGCAAAGCCGGGCCCAGTCAAATTCATCAAAGCTACCTGAGGGAGAAAAACTCGAGATCGCTGCCTTTGGCGAACTCAAATCCTGGCTACGCACACCGGATCCCTTGGGTTCTGCCGCCAGTTTACAAAAATTCAATGCCAATTCTTCTCCCGATTCATCCGACATCGGCATCTTCTGGTGGGAGTCCAGGGATGTTGAACGTATCGAAGTCGGATCCGACCCCACTATTATACCGCTTGTTCAGTACTGGCAGGATTCCTGGCCGGAAACACCTCCAAAAATGCCTTCCAAGGAAGACCTGGAGGACGACCCCTGGCAGGGTAAATGGATCACCGCCTCCACTGACGCAAAAACCACAGGAGGCAGGCTGATACTAAGTTTCAAGCCACTGGCCAAAGCGGAAAATAAATTTGCCGAAAGATTACCGGGCACGATTACCTACCGCCGAACACTGAAAATCCGTTTGCTCTATCCGTCGAAACATGCGCCAGTCGAATCCCTGAAGGTTTATTCCGTTTCAAAGCAAAAGACTACCTCTTTCCGGGTAGAATTCCTGGACTCATCATCCCGGAAGAAGAAACTGCAAAAGGATGACATTGAAATGTTCAATGGCAGTCTGAAATCCATCTCGGGTCTTGTTGCAACAATTTATTCTTCCACTGAAGCATTACCGGGCTCGAACGATGAAACGGTGGTGACCCTGAATACTCCAAAGGGAAGGTTTTCTTTCTCCATCGACGACCTCGAAAAAAATCCAATCTATGTACCAGCCTATAGTACCTATATCACCAGGAGCGATGATCCCAAAAAATTTTCCAGGGCAATAGTGGACGGACAGAAGATCCGTGAAAGGATACCCTCTGAACCCGAACAAACCTATGACCGCGCGAAAAAAGAGATTCCCGCTCTGGACCCTACCAACAGGGTGTCGGGTGGGAACATCGACCTGCCCCTGGCGTCAGATGCGAACTGGCAGAAATTTGCTGTTCAATGGGGAGGAAACATCCTGATCGACAAAGAGGAAACCAAGGCTTATGATAAAGAGCTGGCCCGATGCAACTGGCCGGGTGCAAATATCAGGTGGAGCCTGGGGACCGGCCTGGTTCCCGACTATAAAAGGACGAAGGAAAATTGCCGGATGTCTGTGTTGAATGATTACCTGCCGGTTATTCAAAGTGAATGGACAAAAGAGGGGCTCAACTACCGCGAAGAAGCATTCACGGTTTTGCTGAATGGTCCGCTGTCTCCTGATGACCCTAACAGAAATGAACAAACGCCCGCGATACTAATGGTCGGGCTAACTATGGCAAACCCCTCGATGAAGAAAGACACTTCGCATCTCTGGTTGTCTGCCAATGAAGGCATCAATGGCCTGGTACAAGATGGCGGCTTCCTGCTGGATGAGGTCGATGGCAAGCAGTACATACGATGTTACAGCCCTTCGCTGAAAAATGCATCCAAATTAACTACTGACAAATCTGGTTCAACCAGGATTGTCCACCAACAGATCGTGCTGGGCCCTAACTCCTCGCAAACCGTATACTTTTACTTTCCATTCGTTGGGGACCTGACCGCAACACAGCAACAGGATATTTCGGGGCTAAATTATGAAGTACAAAAAACCCGCGTTGTGGATTACTGGAGAGCAGTTGTAACGAAAGCGTCCATCTTCAATGTTCCCGAAAGGAAATTCAATGAAATGTCCAGGGCCGTCATCCCGCATATCAGGATGAGCGTCACCAAAGAACCCAACAGTGGCCTATACATGGTTCCTGCAGCTGCCTTCTCCTATCAGGTATATCCAAATGAAGCGGTGTTCCAGACCCTCTTGCTTGACCGGGTTGGAGATTATAAAACCGCTGGAGATTACTTAAATACTTTCATGGCTCTTCAGGGAAGTAAAAAACTTCCTGGCTCTTTCACCGGCGACCAGAAAGATGTTTTTTTTGGAACCAGGGTAGATAGCCTGAACGACTGGACGGAAGAGAACGGCTACAACATGCACCATGGCACGGTTCTCTGGGGCCTCGCCCGTCATTATCTTTATTCCCGTGACTTGGTTTGGCTGAAGAAAGCAGCACCCCACATGATCAGGGCCGCAAAATGGATCATCGACCAACGGGCCCAGACCAAAGTTCTTGACGAGCGCGGTAACAAAGTCCTTCACTATGGTTTGCTACCGGCGGGTGTGCTCGAAGACGTACACGATTGGCAGTTCTGGTATGCAACAAACGCCTTTGCTTGTTTGGGAATGGAATCGATGGCAGATGCCTTTGAAAAGGCGGGGCTGCCGATGGCTGATACATTCAGGGGCGCCGCAAAAGCATATCATGATGACATCAGGCGAAGCTTTGAAAGATGCAGTGAACGATGCCCCGTCGTCAAACTAAGGAACAACACCTATGTGCCTTATGTTCCCTCGAGGGCACATCAGCGGTTCCGGCTTTTCGGTCATAAAAAATCATCCTACTACGACAGATACAAATTGTCGGTCTACCCTACTCTTCGGCTGTCTGCGACCCGCGAAGTGTTGTACGGTCCGGTGGTTCTTTTGAAAGCCGGTCTTATTTCCGCCGATGAACAAATGGCCGACTGGGTGCTCGACGACTGGGAGGATAACCTCACGCTTTCATCTTCCTCAAATTTTAATGTGCACGGGTGGGTGGATGATGAATACTGGTTCAGTCGCGGCGGCATGGTTTTCCAGGCCAACCTGCAAAATCCTGTTAGTATTTACCTTTTACGAAATGAAATTCCCGCCACCATCCGTGGACTCTATGATAATTTTGTTTCCTGTCTCTATCCCGATATAAACGCGCATACAGAAGAGTATCGGGAATGGGGGCGAGGCAGCGGTCCATTCTATAAATGCCCTGATGAAGCCCGTTTCATCAGCCAGGTTTGCGACCTGCTGGTTGTTGAAAAAAATGACGAACTATGGCTGGCCGCCGGCACCCCTCGTCGATGGTTGGAAGCCGGTCAAAATATTGAGCTCAATAAAGGATCAACAGCATACGGCGAACTGAGCTATTCCTTACATTCAGGAAAATTACCAGGAACCATCGAAGCGAATATCGATCTTCCCGAAAATCGCGCGTCAAAGGTAATCTTGTATGTGAGATCGCCCGATGGGAGGCCGATCAAAAAAGTTCTGATAAATGGGAAGGAATCGCAAAAATGGAATGCGGTGAAAGAATCCATTGAGATCCCTCAGACCGAAAAAAAAGTACAGGTTCTTGTATACTACCGATAATCGACACTTAATAGATAAAAACAGCACGATGAAGTATGCCTTTTTGACTTTGATTATTGCCATTTGCAACAATATTCTTGCCGCGGATACAACGACCGTTACTTCTCCCTCGGGGAAGATCGCGGTAATGGTGTGGATGGAGAAAGAACTGAATTACAAAATCAGTTATGAGAACCAGTCCATCCTGGAACCATCGGTTGTTGATTTATTGCTTGATAAGGGCAGGGCGATGTCGATGCAGAATTCGATAAAGTCTTCAGCCATCAAAAAGGTGAGTGAAGTGATCAATTCACCGGTACCCGAGAAAAGGAAAACGATCCGTGATGAGTACAATCTGCTGACGATAAGATTCCGTCAGCCCTACAAGGTTGAATTCAGAGTATATGACGATGGGGTCGCTTACCGGATATTGACGCTTTTCAAAGATTCTATAACGGTCAACAATGAAGTCGCTCAATTTAATTTTCCGGGCAAGCCTGCCGCCTGGTTCCCGCAGGTGCAGAAAAGGGGCGACGCGGACATCTACCACACCAGCTTTGAAGAAGAGTATCCGCTGCGAAAACTAGACAGCATTGCCGAAGGCACGCTGGGATATAATCCCATACTTGTTGCCCCGGAATCAGGACCAAAGATTGGTATCACCGAATCTGACCTCGAAGATTATCCTGGTATGTTCCTCGGTGGAACAGGAACCTCTTCGCTTAAGGGAGTGTTTGCCCCTTATCCTGCAGAGGAAGAGGCTACGGAAGGTTTGTACCGCCAATGGAAAGTGACACGCAGGGCCTCCTACATTGCGAGAACAAAAGGAAACAGGGGATTTCCCTGGCGTTCTTTGCTCATTGCGCCAGCAGACAAGGATCTGCCGGGCAACGACCTCGTTTACCGCCTGGCCTCACCTTCAAGGGTGGCTGATCCAACCTGGATCAAGCCCGGCAACCTGACAGATGAATGGATCACCGACCTGAACCTTTTCAATGTGCCCTTCCGCGCAGGTATCAATACGGCCTCCTACAAATATTATATCGATTTCGCCAAACGCTTTGGCTTCGACCGGATACTGATGGACGCCGGGTGGAGCGATAACAACGATCTGTTTAAAATTACTCCCACTATCAGCATGGACACAATTGTTGCCTATGCAAAACAACAGGGCGTGGGTATCAGTATGTGGACATTGGCCATGACACTTGACAGGCAGCTCGACAGTGCGCTGGACCAGTTCAACAAATGGGGAGTTGAATTCATCATGACCGATTTCATCGACCGTGATGATCAAAAATCCGTCAACTTTTATCACCGCATTGCAAAGGCCTGCGCCGAACATAAGATCATGATCATGTACCATGGCGCCTTTCCACCGAAGGGATTCAACAGAACCTGGCCGAATGCCGTTGCCCGGGAAGGTGTGCTTGGATCAGAGTTCAACATGTGGAGTAGCAGGGTAACGCCCGCGCACGATGTGACGCTCGCATTCACAAGAATGCTCGCGGGTTATCTTGACTATGAACCCGGTTTGTTGAATAATGCCACGGAAAAAGGTACACGTCCGGTAGCGGGTGTGGTCACCAGTCCTGGCACACGCTGTCATCAGCTGTCGATGTTCCTGGTTTATGACTGCCCTATGCAGATCTTCTCGGGCAACCCTTCAGAGGCTATGCGCGAACCGGAGTTCATGACCCTCTTAGGCAACCTGCCCACTACCTGGGATGAAACCGTGATTCTCGATGGCAAAGTTTCGGAGTACATCGTTACGGCAAGAAAGAAAGACAACGACTGGTATATTGGCGGCATGTGCGACTGGAAACCAAGAGACCTGACCATAAAATTTGATTTCCTGGAAGAAGGAAGTTACGAGGCCACGGTATGCAAGGATGGGATCAATGCCGACAGGTATGCGGCGGATTATGTGATTGAAAAAGGGCGGCCGGTAAAAAAAGGAGAAGAATTGAAGATACACCTGGCACCGGGAGGAGGATTCCTGATCAGGCTGGACAAGAAATAAAACTAACTACTATCATGAACCGAAGACTACTTATCAAGAATACATTGGGGCTGGGATTTGGATTCCTTCCGGTTGGCAATGCGATTTCTGAGTCAAATCGAAATGGTAGCCCGGCGCCAGGACCAGTGGGGCCGCGCAGGCCGCTGCATGTATATAACAACTGGGCGTCCTATGATGAGCTGTCCGACAACATACCACTTACCGAGTCGCTTGCGCTGAAGGAACTAAATGAATTGATCCGGCTGAAGAAAAGTGGCGTAAAAGTGGATTACTATATGATGGATGCATTCTGGTTCGACAAAGCCGGGGGTTTCAGAACCTGGCGCAAGGAACGTTGGCCAAATGGTCCGGACCAATGGCTGCAGACCTGCATAGAAAACAAGATCACTCCGGGAATGTGGTTTCCGGTGAATGACAGGATTCCCAACGGGGATGATTTTTTTCTCGACCTCATTCCGGAGTGGAAAGATTCAGCAACCACCACTCCAAAGGCACTCTGTCTTTTCCGGGGTGGCTATCTGAAACACCTTTTTGAAACCCTGCAGATCTGGTTTGACAAAGGAGTAAAGATGTTCAAATTCGATTTCGCGCGATTCTTCGCCGCCAGTGAGGAAACGCAGCGGCTCTACCTTCAGTCGGAAATCGAAGCGATGAACAAAATGGCATTCTTTGATGCTCTTAAACAATTCCGGGAAAAGAATCCCGAAGTAATGTTCACTGGGTACAATGGTTTCGGTGGTGAAATGGCTAATACCTATCATCCATTCCGGAAAAATGTTGACCTGAAGTGGCTGGAGGTCTTTGACACCCTTTATTGCGGAGACCCGAGATTTTCTGATGTCCCCACTATCAATGTCTGGAGGTCGCAGGACATCTACTCCGACCATATGGTGATGGAGTATGCCATGAACGGGCTGCCCATCAACCGGATCGACAATTGCGGTTTCATGATCGGGGTTGCGGGCACCTGTTACAAGCGGGCCACCAGTGCCTGGATGGGGATGTTGATCCTTGAACTTGCCAGAGGCGGGTGGATGAATATTTATCATGGCAACCTGGAACTGCTCAACGAAAAAGATGCAAGCTGGTTCGCCAGAACGCAATCATTATACCACGAGCTCCAGGAGGTTGGACTGGCTTCTACATTCGGTGGCACCCCGGGTAAAAGAGAAGCATACGGTTTTATGGCAAAAGGAAAAAAAGGGACCGTTTGCACGGTTGTTAATCCCACGCAGGGTTTTACGGATGTGAAAATGCCCGTGGACAACTTTACAAAGTCCACACAGCTTTACGCCGATGGTGGTTTCAGGCCGGTGTTGAAAGGCAATTCCATCAGACTCGGACCAGAACAAATGGCGGTCGTAGGCTTTGATGGGTACGCCGATCAGAATTATCAACTTGGAACAGACAGAAGCATAAATATTCCACTAGAGATAGAGCCGGTTGCCTGCAAATTCGCCGAAGCCGGTCGCAATGTGATTGCCACGACTATTCAGCCCCCAAAAGGGAAAGACATCCGGATACTGGTTCAACAATTCGGAGCGGATGATTTTCCGAAAAGAGTGAGCGGAGGCCATCCACCCAACGGTACCACGATGGACAAATTCATCAGCATTATGGTAATGCAGGAAGGAAAACCGGTTCCTTTGCAGATAGAGTATGACAAAATGATCTGGAGTGGCTTGTCCTGGGCGGCCGGGGAAATAAAAAGCAATGCATTCGACAATAGTCGTCCTCTTGAAATACGGTGCCTGTCAACCGATACCGATAAATTAACACTGAAAGCAGAAATATATTCTGTTTCCTATCAATAAGAATTTATATGATGATAAATGAAAGGTTCAGAAACAAAGTGGCGATAATAACCGGGAGTGCCGATGGTATTGGAAAAGGAGTAGCGTGCCGGCTGGGAAAGGAAGGTGCGGTCCTGGCACTTTTTGATATTAATAAGGATTTGCTGGAAAAAACGATTGCCGAATTCCAGCACGAGGGGATCAATGCAAAGGGATACATTGTCGACGTCAGCTGCGAATCACAGGTCACAGACGCCATCAGGCTGGTGGAAAAAGAATGGGACAGGATTGACATCCTGGTACACGCTGCGGGAATTGTTGGTATAACCAATACGAAGATCACAGAATTTCCCACAGCGGAATTCGACAAGATATATGAAGTAAACCTTAAGGGTAGCTTCCTGATGACAAAGTACACACTTCAGGTAATGAAGAAAACGGGATCCGGAAGATTGCTACTGATCGCATCCATCGCGGGCAAGGAAGGTAACCCGGGAATGATCGGGTATTCCTCCACCAAGGCCGGGGTTATCGGCCTTGTTAAAGGAGCGGCAAAAGAATTTGCCGACACCAATATCACAGTCAATGGCCTGGCGCCCGCAGTCATCCGTACCACAATGAATGACAATACTTCCTCGGAACAACTCGCGTATATGACTGCCAAGATCCCTATGCAGCGATTGGGAACGATAAGCGAGGTTGCCGCGATCTCCTGCTACATCGTTTCGGAAGAGAACAGTTTCTCCACTGGGTTCATCTATGACATTTCCGGGGGCCGGGCCACTTATTAATCATCGAAAAAATATTTCATGAAGCACCAATGGAAGCCCCTGCTGCTCGTCTGCTATATATTCATTTTTACCGGGTCGATCATTTGCATGAATGATGTGCTCCTTCCTTCTCTGAAAGATTTTTTTCATCTCTCTTACGTTGAAGCTTCATTTGTACAGCAATCTTTCTATCTCGTTTACCTGATCTTTCCGATTCCGATTGCCTACTATATCTCAAGGTTTGGATATAAAACGGGTGTGCTGACGGCATTAGGAATCTGCACAACGGGTTCTTTACTTTTCATACCGGCATACTATACCGCCTCCTATCCGCTGGCGCTGATTGCCATCTTCATCATTTCAATTGGGGTGACCCTGGTAAACGTAGCAGCCAATCCACTGGCCGCGCTGCTCGGTGACCCATCCGGTAGCCATGTCAGGGTAAACATCGTTCAGCTATTCAGCAGGATCGGTTATTCACTTACGCCGATTGTGGCCACGCGACTGATATATGGCACTGGGGATGGCACCCTGACTTTTCATATTCCTTATATGGTGCTCGGCGCCGGCACCTTGTTTCTTGCCATTTTTATATTCTATTCTTCCTTCCCTTCTATGAAACCTGAAGTGGAGAAGGGGTTCTCTTTCATGGCGATACTTCGTGAGTCGCGAAAATACCCACAACTTTTCTGGGGAGCTATCATTATGTTCTTTTACATGGCAGCCGAGTCAGGCACAGCCGGTTTCTTCATTAGTTATCTGAAAGAGGTCAGCGGATTTCCAGCAGATCTCACAGCCAGATATCTTACCTATTACTATATCGCCTCAACGATCATGTCGCTTGCGGGAATTTATTTATTGCAGGTAGTTTCCGCGGGCAGGCTGGTAGCGTTATTCGGACTGGGCATGGTATTGATGTACCTGCTTGCCGCTTTCACCACTTCTGCGTGGAATGCCTGGTACCTGCTTGGTCTCGGAGCCTTTATTTCAGTGATGTTTCCCTGCCTGTTCAGCCTCGGGATTGAAGGCGTTGGGAATTTTACCGAGAAGGGGTCGGCGCTGATCAGCATGGCGATTGTTGGCGGTGCGGCGGGGCCACCGCTTGGATCGCGGACATGGAGGGTGTGCAGATTTCATACGTTGTTCCGTGTTTTTGTTTTGTACTGATTGTGATATACGGAATCTTCTGCGACCGCCGGTCTGCAGCGATTAAACGGATCCTTCCCCTCAACCCTCAATAATAACAACTGATTTGCCAATGATTATTAACAGATTTGCTGCCACTTCGCTTCTTTTTCTGCTGATCGCTTTGCTTTCCGGTTGTGACGGCGGTGAAAATTCCGAATCTCCGACCTCAGCAACGGATGCAGATTCAACCGCAGCTTATTCTACTTTTACTGACTTCAAATCGTTGATCTCGGCCACAAGCGCAAAGTATCCAAAGGCTGTCCGGATTACGGAAGGTGGTACCGCGGACAAGCCTGAATACCATGGCTTCTTTTTTTACAACTGCGCGCCCAGGGACCTGTTACAATTCGATCCAACGGGAAGATATATGGCTGCCATGCGCGTTAAGATAGAAGGTCGTGAAGTATTGCCAGATGACACCGCAACGATTGGCATCATCGACCTGGAAAATAAAAATCATTGGAACACCGTCGGATACACCACTGCCTGGAACTGGCAACAGGGTTGCCGGCTCGAATGGATCCCCGGATCCACTAATGAAATCATCTGGGACGATCGCGCAGTAGATGGAAAAAGTTTCGTGAGCAGGATCTATAATACAGAAACAAAAAAAACAAGAACACTTCCCAGGCCTGTTTATACCGTGTCACCAGATGGACGCACCGCGCTGACACATGAATTTGAAAGAATGGAACATGGAGGCACCAATTTTGTGGGAATACCAGATAAACATAAAAGTCAGTGGGCGCCCGCAAAAACGGGCATATTCCGGATGGATATGCAAACAGGCAAATCTGTACAGATAGTTTCTGTCCGCCAAATGGCCGCATTGATGTATCCGCACGGTCTTCCCAAAGACACCCTCAATGGCAGGTTGTATATATTCAGGGAAGGGTACAATCCATCGGGCAACCGGTTTATCGCATTTGTAAAGGACGTGCGTATAAAATCACCCGGCGACACCAGTGTCCGGACCACCGGTTTTTCTATGACCCCAGAAGGCAAAGATATCCGTTACCTGTTTGAAGAGCCCAGTCATCATTATTGGAGCAGCGATTCGACCATCACCGATAATGTGCGTGAAAAAAAACCCGATGGCAGCAGTGGTGAGAGAGCCTATTTTGAATTCGCTGACAATAATACCGGCAAGCCGATCAATAAACTGTGGTCAGCTCCCAATGGTCACGACAGTTATCACCCCGGGGGCGAATGGATATTAACCGATACCTACAGCACGGACGACGACTATCCGCTGAACGGTTATGAATATCTTTACCTGTATCATATTCCAACTAAAAAATTTGTGGCGCTGGGGAAGTTTCCTTTCAAAATTGGTGGGAAGTTTAGTGACCGGGACCCGGGAATCTTCCGCGTGGACCTGCATCCCCGGTTCTGTCCCGATGGCCGCAAAGTAAGCTTTGATGCCACGCATGATGGCATTGGCCGGCAAATTTATTTGATCGATGTGGGTTTTATTATTGATCAACCGCCGGTGTGATGTATTTCACGCAAAGGCCAAGAGACACCTCTTGATTTTTGTTGCGCCTTGGCGTCTGCCGAAGGCGGATTTGCGTCTTGGCGTGAAATCTTACCTCTGCGTCTGCCGAAGGCGGGCTTGGCCTCTGCGTGAAACTCAAACTAAGCCCGAAAATTATCGTATATTGATAAACCAAAACGCGCGAATAAATACACGCCATGAAGCCCCAGCTGCATAAGTTGCCTTTAATCAAGGACACTTCTTTTCTTTACAGCAAATTACAGTGCAACTACTTTGATAAGCCATGGCATTTTCACGAAGAATATGAACTTGTTCTGATTGAAAAAAGCAAGGGTACCAAGTTTATCGGCGACAAAGTTAGCCTGTTCCAGGACGAAGAACTGATACTGATCGGTTCAAATATCCCACACCTGTTCAGGAACAACCACGAATACTACAAAACAAACGGACAACTTGAGGCGAGATCTGTCTTCATACACTTCACCGAAGACTTCCTCGGACCCAATTTTTTCGATCTCCCCGAAATGAAACTCGTCAGGAAGTTGTTGGACAATTCCGCCTATGCATTGCAAATTAATGGAAGGATCCGGAAGTACATCATAGCGAAACTCTATGACCTCGCAGACATGACACCAGCTCTTCGCCTGGTTACGCTCCTGGAAATGCTCGTCAAACTTTCTGAAAGCAAAGAACTGCAACCGCTGCTCTCAACTGCTTTTGTCGCGAAACACAGAGCACTTAAAAAGAATTACAATCCCAAGGACACCGAAAGGATACACAAAGTGTTTGAGTTCATCATGAAGAACTATACCCACGAAATGTATCTGCAGGAGATCGCGAGCATGCTGAATATGAGTAATGTTTCCTTTTCCAGGTATTTCAAGCACCATACAAGAAAAACATTTTCGGAATACGTCACCGAGATCAGGATCAGTCATGCATGCAGCATGCTGATGCAGGACAATGAGGGGATTTCGCAGATCTGTTATTCCAGTGGCTTTGAAAACCTCCCCAACTTCTATCGGCATTTCAGGCGGATCACCGGTATGGTGCCAAAAGAATACCGTAAACGTTTTCTGAAGAGTCCCATTGAGTCAAAAAAGATGGCTCAGAAATCCGGAGTGTAGTAAAGCGTTTTCCCTTTCACTCTTATTTCCACGTCGACCAGGTATTTTTTCAGCGCAGCACAATCTACGGTCATGCCCAGGCCTGGCTTGTCGGGCAAATGGATAAAGCCATGGCTGTCTGCGGTGATTTTCTCCACGGT
>Ga0193752_1002889_pt1 | contig 12355 bp, 15 predicted proteins | sample H1c1metaG_FD_144924 | JGI IMG/M metagenome (GOLD analysis project Ga0193752, IMG submission 144924) | Soil microbial communities from a riparian zone of the East river system, Colorado, United States - H1c1 | ecosystem: Environmental > Terrestrial > Soil > Riparian zone | place: USA: East River... | reverse complement strand
GATACTAAACCAACACTTGAACAATATTCTCGGCCAACCCGCAATCAACAAGCGGCTCACCGATCTCGGTGTCGAAGTGCGCCCCACGACGCCCGTCGAATACGAGCGTTTTGTGACGAGCGAAGCGAAAAAATTTCAGGATGTCGCGCGGCGCGCGAAGATCGCCGTCGATCAATAAGACGTCAACCCGCCGTCCAGCAGCATCGTCTGTCCGGTAATGTATGCCGCCGCGGGCGACGCAAGATAACTCACCATCGCCGCGACCTCATCCATTTCGCACAGGCGCGCCAGCGGCACGCGCGCGATCATTTCCGAAAAGCCTTTCGCATCCGCCGTGAAATAGGCGATACGCGAAGGCGTAGCCACCGTGCCCGGCGCAACCGCATTGACGCGTATGCGATGGTCCGCCCACTCGATGGCCAGCATGCGCGTCATGTGCGAAATGCCGGCTTTGGAAATGCCATAAGCGGAACGCTGCGCGAAACCGATGATGCCGTGCGTTGAACTGATATTGACGATGCAGCCGGCGCGCTTTTGCGCGATCAGGTGCCGCCCCATCTGCTGGCTCATGAAAAACGTGCCGGTGAGATTGACATCCATCACCGCGTGCCATTCTTCGCGTGTGGTATCGACGGCGAGCGAGCGTGTCGTAACGCCGGCGTTGTTGACCAGCACATCGAGTTCGCCGAATTCCTTGACAACTAGCGCCATCGCCTGCTCGGTGCTCGCTTGTGAACGCAGATCGAGCGGCACTGCGACGACGTGAGCGCCGGTTGCTTCAAGTGCCGCGACCGTGGCCTTAAGATTTCCAACGTTAGTTCCGGATACCGCTACGTCGTAACCGTCTTGCGCCAAACGTAACGCGAGCGCTGCGCCCAGGCCTTGCGATGCGCCGGTGACAAAGGCCGTGCGTTTGCGGTTAGACACTGGCGTTGCAGTAACTACTTCGCCGGAATAAACGGCACCAGCATATACGACGGCTTGTCGCCGCCCGAATAAATCGTGTTCGTTGCGCCCGCGTTGTAATCGCAATGGTAATGCGTGTAGGGTGCCGCGCCAACGCCATCGCGCGGCTGTATATCGAGCCGCAGCTTGTGGCCTTTTTTCAGCACAATACACGTCGGCCAGATTTCAATCTGGCATTCGACCGGTTTGTTGGGCTCCAGCCACCAGCGTTCGATGTGCGGATGAAACGGCCGGTGCGGCGTCGATTTTACCGGATCGGTTTTGCGATGCGATGCGCGCAGCCAGCCCTTGGTCAGTGGGACTGGGCCGCCGTGCTGGCCGACTTCCCACACGTCTTTGCCGTCGGGACCGATGTTGCGCAGTGTGCACATGATGTCCATGTCTTCGGTGGTACTCGACACCCACAGGTTGAGCATCAGCGGCCCCGTGATTTCACTGTCTTCGGGCATGGCGTCGCTCTCGAATGACACACCGAGTCGTCCCGCGCCGCCGTGGGTGGTGGAAAGCGATGATCCCGATGCCACGCCCGCTGCCGTCGAACCGCTGGCCGAATAGCTCAAGCTGCTTTGTTTAGCCGGTGCGTCGCACGTAAGCGTGCCTTCGGTCGCCATTTCATCCTGCCCTTGCTCGCGTTCGATCTTCAAAAACACTTTTTTCCAGTCGGTGCGCGCCAGCGGCCACTCGTTTTCAGTGCGGAACGGATACGGCGTTTTGCTGCCGCCGGTGCGGATTTCGAGCTTCACCGGCGGCTCATCCATGATGCCGGTGTCGATGCCTTTGAGCCAATGATCGAACCAGCGCAATTGTTCCGCGCGGCCTTCGTTGGAGTGAAACGGATGAAAATGCGTACCGGTGTGGATGCGCAGTTTTTTGTGTTTGGCCGCGGCTTGCGTGTAGCCCTCGGTGTTGCCGCGCAGATGCAGCGAAAAACCGCCCCAGTTGCCGACGCTGTACACCGGCAGGGTGATGTTCTCCCAACGCGCGCTCATCATGCGCCACCACTCCGAATCGAGATCGTTACGCATCAGGTTGTAAAGCATGTCGGGTTGAAACGATTCCGGGTTGAAGCTGCGCGGACGTCCCAGCAAATGATGCGCAGTATGCGTGGCGATCCAGTTGGCGACAAAACCCATAGAGAAAATACCGCCGTGGTAACACTGATCGCGATACTGATCGGCGCGCCCTTCCCACGGCATGATCGCCTTCAGCGACGGCGGCCGCAGATTCGCCACGCGCCACTGCGAACTGGCGTGATACGAAATCCCCAGCGTACCCACATTGCCGTTGCACCACGGCTGCTTCGCCACCCATTCAATGCAATCGTAAAAATCCAGTGATTCCTGATACGAACTCGGCTCGCATTTGCCCGGCGATTGGCCCGAGCCGCGCGAGTCGATGCGCAGGCACGCGTATTCGCGCGGGCACCACCACTCGGGATTTACCGTTTCCCAGTTCATGTGCGGATTGGCTTTTTCGTCGAGGTCCGCCGGCGGTATCCACAACTTGTTTTTTTGATACACGGTAATGTTCGCAATCACCGGCACTTTGGTTTGGGTATCGGGCCGGAAAATATCCGCGCACAAGCGGCCACCGTCGCGCAGCGGTATCCACACATCTTTTTCGACGATCAGTTTGTGCGGCTGGGGTTGCGAAACGTTTAAGGCTTTGTCGTTCATGCGCGATCTCCAATGGCGGGCCAAAGCGTCCGCGCCCTGTAAACGGCGATGCAAACGCTGGAAAACCCTAAAGAAAAAAATTGTTTAAAATCAAATACTTATGAAAATGCGTCTGGCGCGCATTTTGTTATTGTTCTGGCACATACTTTAACTCAGAAAAACACATTGCTACAAAGCACAGCATATCCAGTCATTCCGCGCATGCGGGAAGAACAACATTGATTATTTAGTTTTTACTTTACGAATGCTTTCCGTCACCTCTTCCAGGTGACTCAAGGGCGTAGGATTCGGAACACGATGAGACTTGGCAATCCAGTAATCGGGAAGAAAAAGCTCAACTGGTTCACTCAATTTGATCCTCTCAGCGCCGCTGCCATCCGGTCGGCTTTCATAGTATTCCTCGATTGTCGATATTCGGCCAAACCAGATTCCCTTGTTCCCAATATACTTAGTAACGTGCTCCTCATAGGTTGATTTATCTGAAAATGCTGCTTCTTTGGCGGTGGGCGGAAGAGGAAGTAACACATATTGCCGCGCCTTAGCAGAAACATCCCATAGTGCCTTATCTACTTTGATTTCCACGAGCGCCCGCCGGAAACGTACCCCACTCTGGGGACTCGCATATAGCACGATACTCTCGCTGTAAGGCACTTCTTTGTAATCTTTATCAGCAAAATAAATCCGAACCGGTTCGCCAATGAATATGAAGTCTGATTTAGCAACGCGATCGTCCACAGTTACTCGTTCGGGAATACCACGCAGGTATTCGATCTGACCAGCCGACGCAATATTGGTAGAAAACATGCTCGTGAATATTACAATGACGGCAACTACTAAACTTGTCACGCCATTCAATTTTTTGATGTTTGCAATCTTCATATTTTCGTGTCCTTTCATGACGACGAAAAATCGGCTCTTGACCATACATAAACATAGCACGGTTCAAACGAATCCAGCGTAAGGTGGACAAACGAAGGCGTGCCCACTTTCTTTTGATGATCATTGCCACTGCATATCCATGATTCTGACTCGTGGGGTTCCTAACGATGTATAAGATGAAGCTTGTTTTCAGGGTGGCGATTTTCTTGATGTTTGCGGTAGCCCGTAGGTTGGGGTGAGCCTGCGAACCCCAACACAACTTCACTCGTAAACCTACCAAACATGCGCTATCGCCGGGCGCGCGTCGCGGGCGCTACCTACTTTTTCACCGTCAATCTCGCAGATCGCAAAAGCGCCTGCTCACGACACAAATAGACCGGTTGCGCACCTCCGTGCGACTCGTGCAATCGCGCCATCCGTTCGAAATTCCCGCAATGGTGATATTGCCGGAACACCTCCACGCAATTTGGGTACTGCCGCCGGGCGATGCAAACTTTCCCACTCGCTGGGCGTTGATCAAGGCCGGCTTCTCGCGCGGCCTACCCGCGAACGAGCGTATTTCATCGAGCCGACAAGGTAAGGGCGAACGCGGCATTTGGCAACGTCGATATTGGGAACATTTGATTCGTGATGATGAAGATTACACCCGGCACGTGGATTACATCCATTACAACCCGGTCAAGCACAGCCACGTAGCAAGCGCGGCAGATTGGCCGCATTCAAGCATTCATCGGTACATCAAAGCAGGAATGGTGCCTCCAGATTGGGCTGGTGCAGTGGAAAATGATAGTGAGTTTGGGAAATGATGTTTTTTGTTGGGGTTCGCTCGCTCACCCCAACCTACACAATCGTGTTGATGCTCAATCCACCGTCATCCCCGTAGCCGTCACCACCTTCGCCCACTTCTCCACTTCGCTTTTTACAAACGCGGCAAATTCATCGGTGGCGAGCGCTGCGGGTTCAGCGCCCGCGGCATTGAGCCGGTCCCGAACCTCCTGCGTGCGCAGGATGCGCATCGCTTCGCTATTCAGCCGTTCAACGATGGCACGCGGGGTATTCGCCGGCGCGAACAAGCCCAGCCAGTTGAGCATTTCGTAACCGGGCACACCGCTTTCGGCGATGGTCGGCAAATCCGGCAGCACCGCCGAGCGTTTGCTGCCGGTGACACCGAGACCGCGCAGCCGCCCGCTCTTGGTGTGCGGCGATACCGAGGCCGCGGTGCCGAACGTCACCGGCACTTGTCCCGCAAGCACATCCACAATCGCCGGGCCGCCGCCCTTGTACGGCACATGCACGAGCTGGATGCGCGCGAGGCTCTCGAACAGCGCGGCAGCGAGATGCGTCGACGTACCCGAACCCGCTGACGCATACAGAATCTTTTTCGGCTGCGCGCGCGCCAGCGCAATCAGTTCTTTAACGTTTTTCGCCGGCAGCGACGGATGCAAGGCAAGAATACTGGGCGCATCGGCGATCCGTGTCACCGCCTGAAAATCGCGCAGCACGTGATACGGCAGCTTGCGGTACAGCGTTTGGTTTACGGCATGCGTGCCTACACTGCCCACGACCAGCGTGTAACCGTCGGCCGGTGCGCGCGCGGCGAGTTCGGTGCCGACGATGCCACCGGCGCCGCCGCGATTATCCACGATCACCTGCTGGCCGAGCGCGATGCCCAGCGGCGCGGAGAGAATGCGCGCACCGAGATCGACAAATCCGCCCGGCGGAAATGCCGCGATCACGCGCACCGATTTGGTGGCATAAGACTCGGCTGCGTCACACGGCAGGCTGATGCCAGCAACAGCCATCACCACCATAGGGAATAGTATGTAAGTATTTGATTTAATTGATAAATTTATTTTGACTAAAGGCATGTTCAAATCTGCTCTGTTATTTTTAACCCCGGCTACATATAACGTCCGCCGGCACACACAATACGATCGCCGGTCACAAACGACGATTCATCCGACGCGAGAAACAACGCGACGTTCGCCACTTCCTGTGTGGTGCCGATGCGCTTGAGCGGCGAACCGTCGGCGCGTCCGGTGGGCGTACCGTCGGGTTTGTCGCTGACCATGCCATGCGGCACGCCGCCGCCTTCAGGGTACCATTCCGGGTTGCGCCGCTCGGTACCGATGAGGCCCGCCGCGAGCAGATTGGCGCGCACGCCGTAAGGTCCGAGCTCGAGCGCCAGCGACTTGATCAGTCCGTAGAGTCCCGTTTTTGACGCGACGACATGCGCGCGATTGGGTTGCGTGGTCAAAGAGGCCATGCCGCCGACCGCGACGATGCTGGCGGGCGCGCGGCGTTTGATCCAGTGCGGCGCCAGCGCCTTCGCCAGATAAAACGTCGAGTACAAATTGACCGCCAGCACCCGATGCCATTCGTCGTAGCCGATTTCCCAGAACGGTTTGTGCGGCCGTATCGCCGCGACACTGACCATCACATCCACTTTGCCGAATCGATCGAGACCCGTTTGCACCGCGCGATTGACTTGCTCGTGATCACCCACGTCGGCGGCCACGGGCAGCGCCTGCACGCCAAAGCCTTCACATTCTTTGGCGGCCTGCTTCAGATCGTCGCTCATATTTCGCGCCAGCAGTATGACGTTGGCTCCTTCGCGCGCAAACGTTACGGCGATCTCTTTGCCGATGTTGCGGCTGGCGCCCGCGATGAGTGCTGTTTTACCTTTGAGTCGCATTGGTTCTCCTGGCCGTGTTCTGTTCGAAATTGGAGGCGGCATGTTAACTCACACCGCAGATGCAAATTCTGTCGTCTGCGCCAGCATCCGTGATGTTCAATCCGCGCGCGCTCCCGACGCCTTGACCACCGGCCCCCACTGGGCAATCTGCGCTTTGATAAACGCCTGATATTGCTCGGGTGTGCCGGTGACGATATCCATCGCAAAACCGTTCAGCTTTTCGCGGACGTCTTCGCGCGCAAGGATTTTTACCGTTTCGCTGTTGAGGCGCGTCACGATAGCCTTGGGCGTTGCCGCCGGCAGATGCAGGCCGTGAAAATTCAGCGCATCGTAGCCAGGCAATACACTGGCGATAGACGGCACGTTCGGCAGATGCGGCGTAGTTTTCGCACTGGTCACGCCGAGCGCGCGTACCTTGCCGGCGTTGACCTGCGCCAGCGCGGTGGACACCGCGACCATCGAGTAATCGACCTCGCCCGCAAGCACGCCCGTCAGCGCAGGGCCGCCGCCTTTGTACGGCACGATCACCACTTTTATTTTCGCGAGGCTGTTCATCCATTCGGCAAAAATGTGTGAAGACGTGCCCATGCCCTGCGCGCTGAAACGCAATGTGCCGGGCTTGGCGCGCCCCTGATCGATCAGGCCTTTCAGTCCGGTCAGCGGCGATCCAGCCGACACAATCAGCACCAGCGGAAACGTCACCCATAAACCCGCATGCGCGAATTCCTTGAGCGGATCGTACGGCAGCTTTGCATAAAGTGCAGGCGCAATCGCCATGGTCGCGATCGAACCGACCAGCAGCGTGTAACCGTCGGGTTGCGCTTTCGCCACCAGATCGGAGCCGACAGTACCGCCCGCCGCCGGGCGATTGTCTACAATCACCGACTGGCCGGCGCTTTCAGTAAACCGCTGCCCGACAATGCGTGCCAGCGTGTCGGTTGATCCGCCCGGCGCAAACGGCACGACCAGACGCAGCGCCCTTGATGGATACGATTGCGCAGCAACAAAATGTGGATTTGCAAAGAAAATTGTCGCGAGCACGACTGCAGCGCCACGTATTGGCGCCTTGCTGATCAGGGTTTTCATAACCTCGAGCTTACCGCTATTCGGAAAGCGCGGCCAGTTCACCCATGGAAAGCGGCTTCAGCAACATGCCAACACATTAGCGACGGTCGCACACAGGTACTGTGCGGCCGCATTGCGCATCACAACTCAAGGCGCGTACGGTTCATGCGCCGTGCGTTGTGAAATCCACCAGATGTTACCGTGCGTATCTCTCACGCCGCCCTGCCGGTCACCGTACGGCATGTCGGCCACTTCCATTTCAAGCTGCGCGCCATGCGCGATGGCGCGGCGCATTGAGGCGTCGGCATTTTCGACGTATAAATAGTACGCTGCCGCCATCGGTTTGTACTTCCCGGCCGCCTCGCTCACCATCACAGCAGAGGTGCCCAGTTGCACGATGACGTTTTGTATCAGTCCGTTCGGGCGCAGGGTGCGGCAGGTTTCGACACCGCCGAGACCCTGCACCAGAAACGTCACGAAGCGCTCGGCATGCTCGACAAAAAAATACGGTGTGACGGTATTGAATCCGGGCGGAATATACATGGCACGCTATGCTTTCATTTGGGCCACAGCGCGACCATCGACTTGAAGCCGCCGTAGATCATGCGCTTGCCGTCGAACGGCAGCGTCTTCAAATTCATCATCGAAGCCATGCGCGGGTCTTTCATCACCTTGGCGTTGACGCCGTCACGATGCTTGCGTGACTTGTAGACGATATAAGCAAAGACCACCGTCTCGTCTGCTTTGAGTTTGACGCTCTGCGGGAATGACGTGTGCTTGCCCGGTTTCACATCGTCAGCCACGCACTCGATGTATTCCAGCGCGCCGTGGTCGCACCACACCTTGCCCGCCAATGTCGCCATGCGGCGATAGGCCTGCATATTTTTCTTCGGAACAGGTAACACAAATCCATCGACATATCTCATCATAAATCTCCTTTAAAAAATGTTTATTAAATATTTATACCATCATACAACCGTCGATCAACCCCCACTCAGCGCCTGAACGATGACCACGTCGTCAGTCGCGTTGAGCGGTTGCGACAACGCATTCACCTGCTCGCCATTGATGAAAATGCGGATGTGGCGGCGCACTTTTTCCTGCTCGTCGATCATGCGAAAGTGAATGCCGGGATATTGCCGATCCAGATCGAGCAATACTTCAGCGAGCGTTGCGCCATTCGCCTCGGCATGGCTGCTTTCGGTGTATGAGCGCAACGCGCTGGGAATCAACACTTTCATCGCGTTGCAGACTTACAGCTCGGCGGCTTCAACCGCGTAAATCTCCGGCAGGTAGCGCGCGATGCAACTCCACTTGCGGCCTTCATCACGGCTCATCCACAGATCACCGCTGGTGGTGCCGAAATAAAGACCCACGGGATCGCGCGTGTCGCCCGTCATGCACTGGCGCTTCACCGTCCACCAACCTTGTTGCTTGGGCATGCCGGCATCCTGACGCTGCCACGTTTTGCCGCCGTTGCGTGTAACGTAAACAGCCGGTTTGCCGTCGGGGCTGGTGCGTGGCCACACGCTGTTGCCGTCCATCGGAAACACCCACGCCGTGTTGTCGTCGCGCGGATGCACTACCAGCGGGAAACCCACATCGCCGACTTTTTTCGGCATGGTCTTGCCGATGCGCTCCCAGGTATCCGACGGGCGGTCGATGCGATAAATGCCGCAATGATTTTGCTGATAAATACGATCAGGGTTGCTCGGAGACATACGCAGGCAATGCGGATCGTGGCACGTCGGATTGGTGCCGTCCAGGCCGAAGCCCTGGACGACTTCCATGCCGTTAATCAGTACGCGCCAGGTGGTGCCGCCATCCAGCGTTTCATGCACACCGCCGCCGGACATGGCGAAATACATATGCCTGGCGTCGCGCGGATCGATAATGATGGAATGCATCTTCGGTCCGTCGGGCGTGCCGTCCTGCGCCGTGCCCATCCACTCGCGGTACTGCGGATCATCGTTGATAGTCGAAAACTCAGCCCACGTGATACCGCCATCTGCGCTGCGAAACAGCCCTTGCGGCGAGGTGCCCGCGAACCACACATTGGGTTCCGACGCGTGTCCCGGCGTCAGCCAGAAGGTGTGATCGACCGCGCGGCCGGTTTGACCCTCGGGCGCTTTGGCGAAGGCCGGTGGCTGTGCGGCTTCTTTCCAGGTTTTCCCCATATCGGTCGAGCGGAATACCGTCGGGCCCAGGTGGCCGGTTTTCGCGGCGGCCAGCAATGTGCGTTTATCGCGTGGATCGAGCACCAGGTGGCTGATGGTGTGTCCCAAAAAATGCGGGCCGTCCACGCGCCACGTTTTACGCGCCGCGTCACCGTGATAAATCCATGCGCCTTTGCGGGTGGCGACCAGGACCACGGCGCGTTTCGCGCGAGCGGCAGTTGTTTTGCGCTGCGCTGCCGGTTTTTTTGCTTTGCGTGTCATTGTCATCGCTATCTCCTGTGTGATCTTCTGCTCTGCTTTATCCAAACCACGCCGGATTAAACGGCCGGCAATCCTGTGATTTCGGTTACGGGCCGCACCTCCACCGCGCCAATGCGTGCGCCAGGAATCCGCGCCGCTATGCCGATAGCCTCGTCCTTATCTTTCGCCTCAACGAGAAAGTATCCGGCGAGCTGCTCATGCGTCTCGACGAACGGCCCGTCGGTTACAAACGATTTTCCGTCGCGCACGCGCACCACCGTTGCCGTCGCCACCGATTGGAGCGGCGACGCGTGGACATACTGGCCGTCGGTGTGCAGCGTATGCGTCAGTTGCACCGATTCCGCCAGCATACCTTTGCGCGTGGCTTCGCTGAATTGGCCAAACGCTGCTTCGTTGTGATGCACCAGCAGTAAATATTTCATGGAATTTTTATACCGCGGTGATTGAAGTACACTTGGTTATTGGTTTACGGGCGTTTTTCGTCTACATCGTTCTGTGTACGGTTCGCGGCCTGCGCCACCGCCTCCCGTATCGCGCGTATCGGCCGCACTTCGATACTGCCCACGCGCGCGGGTGGAATCTTAGACGCGATCTGAATTGCCTCATTCAAATCGCGCGCCTCAATCATGTAAAACCCGGCAAGCTGCTCTTTGGTTTCCGCGAATGGCCCGTCGGTAATCGACATTTTGCCGTTGCGCACGCGTACCGTGGTCGCCGTTTGCACGGATTGCAACGCCTCGGAGGCGATGCAGTGGCCGCTGTTGCGGATCGATGTGTCGTACTCGACGCAGTCTTCGTCGGGTAACTCGTGCAGGCGGTTCTCGTCCAGATACACCAGGCAAAGATACTTCATCGTGTTCTCCTTTTTCAAAATGTGCGCTGCTGCCTACTTTTCCGCGGCGGCTTTCAGATTGGCCAACCCTGCTTCGAAATCCTTGCCGACCATATTGTCCATGCTCATGAACACCTGAATAAGTTTCGATACAAAATTCGCCGGGCCGTGCATCGTCCAGGTGACGTTGGTGGTATCGCCCTGCACCGCCAGCGTAAACTCGACGATATTGTGAGCCTCGAACGGTTTGAGAAAATCAAGATTGAGCGCTATTTTGGAGGAGGGTACCGACTCGGTAATGGTCATGCTGCCCTGCCCGACATTTTTGTTACCCTCCCATGCGTAGTGCGCCCCCTTGCCCACCGTCGTGGCGCCGAAAGTGCGCTTCATTGCGGGGTCTTTTTTCTCCCACGGTGACCATGCGCCCCACGCTTTAAAATCATTGATCAGCGTGAATACTTTCTCCGGCGGCGCTTTAATCGCCGCCGAACGCTGCACGCGGAACGTGTCGGGCTTGGTTGCAGCGAACATGAGCACGCCGGCGATCAGAACGGCAACGACGATGGCTAAGGTTTTAAACATGAAATTCTCCGGTTTATAGTTCGAGCTACAGGCGGCGGCCTATGGCAATCGCAAGCCGTTACTTGCAGAGCTCGGCCGCTGCCTTTTTCATTTCTTCCGGACTCACGTCGCGTATATGCGTGGCGACAGACCAAGAGTGGCCGAACGGATCTTCGATCTTGCCATAGCGGTCACCCCAGAACGCGTCTTCGACCGGCATAGTGATCTTCGCGCCCGCGGCGACCGCTTGCGCGACGAACGCATCCACGTTCTCGACAGCAAGATGAATCGTCACCGGCGAGCCTTTCAGCGATTTCGGACTGAGTGCGCCCCATTCGGGCATTTCGTCCACCAGCATCACGTTGGAATCACCGATGCGAACACAGGCATGCATGATTTTCCCCTGGGGGGTAGGCATCCGCATCAGTTCCACGGCGTTGAATGCTTTTTTATAGAACTCGATGGCATCGGCTGCGCCAGTGCAGATCAGATGCGGTGTGACAGAGTGCATGCCGTCGGGTATGGATTTAACTTTTGCCATGATCGTAATCTCCTTTTGATTTAAGGTTATTTGTTGCTGGCGATCTGCGCGTACGTGCGCTCCGCCTGCTCTTTCAACTCGGGGGTAAATTGCTCGCCGAAGTCTTCCGGCTCGAAAAGCCGGCGGATCTCGATCTCGGAGTCTTCCGACATCGGATTCGGGCAACGCTTGACCCATTCAATCGCTTCTTCCGTAGACTTGACCTGCCATATCCAGAAACCCGCGACGAGTTCCTTGGTCTCGGCGAAAGGCCCGTCAACCACGCTACGTTTCGTTCCCGAGAACTTGACGCGCGCACCCTTCGAACTCGGGTGCAATCCGTCGCCCGCGAGAAGAACACCCGCTTTTACCAGCGCTTCGTTGAATTGGCCCATGTCGGTCAGCAGTTGCTGGCTCGGCATAACGCCGGCTTCCGAATCTTTAGTGGCTTTAACCATAATCATGAATCGCATAATGTTAACTCCTTGTTTTTAAATAAATCTCTTGAAAATTTTTGAGCCTGTTGGCTTCCCGTATATTTACTGGTCGTCGGGCCCGAAGCATATTCGACAACAATCTCAAAAAATTTATCGCGCGTTTTTTGCAACTGCTTTACGTCTGTTCGTAAGCGCGCTTTAACGCGGCGATATCCAGCTTGCTCATTTGCATCAGCGCCTGCATGACGTTACCCGCCTTGCGCGCATCCGGATCTTGCAACAACTC
>Ga0193752_1002888_pt1 | contig 12358 bp, 15 predicted proteins | sample H1c1metaG_FD_144924 | JGI IMG/M metagenome (GOLD analysis project Ga0193752, IMG submission 144924) | Soil microbial communities from a riparian zone of the East river system, Colorado, United States - H1c1 | ecosystem: Environmental > Terrestrial > Soil > Riparian zone | place: USA: East River... | reverse complement strand
GCCTGTGGCTGCTCGCAACTTCATTCCTTTCGCAAAGCCTCCAGTCATTCCGTTTTGAGGGCGAGCGGAGAAAAGGCAGCTCTCCATTTTTTAAAACCTACGTACTTCACGCACTGTCGCTCAAAGATTTCGTGTATAAAGCCTTATTCTGACGCTATTGTGCTGGAAAATGCGCGCGGCCAAGAAGTTCGCCAGGGAAACGGAGGCAAGCTGTATAGCCGTCGTGCAGTGGTGTTGTTCGCGCCCTTTCGAGTTGGGGCGCAAACAATCCCCTACACGTAAAATGGCAAAATACCCGATCCCAGAAATCAAAGTTCGCATCAGCTACCGCGGCGCGAAGAAATCTGAACTGATTTCCATTACAAGCGGTCAGGATGCCGCGGAGTTCTTTCGTGGCATGATGAGCAAGGATGGCCATATTCACTTCGTGGAGGAATTCTACATGCTGTGTCTGAACCAGGCACATAAGTGCATTGGTTACTACCGCGTCTCGTATGGCGGCATGACGGGCACGGTAGCCGATCTGCGCATCATCGCGAGTATTGCCCTAAACTGTGTCGCTGTCAAGATCATCGTAGCGCATAACCACCCATCTGGAAATGTGCAACCATCCGATGCAGATAGGCAATTCACGCGGAAGCTGAAGGACGGGCTGGCACTGCTCGACATCGTACTTCTTGATCACCTGATTATTACCGATGAGCGGTACTTGTCGCTGCAAGAGGAAGGGTACATGTAATAGAAGCAATCGACTGCACGCCTACACTTTTACTGAGCTGCGCCTCCGCGCTATTGCGCTCCAAGTTCATCCCAGCCTGTGGCTGCTCGCAACTGCATTTCTTCCTCAAAGCCTCCGGTCATTCTGTTTTGCGGGCGAGCTTGGTAGGTCCATGATTCAAGTAAAATATACTTTTGTATATCCCGGTGTTGAAGAGGCGTAGTTGCCTAATCATCATGAGCTAAATAGAGTGTTCGGGACTTAAACGGAGATGCTTACCACATCTGGTCGCGAATGCTTAATCACTCTTTTTTCTGACTTACAGCTTTGCCACCCTTTCACACACAAGGCCCGATACAGGCTATCAAGGCATTGTTATTAAATCTAAGGGCGAAAAGGATCATTTAACTAAGTCTTTGTGAGTGAAACTGCACCGCTCAGAATAAATGCTAGTATAGAGCGGCCCCTTAAGCTCCTTCAGTCGATAAAACGGCCGCGCTTGTCCAATTCCTTTTAAACTCAATGAGCCCAAGATGGAATTTGTATTTTCCTTTGAGGGTAAATACTTGTCTTCAAAAAAACGACATAGCCATGCCCATTGAAAACGATCATGAGTTCGCGAACAATGTCTATAATAATTTTATGGCCCTGTTCTTTAATCCTGAAATTGCCAAAAGAAAAGCCTTAGGATTGCTAAATGATGATTTTACTCTTTATGCAGCTCAAGTAATTCTTTTCCCAAATGGTGATCCGAATATTATACGACTTAATGATGAAGTGTCAGCAGCTGTAAGATTAAAGCCAGGTGTGGATCATACTAGAGCCGGATTTTGGCCCACGATAAGTGAAGTTGATACTTTCCAACTAAATGAAACTCAATTCATGAATTGCGGACATGTAACAATGGTTCTATTACACGGCGGCTATCAACTATCTTTTGACTTTCAGTACAATAACCAGTTTTGTAAAGAGCACTTAAACATTGCTGAGCAGTTTTTAAACACAAGTAGGTACGCAATAGATAACAACCATGTCATGGCGTTTATCGATAACTCATTCAGTGCTATTGAATTGCTAGCCAAAGCAAACCTCCTCTTAGAAGCCAATCAAAATGTTTCAGGCAAGACAAATCACAACCAAATTAAGCAGGCGTTTAATAATCGATTCCGATATTCCGAAACTGAATTCGAAGTGTCTCAAAGGGCGGTGTTCAACAGACTTTCCGATCAAAGAAGTAAAGCACGTTATTTAAATGGAGAAGTAAATATCAGTATTGGTGAATTGAATTCAATCCAGGATACCGTACGTAAAATGTATGACGCGTTAGTCGAGAGGCTGCAATATGTTGAGAACTAGTGTTCCGTTACATAATATTTCAGATGTCGCTTTTGCGACTATTTGACTATCTCTTTTTGGTAACTACATAGCAGTTGGGATAAGTCGTCAACGCTCACATGCGCTCAAAAAAGCTTTACCAAAAACTGAAGGCGTACAATCATTTTTCCAAATAATCTTGGTTTCGGTCGCAAAATTCTTTTCACCCTCCAGTCCCACTACAAGATAAGATTCAAGATGTTTTATTAATCCTAAGCGTTCTACATTGGCAAATGCCGCTGGATCAACGTATATGTATGTAGGCTGTTCGTCCTGTTTCTGAAGATCCGATTGCTTACGTGGTATGTATCGCAGAATCCTTATTTCCTCCGAAGAAAGCTGCGCAAGGATTGATGGAAATACAGTTACCTGAAGACTCTTTGCAGGATCAATATAATTCACCAGAAGATTTTCCCACATTTCTTGCAACTCGCCGTCGTTTTCTAATGCAGCCCCTTCAAGCCAAGGAAATAGAACTTTCAAATTGACTTGATTAACCTCCAATCCAGCTTGCGTAATTTTTTCTTGCACTTTTCTCAATCGTCCAATCTGATTATTAAATTTCCAAATCTTGACATTGTCCGCTAAGAGTTGGCCCACTTCATCAACACTTGGCCCAACAAGCCGTTCTAAAAAGCTTTTAGCTAAATCAATACCCTTTTCAATAGTTGACGATTTCAGATTAAACTCACTCATTTTATTGAACGATTTGTGTAGATTGCCAGATAAAACTGATATAATGCCGAGAGATACTATTGAAGTACAAACAGATAATGGGAATATAATAACCAAGGGTGGATCATAGGTAAGTTATTATCCTTCCGGTACCAACAATTAGGAGTACTAACCCCAATAGGAGCGATACCAGATAGACAATCGATCTGATAGCATTCTTCTTTATCATGAAATCAATATTATCCTGCAAAATCACTATTGCAGAATAGTAAAGTATGTGCTCTTGATACGCTTTATCTTCTTGATTGTCCAACTGTCTTAAAGGAAGTAATATTTTGGGTGCTATTCCACGTACCCTTACTTTCTTTGGGAAGAGCAGGAATAAAGCACAGCCAATGTTCAGTGTGAATAGAAAGATTGGAACATAATTTTCGCCAAAAGAAATCTCTTTCTTAATTAAGAATCCAACAAAGAAGGCAAACATTGCCGCTATCGCCGTGATAATCTTAATGGATTTATCTGTTATGGATTCTGATTCGCTAAGAACGTCTTCCATTCTTTTTTCTGCTTGCTCAAAGATGAATTTATAAGACGCAACATCGACATCATACCATTTAGTAAAATTTGGTACCCATTTTTGGGTTGAGTTATTTTTCACCATATCAGTTTACTAGTTTCCTTCTTAATTTTTTTATTCGTTTCTTCCATCATCCTTTTCATTGCTTCCATGCGGCAATAATTAGCGCGATTCTTAGCACATGAAAGTCATGAGTTTATCGATAGCCAATGTGTGTTGATCAGTGCAAAGAGCTTATTGAGCAATTTCTGTGATGGAAGATTTGATTGCCGAAAGATTTTTGTTGTATTTCCAGCCGAATGAACACAGATGTTTTTAAAAATATTTTGCTCAATACCGGTTATGCTTGAAAATAGATTTTGTTCGATTCGTGAGGGGTCTCTATAGGCAATTCGCCTATCGGTGACCAGTAAAAAGATATGGCCTTTCGATAGAAAGTTCTTGATCCAGCAGCAGCCTAAGAATTTCTCTCTTTTTGATTCAAATTGGACATATTGTTGCAAATTTCTAATGAGATAGCTTGGCAGTTCATCTTCACTCTGGGTAAACAAATACGTGGTACCTAATAGCTTGCCGAATTTTTCCATTAGGCAAACTTACCGCTTAATGGCTGGCAAGAAGTGTAGTCAATACTGCATCCAACCGAGGTGAAATTGGTTGCTTTACTTTCGTGTCTTCGCTAGACATGCTGCAAGATTGCACCGCAAAGGTATCTCTGCCAGCCTCCGCACAAGACTGCCAAAAGACTACGGCATAAAACGGCTATTGCTTCTATCAACAGCATCACCTGCACGGACAACATCAATCCTTTAGCTGCAATGACCACCGCATTTATTCCGTTTCCTTTTGGCGTTGCGCACTTGGCATCCGGCGTCTGTTGCTCATGCAATCCTAAGCCTCTCTCTATCTTTTCCTGTTTAAATATTGGGGCTGTTTGTCCATGCTTGGTTGCTCCGATTCCGAGCTTTTGCATTCAAAGTCTTTGCGAATTATCTCGCGTAGATCGTAATACAGCTCGTCAACCAAGGTCCGATATAGAATGGAGAGTTTGATAAGATTCCTAATGCCAGGAAATCTAGCACCGTTTTCCCACTGAGATATACGACCTGCCCCTTTCAGTTTGAGCATATGGGCAACCTGCCGCTGGGTGTAGCCAATTATTTGTCTGTGTTTTCGCAGCCTATTTGGGATTCTGTTGTTAGCCTTCATCACTGAAGCGTAGCAAAGGAATCGAGGGGAGAGTTACTATAAATGACTAAACAAGGTGGAAAAGTCTTCCCTTGACAAAGCCTAAGAAATAAGTATCGTGAGGCCCATTATGGAAAAGAACAAAACACAGAAAGGCTGGCAAAGCCGAAGCGAAGTATTGAAAGAATTAGCAGCAGTTGACAAGCTTTTTGCAGAGCTAGAGAGAAGCAAACTGCTTCCCACATTTACCGAGTTTTTTATCGCCTGTCTCATGCTCGGAGAAGGCGAATGTGTCAATCTCAAAAAAATGTTCCCCTGGCTTTATGTCAGAGTAATGCGGCATATAGAAAAGTACAGAACGACCTAGAGTTAACGGTACGAGATAGAATAAAGCCCGGCAAATTTTTTGTCGGGCTTTTTAGATACTCTTTACTGCGTCTTTTGTTGTGCATCTTCATTTACCTCGTTAGGCCGAAGAATGAAGTCTGTTGCTTTCTGCGCATGCGTAGAAGCAGAGAAGATAAAACGGTGATCATTTTGGAGTTTGCTCAGCCATGCCTGGATATAGGCGGCTGATTGTTCAAACTCCGTAGTGATAGCAGCATAGGATTGCAGGTAACAGGTACCAATCTCAGCCACCAGTTCCTCATGCGAATACGGCTCAGAACCAAACTCAGCCATTTGCAAAAGTTCTTTTCGGTCCAGTCTTGAGCGATGTCCAGTGCTATGCACCAGCTCATGAAAAAGCGTCGCATAGTAAGCCTCCGGCCGTAGAAAGGAGTTGTACTTTGGCATGTTTACATAATCCTTAAGTGGATCATAGAACGCCCGCTGCTCCTTGTGCGTGATCTTAGGCCTGTTTGGCATTCGATCTACGATTTCATCACATGTTTCAATGGGTGCCCAGTTGTTTTCAGGCAAACTAAGGTACTTCTCAGGAAGGCCATCACACTGCGAGATGTTGAATACTGAGTAGTACCGTAGCATCGGAACCTTTTTAGCCAGGTGTTCAATTGGGGTGCCATCATTGCATTCCTCGTGAGCTTGCTGACGCTCGACATAGTTCCAGTACACAACCATGTGGCCACGCTCTCCTTTTGCTACCGTCCCTCCAAGCTCCTGAACCTGCTTGAAAGTCAGAAACAGGTTTCGCTCATACCCTAGCATAGCGAGAAGCATAACATTGATTCCCCGGTACGCTCGCTTCGAAACGAGGTTGATGGGAATGCCGGCTTCGGTCCAGGGCTTGCGCCACGGTACGGTGCCATTCTTTAGTTGCTCAATAATGAGCTCATTGACGATGCTGTACACGTCTTTGCGCGGTGTCTGTGTGCCTTGTGGTGTCGCTGCTGCAGAGGTTTGTGCTTCCATGATTGTACACGGTTTGATTGTGAAAGAAGAAGTTCACAAGCAGTATATCTGGATAGCAATATCTCATGTAGATCAGCAAAATTATTATTTATAGAAAGCATGTAGTGAGATCAGCAGCGTGGGAAAATACACCTATACTAGGAGGAGATTGCCAAATTGCCGACGCCCGCTTTATAAAACAAATACAGCGATCAAGGATAGAAGCATAGAAACATTAGCCAAGAATATTCACTATTAATCCAACATAAGCCGTTCAGTATTTCGATCGGCAAATAGCAGATGAAGACAATACTGAAAAATAATCCACCGGATATTGGGAGCAGAGTACAATAATCGACCGCAAAAATGAGCGCGCTGCAAGAACGGTCTTAAAAAATCCTTGTGCCTTCAATTAAATGAAAACCGACTAAATTGTAGATTACTATTTACAGGTGATGTCGAAAATTATTGGACACTATCCAGCGCTTGGCTACGGTTTTCTGACCCCCTACTATGACAAAATCATAGGGTCAGTGCTGCCGAGAAGTTTCAGGTCTGAATTTGTAGCTCGTATGGATATTCCTTGGGACGCTAAGATTTTAGATTTTGGAACTGGAACAGGCGAAATGATTTTATCATTATTGGATCAGTATCCACTAGTTGAAATTACCGGATTGGATACCGATCCAATAGCATTAAAACTTGCAAGGCAAAAAATATCAAAAAAAAATAACGTCCAGGTTACGCAATATGATGGAGGGTATTTGCCATTTGAAGATAATCACTTTGACACTGTAGTATCCTGCTTAGTATTTTGCAACATAGGAGAAAGAGGAAGATTCGCTGACGAAATATATAGAGTCCTAAAACCAAACGGTAGGTTTTACCTATGCGATTTTGGATATGAAACGAAACGTTGGAAAAGGGTAATTTTTAGATTTTTAAGATCATTATCTCCGTTGAGAGCTCTATTAAAGGATTCTGAAGACGTGGTTAGCAGAGTGTTAAATGATTCGAAATTTAATGATTTGGAGTTTTTTTATTCGATCAATATAATTACTGGTACATTAAATTGTTGTGCGACAGTAAAGCGCTAGCAAAGAAAGAGCCCATTACATGGGCTCTTTATGATGACGTTTTGTTGGTCCATTTAGGACATTTCTGAACGGGACTTCGAACAAGCCAATGGCTATCAGCCCACCCGCCAACGAGCTAAGAAATACTTCCCAAGCACCCTTATAAACATAGAGTGTAGTCCCTAAAATTGCAAAACCTATCGCAAAAACAATTGTGGCAGCCCATAATGATTTACGTTTCATTATTTTAAATATATTCTCTCACCAATAAGTGCAAATAACAAGAGATGATAATTGATACAAGCTACTTTTTTTGTTCATTAGAGAAAATACCTGAAAATACTTTGGCTTTCCAAATCGACAGGAATATTCCATAGATTATAAATGCACCTCTGAACCAAGTAATTGCAGTAGGCGGTGGCCAGAAATGCTTAAACCATAAAAAAGATCTCTCATACCTATGTTGATACAACGTAACATCAGTTTGTACAAACAAACCTGAAGCAAAGGCCCAAAAAGTTGCGGTAAATAGCGCAATAAACGCAATACATAGCGACTTAGTTACTACAGCTACTGGCGTATGAGATTCAAAATGGCTAGCTAGTTGATGGAAAGCATTTTCTTGTCTAAATGAATTTCTCGCGACAACTGCAGTCTCAGCAATAAAAAAGATGTAGCTTAAAAACAATACAAAATACTGGGTATGATAAGAAACCAAAGCATATGTATACGGATTTTGCGATGCTGCTTCTATTTCCTTTACATGTCTAAAGTAATTAACAACCATATTATAATTGCCCGATACAATGCTTGGACCAAATGACGCAATAAAAAAGGTTGGCTGTAGGACATAGTTCAGCAAGAAATTAATAATAATATTAATTGCTTTTGCCGGACCGGGTCTAGACATCGCGCTGCTCGATTAAGTGTGAAGGTAGATGCGCGATACATAGTTGTCTACTTCATCAAGAATCGTGTCCTTTTCAATGGATGACAGGCTGGAATAGCCTATTTTGTATACTGAAAGTGCACTTTCAAACGATACGATAGTTTTATGTATCGTTTGAAAGAACTCCACAGAAGGTCGACGTGTTTTATGCCTTACGTTTGTGGATAATAAGTCTTTAGCTGCCTGCATTGAATTTGAAATTCTCTTGATCACATTAAGTAATGACCCCGACTCTACCAGCTTACTCAGTATATCTTTTCTGGAATACTTAGATTGCAGATCGTGGTTCCGCTCATATATATCATTTAGGAGAATGGTTACATTATTTCTGCTGAAATCTTCCTCAAAATCAGCTAAATCATCCAGCAGTTGAACAGCCAATAAAAGTTTTTTGGTAAAGTCAATAATAAAAGGTGAATCAGTATTACATGCTGCTGCTAAAGCACCAGCACAAGCTATTAATATGTTATTCTTTCCGCTTGCCGAACTCGCCTTTCCAAATTGCTCAGTCTTTACTTCGGCTTGTTCCAAAACATCAGTTAACTGAGAGCTTGCAGAAGATAGCAGAGCGTTGGTAAAAAGAGATTCGTACTTGGTACCATGCACAACTTTAAATAAGTTTAGGAGGCCTTTTTGCGCTAGAATAGAGGCACCTAAAAATTCCTCGGCTTTAATGTTAGTTTTTGAATCCAAGTGATCATCCAAAAACGTTACGTACAAATAAACCGCTAACCAGTTTACCGATACATCATGAGTTTTATGCCAACTTAGATCAGCTAAGTCCTTCAAAACCCAAGGAAATATTTCAAACAATCTGACTGTGCTTTTGCCGCCGGCCTGGTCAATTTTTCGCATCAATATATCCTCGGCAGCCTTCGCCATCGGAACGGAGATGGACGATATGGATGCAAACAGTGTTTCTCTTACAGAGAGGATATTTTTTTCATGGGCGTGAAAGAGTATAGCGGAAGGATTCCCTACGTTTCCAAGATTTGTACTCATATTTTAAAAGGTTCGTCTCTGTAAATCTACTTTTTATTAGACATGATAGTTAGAATTATTTTCTGAGCCAATATTGCCGCAAACGCTATGCATAAAGCTACAATAAACAAATGCTTTGTATCGTAAGCCAACTTGCTAGCTTGGAAAACAATTAACCAACATGATGCATACCATGCTGAATCTCCAATAAAGGTCAATACAAGGATGGTTTTAAGCGAAACCTTAATATAGGTACCCAAAAAAGAAGCAATGATTGGAGGAAATGTAAGAGATAATATAAAAATAAAAATGCCCTTTCCCCATTTCCCGATGAACTGTCCGAACCGACCGACAAAGCCATTTGCCCAATTTATGATTCTGTAACTTTTATTATTTCGTACCCAATAATTTGCCAAGTAAATGCCTACCATAACATCTATAACAAAGGCGACTAAGAAGACCAAGCTAAAAACTACCACACTTCGGCCATCTCTGTGTGCTTGAAGCATGATGATATTGGTCGACAATGCCTCTTGGGCCAGCAATATTAGAAATGCCAGTAGCCAGAATTTCATAACTATGAAGTTGCACACTCAAATTATACCGTTCAATCGAGATTAAAACAAAGTCGCGGAGTTGATACATATGTTCATTGCAATCTGTTGTTTCACGCGCGAGGAAGTTCATGAGAGAAATGAGTAAATTCTTTGAATCATCAAGAAAAATATTCTAATTAATATTTGGACTATTGTTTGAAGCTTTGATATTCTTTTTATTGAAGTGTATTGGCACTGAACGGAAGTGAAGTGACTCCATCGATCATTAACTTAAGGTACGTTGAGAACTTAGGTAGCTGTACTAAATCAATAGGCTCAAAAACAGGATAGAACTCTTTGGCAATATGCTCTGCATCTCCTGCACCGATCCGAAAGCAGATAATAGTTCCGCAATTGCCAAAGATTGCAGCCCGAACCCTCTCATGCAATTGATCTAAGAACTGATTAGCCATAAACACCCCAAGCCCATATTTCCGGGCTTCTGCAAGCATGTCTGCGAACGTGAGCGTAACAAAAGTTTGGCATTCGTCAATATAGAGAAAAAATGGCCTTCGTTCATGTTCCTGCTGCTTCGCTCTGTAAAGCGCTGCAAGCTGTATAGCGGTCACAAGCATGCTTCCCAGTAGTGTACAAGCATCTTCGCCAATCTTGCCCTTACTGAGATTGCAGATGAGGATCTTACTGCCGTCAAGAACTTGCTTCATTCGAAATCCGCTCGTCTTTTGACCGACCACATTTCGAAGCGGAATACTGGTCAGAAACAATCCTGTTTTATTCAAAATCGGCGAGATAGCCTCAGCTCGAAGAGTAGGCGAATATTTCAAAAACTCATTCTGCCAAAAAGCAATCGTGTGTTCATTCTTCACAGAGCGAAGAATCTTCTCTCGATGGATTGTATCCGTCAGGAGCGGCTGTATATCGAGCAGTGTTGCATCAGGATACTCAAGCAGCGTAAGCAGAACAAAGCGCAAGATGTACTCCATACGCGGCCCCCAGGAGGTATCACCCCAGATCTTCTTAAACACAGATACAAGCCCGGACGCCACCAGGTGATGGTGATTAGGGTGTACGGCATGAAGCGGATTAAAGGCAATAGGGTGGGAGTTATCTGCGGGATCAAGGTATATAAGATCATTTTTGCGATGCTCTGGAATACCCTGGAGTAGCGTCTCAGCGACATCACCATGCGGATCAATAACACACAACCCTTTGCGTTTCTGAATGTCGCTAGTAGCCATGTTCATCAACAAAGTGCTTTTACCGGTACCTGTCTTTCCAATGCAGAAAATATGCGCAAGTCGGTCCTTATCCCTGATTCCAAAGCGCTGGTTTGTGCTTCTGTAGTTCGTAATGCCAATGGGGGTGATCGAATAGTCCTCATGAGGTGTGTCCATACCCATTCAGCATGCGTGTTCAGAAGCGCGAAATATAGAACGATGGAAATACCAGAGGTGCTACAAACAAAAGGACAAGCCAGGTGGGCTTGTCCTTTATGCGAGTTCGGCACATGCGATTGCCTCAAATAATTTTACATAGTAAGCGTTGTGGTTACTCCGCTCTTTTGAATAGATTTCTGCCAGTTGCGGGTACTGGGGATACTTTTCAATGATTGCCCTGATAAGCGCCTGTTTATTCCCACTTATTTGGCCGTTATACTGCCGTTTAAGCGCCGAAATAGTGCAGACTGATAGTTTGATGTGTCGCTGCTCTGAAAGCCGCTCTATGTCAGAAATGAGGTCGCGTATTCTTTGGGTGCAGTGGGCCGGCTTCGGCGTCTTTACCGCCAGCCTCGTTATTCCATACCGCTCTATTGCTCTTTCGATGTTTGCTACCATGCCCCGTCGTTTCTCCTCTGTCCACTTGCCATAGAAAGTGCGAACCCGGAAATCACATAACTCCCCGTTGTACGCGATGGCCATACCCATAAGGCGAGTTCCAAGACTAATCCCGAGAATGTTTTCCATGGAGTTGTATGAGGCGATTGTAATAGCCAGCCCGATTACGAATACCTGGCTTCGTAAGCACGTAGTTGAGCTTGTCTCTCAAAAACAGTTCTGAATACTTTTGAGCACAGGCAATGTGCCAGTCTATTGATTTCCGATCATTCAAAATATCTGCTATCTCATAGGCTAATTGTACTTCTTTTGATTGTTCCATAGGGTTTACTATTTATGGTAAACGAAGGCCGGGTTATCCACACCACGTTCGTTCGTTTTTATTTATAAACGTTATCGTACGTTATGCACTTTCACGTTTTTCGCATGTCACCCACTATCAACTCCCTTTTTATTTCGCTGCAGTTCCTGCAGTAGTTTCTTTCGAACCTCAAGTTTCTGTGCTAGCTCTTTCCGGAGTTCGGGATACAATTGGTCCGGGAGCCTCTGGTAAATGAGACTCAGGCTGAAAAGGTGCTCAATGCTCGGATTCGATAGACCGTTTTCCCATTCCGAAATACGACCAACGTTTTTGATTTCTAGGAGAAAGGCAACATCACTTTGCTTCAGATGTGCTGCGTTGCGGATGTTCCGCATCTGATTCGGCGTGAATTGTTTCGTCTTCTTACGATCCATAGAAGTAGAATAATTCTTGTCAGCGGGATCGGTAAGGAGGATAAACTTTCTATAAATGGAAAAAGAAAAAACGCGGAAGCGCGAAAAAATGATAACGCCAGGATTAAGGATCGGTGCCAGCGTTCCAAGTGCTTTGGGCCTTGTCACACAGTTCTTTCCACTCATGGCTTAATAATCCGGCAATGGGTATTTTTTCTTAGATTTCATGGCGATACATCAATTATGACAACAGATAATTCTGCGGAGGATGATCACCATCGCCGTTCAGACTTCGTTAGGGAGTTTATACAACGGTCTGTTAGCCGCGCTGCACCGTCGCTATTTGACAGGAAAATACCTAAAA
>Ga0193752_1002887_pt1 | contig 12358 bp, 7 predicted proteins | sample H1c1metaG_FD_144924 | JGI IMG/M metagenome (GOLD analysis project Ga0193752, IMG submission 144924) | Soil microbial communities from a riparian zone of the East river system, Colorado, United States - H1c1 | ecosystem: Environmental > Terrestrial > Soil > Riparian zone | place: USA: East River... | reverse complement strand
ATGCGGCCTCGCGCTGCCGGCGGACGATCTGAGCTCGTTGCGAGCGCGGACGCTCGAAGCCGAGATCGGCCGCGCCGAGATCCAGCTGCGCTTCGACGAGCTGCTCGGTCACTTCACGGCGCTGTCGACGCGCGATGACGCGCGGGCGCAGGTCGAGGCCGCACAGGCTGAGCTTGCCGGCCGCGAGCGCGGCTTGCGCGCGGCGCTGGCCGAGGCGGAAGAGAACCGCGACTTCGCTCAGGCGCGGGCCACGTTGCTCGACCACGACCTCACGCTGATGCGGGACGCGCGGGCCGACGCGATCCGCGAGACCGCCGAGACGCGCGAGCAGCTCGAGCTGGCGATCACACAGCTTTCGACGCTCACCGCCCGCTTCGAGCACGGCTTGGCGTCGGTCCCAGCCGAGACGCTACAGGGCGAGCGCTCCGGCCTGCGCTACCGGCTCGACGAGCAAGAACGCTCGGCTGCGATCGCGAGCACGCTGTTGCAGGCTGCGCGCGCCGATGGCCAGGAGCAGCGCCGCGTGCTCGGCCAGGTGCGCGTCGAGCTGTCGGCACGGCAGAGCGATCACCGGGAGTATGCGAGCCGCGCCGAGCACCTCGAGCGTGAGCTGGCGCGCGAGCGCGAGCGTTCGCGCGAGCTGGCCGGCAAGCACGCGCAGCAGACCGCAGCGTCTGACTCGCTGCGCGAGGAGCTGACGGCTTCGCTGGCCGACACCACGCTGCTTCGCAACGCGATGCGCGTGCTCGAAGAGGACGCCTCGGTGGCCGGTCGCGACGCAGGCAGCGCGCGTACGACGGCCAGCACGGCCGCGCAGCGTTCGGCTGCGCTCACCCAAGCCGTGCAGACCGCGCGGCGCGCGCTGGTGAGCCTGCAGACGCAGCTCCGCTTAGTGCACGACGAGACCCTGGCCGGCACCGGCGAAGCGACCGAGCCCGGCATGCTCGCGTTCGACGACAGCGAAGAGCAGCTGTAACCAGCTCGTTTCTAAAGCCTTAAAAAGCAACGAGCGCCGACCTTCGCGGGTGGCGCTCGTTGACTCGGCAGATGCGCTTACGCGCGAATCACATATCCATGCCGGCGCCGCCGCCGGCCGACGGCTTGTCGTCCTTGCGCTCGCAGATCATCGCCTCGGTGGTGAGCATGAGGCTCGCGACCGATGCGGCGTTCTGAAGGGCGGTGCGCACGACCTTGGTCGGGTCGATGACGCCGGCCGCGATCAGATCCTCGTAGGTGTCGGTCGCGGCGTTGTAGCCGGAGTTGCCCTTACCGGTGCGGACCTTCTCGACCACGATCGAGCCTTCGACGCCCGCGTTGTTCGCGATCTGACGGATCGGCTCTTCGAGCGCGCGGCGGATGATGCCGGCACCGGTGAGCTGATCGCCTTCGAGCGTGAGCTTCTCGAGCGCAACTTGGCAGCGGAGCAAGGCGGTGCCGCCTCCGGGCACGATGCCTTCTTCGACGGCAGCGCGCGTCGCGTTGAGCGCGTCCTCCACGCGCGCCTTCTTCTCCTTCATCTCGATCTCGGTCGATGCGCCGACCTTGACCACGGCGACGCCGCCGACGAGCTTGGCGAGGCGCTCTTGGAGCTTCTCGCGGTCGTAGTCGCTCGTCGTCTCTTCGATCTGACGGCGGATGACCTCGATGCGGCCCTTGATGTCGTTCTTCTTGCCGCCACCGTCGACGATGGTCGAGCTGTCCTTGTCCATCGTGATGCGCTTGGCCGTGCCCAGGTCGCTCAGCGTGACGCTGTCGAGCTTGATGCCGAGGTCGTCGCTCACGATCTGGCCGCCGGTCAGGATCGCGATGTCCTTGAGCATCTCCTTGCGGCGATCACCGAAGCCCGGCGCCTTCACTGCCGCGACGTGCAGCGTGCCGCGCAGCTTGTTCACGACCAACGTCGCGAGCGCTTCGCCTTCGATGTCCTCGGCGATGATCACGAGCGGGCGGCCCTGCTTCGCGATCGCCTCGAGCACCGGAAGCAGATCCTTCATGTTCGAGATCTTCTTCTCGGAGAGCAGCAGGTACGCGTCGTTCAACACGACCTCCATGCGCTCTTGGTCGGTGACGAAGTACGGCGAGAGGTAGCCGCGATCGAACTGCATGCCCTCGACGACCTCGAGCAGCGTCTCGAGACCCTTGGCCTCCTCGACCGTGATCACGCCTTCCTTGCCGACCTTCTCCATCGCGTCCGCGATGATCTTGCCGACCTGCTCGTCACCGTTCGCGCTGATCGTGCCGACCTGCGCGATCTCGCGCGGGTCCTTGGTCGGCTTCGACATCTTCTCGAGCTTCTCGACGACCGCGATCACCGCGGCGTCGATGCCGCGCTTGAGATCCATCGGGTTGTGGCCCGCGGCGACCATCTTCGAGCCTTCGCGATAGATCGCTTGGGCGAGCACGGTCGCGGTCGTGGTGCCGTCACCGGCGACGTCCGACGTCTTGGCGGCGACCTCACGCACCATCTGTGCGCCCATGTTCTCGAACTTGTCCTCGAGCGTGATCTCCTTCGCGACCGTGACGCCGTCCTTGGTGACGGTCGGTGCGCCGAAGCTCTTCTCGATCACGACGTTGCGGCCCTTCGGACCGAGCGTGACCTTCACCGCGTTCGCGAGCGCGTTGACGCCGGCCAGGATCTTGTCGCGGGCGAACGTGTCGTAAATGATTTCTTTGGCTGCCATTGAGCGTTGTCTCCGTGTTCTCTTGCTTAACTGTGAAGGCGCGTGGCGCGCCTGAATCTCACTTCTCGAGCACGCCGAGGATGTCGTCCTCGCGCATGATCAAAACCATTTCGCCGTCGAGCTTGACCTCGGTGCCGCCGTACTTGGCGAACAGCACGCGGTCGCCGACCTTCACTTCGAGCGGCTTCAGCTTGCCGTCGTCGAGGATGCGGCCCTTGCCGACGGCGACGACCTTGCCCTCGACCGGCTTTTCCTTGGCCGTATCGGGGATGATGATGCCGCCCTTGGTCTTCTCTTCTTCGGCGATGCGGGCGACTACGATTCGGTCATGAAGGGGACGAATTGCCATTTGATCTCTCCTAATCGGGCGATAGCGGGGGCGAAGGCGCCTCGCGGTGTCGCGGCGACCGCGCCCCGGAGCCCGTGAAAATGCCGGCGACACCTCGCCGGCGCCGCCAAGGCGCGCGCAAGATAACCTTGGTCGATTACCAGTCAAGGCTGGGCGCTCGCCGGGCTGCGATGGGTCCTGGCCTCGCGACATCGCGTGTTTACGGGACGTTCGTTGCCCGGCAATCCGGCTGGTGGAATACTGGCGCTAGTGCGACCGGGTGGTTGCCCGGTTTGCCCTCAAAGGGACCGGATGTCTTCGATCGATTCCTCTGTGCCCGTTCAAGAGTACTTTCTGGGTGAAGTCCGCGACGCGATGCAGGACTTGCGGGTCGAGACCGCCGCCGCCACCGAGCGGTACCTGGTCGACCTGCTGACCAGCTTCTCGGTATCGGAGCGGATACAAAACATGTTCGAGCCGCTGGTTTCCCAGCTCGCGAAGGCTCGAAACGCCAGCGGGCCGGAGCGCGCCAACCGGATGCGCGACCTCGGGGACACCTCGCTGTTTGTGTGCGGTTTCTTCCCGGACAGCTTCGAGCGGCGCGGCCTGGACCGCGCGTACGTCGTCGCGATGGGCGGCCACGCCTATTTAGTGGTCAGCGAGGCGACGCGTCGCTGGGGCGACAGCTCGGACGGCAGCGTGTTCGTGGAGCTCGGGGAGCGCTTTCATGAGATCGCCCGCGTGCTCGACGAGGTCCGCGAGCGGACGGCGTTGTGCACCGACGCGGCGGTCGTCCGCTTGTATGAGCGCTTCCGTGAGAGCGGCTCGCCGGCGTTGCTGCGCCGGCTGCACCGTCGCGGCGTGCATCCGCAGCGTGCCCGCTCGGACGAAGACCCGAGCGTGCACTGAGCTCCCAGCCGTTAGCGCTAGCGGCTACGGGAAGAGCACCGCGCCGGGCTGTAAGTAGAAGCTGATGCCCAATTGGGCATTGCTGTTGTTGCCCCACGCGTAGAGCTGGCCGCCGCGGACCGCAAAGGTCTCGTTGTATCGAACGGCTAGGGCGTCCCAGTCGCTGAGCGCCCCGGCTTGCGTCGGCGTGTTGCGCGTCGTGAATGTGCCATCGCCGAGCTGACCGACGGCGTTGTTGCCCCAGCAATAGACCGCGCCCGCGCGCCGGCCGCAGGCGTGGTTGGTTCCAGCAAACACATCCTGCCAGTCGGTCGCGGCGCCGACCTGTACGGGCGACGTACGATTCGTGGTCGAGGCGTCGCCGAGCTGACCGCTGCTGTTCAAGCCCCAACAGTACAGCGACCCCGCGCGAAGGCCGCAGCTGTGGTTGCCGCCCAATGTCACCGCTGTCCAGTTGGTCGCGGTGCCGATCTGTACGGGCGACGTGCGATTCGTGGTCGAGCTGTCGCCGACCTGGCCGCTGCCGTTGTTGCCCCAGCAGTACAATGCACCGCCGCGCAGGCCGCAGGTGTGATTGCTATGCGCCCTTACGTCCGTCCAACCGGTCGCGGCGCCGATCTGTACGGGCGATGTCCGCTGTGTCGTCGAGCCGTCGCCGAGCTGGCCGCTGCTGTTCGAGCCCCAGCAGTACAACGCGCCGCCTCGAACGCCACAGCTGTGAGTCAGCCCGTTCGTCACCGCTGTCCACGTGGTCGCGACGCCGATCTGCACGGGCGACGTTCGCTGCGTGGTCGTGCTATCGCCGACCTGGCCGTTACTGTTGTTGCCCCAACAGTACAAAGCGCCCGCTCCGCGCAGGCCGCACGTATGCGCGTTGCTTGCAGTCAATCGCGTCCAGTCCGTCGCGGTGCCTATCTGCTCCGGAAGCACGCGCGCCGTCGTGGTGCCGTCGCCCTGCTGGCCATTGCCGTTAAAGCCCGAGCAATAGAGCGCGCCGCCACGCAGCCCGCAGGCATACGTGTTGCCTGGAGCCGCGAGCGTCCAATCGCTCGCCGTGCCCACACGGGTTGGAGCACGCCGGGTGTTGTTGTTGCCGTCGCCGAGCTGACCGTTGCCGTTATAGCCCCAGCAGTAGGCTCTCCCTGCGCGCACCCCGCAGGCGTGAATGTTGCCGAGCACGACGCTGGTCCAATCCGTTCCGCTGCCGATGAGCGTGGGCGTGAAATATTGGTCCGTGGTTCCGTCGCCGAGCTGGCCAGCGTTGTTGGTGCCCCAGCAATACAGCGCGCCACTGCGTACGCCGCACGTCGAGTACGGGCCCGGGTCTGCGTTCTGCCAATCCGTTGCGGCTCCGATTTGAATCGGCGCGAATTGCTGCGTCGTCGTTCCGTCGCCGAGCTGACCGTTGCCGTTGTAGCCCCAGCAATACAGCGCGCCGCTGCGCACGCCGCAGGCATGACTGTAGCTGACGGATACGTGCTGCCAGCTCGTCGCCGTACCGATCTGCACCGGCGCGCCCTGTGTGGTGTTGGTGCCGTCGCCGACCTGGCCGTCGCCCCCGTTGCCCCAGCAATACAACGCGCCACTGCGTAGGCCGCACGCCGTGTTGGGTCCGACGGCGATGAAAGTCCAATCGGTCGCCGTTCCGACTTGAACCGGGAGCAAGCGATCTGCGAACGTTCCATCGCCCACCTCACCGTTGGCGTTGTTGCCCCAGCAATACAGCGCGCCGGTGCGCAGCCCGCAAGTGAAGCCGCCCTTTTGCGAGACGCTCTGCCAGTCGGTCTGGGATCCAACTTGGTTCGGCGTCAGGCGTTGCACGGTCGAACCGTCACCGAGTTGGCCTTCGCCGTTGTCGCCCCAGCAGTACAGGGCGCCGCCGCGTACGCCGCAGGTACTGTAGTTACCCGCGGCGACGCTTTGCCAATCGCTCGCCACGCCCACCCGCGTGGGCGACAGCCGTTGAGTCGTCGTGCCGTCACCGAGTTGGCCGTAGGCGTTGAAGCCCCAGCAATAGAGCCGGCCTGCGACCGTAACCGCACAGGAGTGATCGCTGCTCGCGTCTATTTGGGCGACGAGGTCGCATAGCGTGCCGTCGCGGTTCACGTCGAGCGTGCCGTCCGGGCAAGCGCAGATGAACGAGCCAACGATGTTCTCGCAGACGGTGCTTCCCGCGCACTCGTGCGTGCCTTCCGTGCACTCATCGACGTCCTGGCAGACGCCGAAGCCGTCGTCCTCATACCCGGCATTGCATGTGCAAGCGGTCGCGTTCGGCCCGATGCTCGAAGCGCCCGCCCCACACGCTACGCATTGACGATCGGCGATCGCGCTGCCAGTCGTCCCGACGTACTGGTTCGAAGGACAGTCGCGCCACGCGGTGCACGACACTGCGTTAATCGTCGTCGAGTACTCGCTGGCGCCGCAAGCGCCGCACATGCGGTTCTGCGTAGTCGAGCCGGCTTGCGAGATCTCTTGGCCAGCGACGCAGTCCGTCCACGTGGTGCATGACAGCGCGTTGGCAGTGCTCGAGTACTGGTTGGCGCCGCAGGTCGCGCACATCTGGTTCTGCGTGGTCGAGCCGGCTTGCGAGATCTCTTGGCCGGCGACGCAATCCGTCCACGCGATGCACGATGCGCTGTTGGGCAAGCTCGTGAACTCGCCCACGTCGCACGCGGCGCACTGGCGATTGGTGGTCGCCGAGCCCTCGACCGAGATCTCTTGGCCGACGGTACAGCTCGTCCACGCGGCGCACGAGGCAGCGTTGGTCGTCGTCGAGTGCTCGCCTGCCTGGCACGCAGCGCATTGGCGGTTGGCCGTGTTAGTGCCGGCTACGGTGATTTCTTGGCCTGCAACGCAGTCGGTCCACGTCGTGCACGACGGTGCGTTGGTCGTCGACGAGTACTCGCCGACCCCGCACGCCGCGCACTGGCGGCTGGCGGTCGTCGAGCCGGCCACGGAGATTTTCTGGCCGGCGATGCAATCGGTCCACGCCGTGCATGACGGCGCGTTGATGGTGGTCGAGTACTCGTTCGCGCCGCACGCGGCGCACTGACGATTCGCGGTCGTCGAGCCGGTTACGGAGATCTCTTGGCCGGCGACGCAATCGGTCCACGCGGTGCACGACGCTGCATTCGTCGTGGTCGAGTACTCGCCGCTCGAGCAGGTCGAGCATTGGCGGTTGGCGATGGTCGAGCCCGCTTGCGAGATTTCTTGGCCTGCTACGCAATCGCTCCACGCGGTGCAAGAGACGGCGTTGGCCGTGGTCGAGTACGCGCCCGCGGGGCAGGTCGAGCACTCCCGATTGACCGTGGTCGATCCCGCTACGGAGATCTCTTGGCCGGCCACGCAGCCGGTCCACGCGGTACACGCGACGGCGTTGGTGGTAGTCGAGTACGCCCCTTCGTCGCAGGCCACGCACTGGCGGTCGGCGGTCGCCGAGCCGGCCTCCGAGACGTGCTCGCCGGCATCGCACTCGGTCCACGCTTCACACGCGTTGGCTGGGTTGAGATCGAGGTCGCCTGTCTCGCCGACGCACGGCTCGGCGGCCGCGGCGCCGCCGGGGCAGTACATGCCGGGGTCACAGGCATCGCATTGGGCATCGCTATCGTCGTCGCCGGGCGCGACCTGAATCGTGCCGGCGGCGCATTGGCCGTGCTCGATGCATTGCGCGGAGTTCGGCGAGTTGGTGTACGTGCCCTCGGGGCAAGCTTCGCAGAGGCGGTCGTGGCTCGCGGCGCCCGCCGTTATCATGAACGTGCCGACCTCGCAGGTCTGCCACGCCGTACACAACGCTGCGTTCTCGGTCGCCGAGAACTCGCCCGCAGCGCACGTCTCGCACGTGCGGTCCGCGGTCGCGCTGCCTGCGGCGAGCACGCGCTCGCCTGGATCGCACACCTCCCAAACCGCGCAGATGCCCGCGTTCTCAGTCGTGCTGAAGGTTCCGACGTCGCACGCAGCGCACAGCCTGTTCACGCTCGCCGAGCCGGCCTGCGTCACTTGCTCGCCGGCTACGCATGTCGACCACGCCATGCACGCGGTCGCGTTGACCGTGGTCGAGTATTCGCCCGCCGCGCAGTCGCTGCACGAGCGATCGGTGGTCGCGTTTCCGTCGTCCGCAACGATTTCGCCGGCGGTGCAGTCCGACCAAGCGATGCACGGGCTCGCAGCGCTTTCGTCGTGATCCCACGTCGCGCCGTCGCACGCTTCAGGCTCGGCGTCGCCGCCGGCGCAGTACGTGCCGGCCTCGCACGCCTCGCACTCCGCCGGGCTCGTCCCCGTGCTTGGCTCGGTTTCGATCGTGCCGGCGGCACACTCGCCGTGCGCCGCGCACTCGACCGAGTTGGGCGCGACCGAGAACGTGCCTTCCTCACACGTTGCGCACTCTTGATCGGACGTCGTGCTGCCCGCCGTCGAGACGTAGCTGCCTGGAGCGCACGTCGTCCATGCCGTGCACGCCGTTGCGTTCTCCATCGTAGAGAACGTGCCCGCGGGGCAGGCATCGCACGCTCGATCGCGCCTGGCGTTGCCTTCGGTCGCGACGAGCTCGCCGGGCGCGCACGCGCTGTGCGCTACGCACTCGGTTGCCGGCTCCACGTCATGATCCCAAGTGCCGCTGGTACACGGCTCACAGTCTTCGCCCGCTGTGCCCGGCTCGCATCGATCAGGCTCGTGGCCTGCGTCCGTACCAGCGTCGTTCTGGTCGCCGGCGTCGTTGCGGCCGGTGCCGCCATCGTCGCCGGCGTCATTCGTGCGCGGACCGGCGAGGTCGCCGTCGCCACAGCCAGCAAGCGCGATGAACGAGCTCAGTGAGAGCAGTACATACAGGCGTGCGGTGGCCAAGCGGTGCTCCTGTTTCGAGGCAGGCTTCGCTGAACGAGATCGCGAGCGCGCACTAGAAAGAATCGTCGATGCTGCCGATCGGAGCGGTCAACGCGTTTTTCAGGTCGCGCTTCGAAAGCCAGCGCCTAGCTCACGCAGGTGGGACTCTCGCGCTGACGTAGGGAAGTGAAGCAAAGGTGCGGGGATGGCTACGGCACGACGGGCTGCGGCGCGAGATGCCAGCCGCTCGCGTCCGCCGTCAGGGACGAGCCGTCCTCCGCGACGCTGCTACCGGCGCCGCCATCAGGCATCGAACGGGCGAAAGCACGGCACCGGGCACCTGCCGCGACACCGGGCCGTCGCGCCCCGTTAAGTCGGTGTCACTTTACTCAGGGTAGGGTTGGTCGATAGCATGTCGATTCGGCCCGAATCGCAGACTTTCCAAGCTCGTAGGCTCACTTTCGTACATGGCGTCGATCCGCATCATCTCCCCCGAGGGACCAGCTCAGAGCGTCGAGCTGGAGCGGCACAACACGCTCGGCCGGCATCCCGACAACAGCATCCAGATCCTCGACCGCATCGTCTCCAAGAACCACTGCCACATCGTTCAGAGCGATAGCGGGTTCGTGCTCAAGGACCTGGGCTCGCTCAACGGCAGCTACGTCAATGGCGAGCGGGTTAACGGCGAACGGGCGCTCCTGGCGGGCGACGAGATCGCCATCGGGTCGACCAAGATCGTGTTCGATGCCCCCGTGACGCAGGGAATGCCGGGCGCGATGCCCGATATCAAGCAGACGGCAGGCAAGGTCACGATGGCGCCGGGCATGGTCGAGAGCCACGTCCGCGCGCGCATCTCGCAGCATGCCGACCAGAACTTCATCCCCGAGCGCCTGATCCAGGACGTGGCGGCCGTGCGCCGCGACTACGAGAAGCTGCGCGTGAGCTTCGAGCTGACGCGGGCGCTGGCCGGCGAGCTCGACGTCGATCGCGTGCTCACCAAGATCCTCACGACCGCGTTCGAGGTGCTGCAAGCCGACCGCGGCGTCGTGCTGCTGCTCGATGACGCCGGCAAGCCCAAGCCGCGCTGCGTGCGAACCAAGCGCGGCGAGCCGAACGAAGAGGTCGCGCTCTCGACCACGATCATCAACGAAGTCTTGCGCGACCGCGCCGCGGTGCTGTCGAGCGATGCGCTGAAGGACTCCCGCTTCAAGGGCGCGCAATCGATCATCATGCAAGGCATCCGCTCGAGCATGGCGGTGCCGCTGATCTACTCGGACAACCTGCTCGGCGTGATGGTGCTCGACTCGCAAGTCGCGGCGAACGCGTTCACCGAGAAAGACTTGCAGCTGACGCAAGCGCTCGCGAACCAAGCGTCCGTCGCGATTCAGAACAGCCTATACGCGACGAAGCTGGAGAAAGAGGCGCTCACGCGCGAGCGCTTCCAGCGCCTGCTTTCGCCGGCGATCGCCGAGCTCGTGGTGAGCGGTGAGGTCGAAGTAGAGAAGGGCGGGCAGACCCGCGAGACCACCGTATTTTTCAGCGACATCCGCGGCTTCACCGCGATGAGCGAGAAGCGCACGGCTCAACAGATCGTCGACATGCTCAACGAGTACTTCGAGCTGATGGTCGAGCACATCTTCAAGTGGGACGGCACGCTCGATAAGTTCGTCGGCGACGAGATCATGGCGCTGATCGGCATCAACTCCGGCGACGTCATCGCGGGCTACCTCGGCAGCAGCAAGTCGCTCGAGTACACGGTCATCGGCGACGTCGTGAACACCGCGTCGCGGCTGTGCTCCACCGCCAAGGCCGGCGAGATCATCATCAGCCGCAGCACCTACGACAAGGTGAAGGACTACTTCGAGATCGAAGAGATGGCCCCGGCCCAGCTCAAGGGCAAGGCGCTGCCCCAGCGCGTGTTCTGCGTAAAGGGCGAAAAGCGCCGCCGTGCGTGACAATAAAGCCCGCGACGAAGTCGACGGCGTTCATCAGGTGACGGAGCTGGTCTTGGTCCGGGTGGCCGACCCGGACGTGGTGTTCTTCCGCTCGGTGATCGAGGCCTACGACGGCCTGGTGCAGTGGACCGGTGACGGCTCGGGCGTCCTGACCCTGACCGTCCCGAAAGCGCAGCGCGCCGCCCTGGACGAGCTGCTCGGGGACCTCGCGTCCGAGGTGTCGATCCAGGTGATGGCTCCCCGCGTTTTTTGACCTCGACGGACCTACGTCCGTACGATCAGAGCGCCGTGAAGGGTAGACCTCAAGCCTTTGGCGTCTGCGCGATTCTGCTCGTCCTGTCCGGATGCGCAGGCAGCGTCGCGACCACGCCGACCGCCAACAACGCCAGGGAGGGCGCGCTCGTCCGGCTGACCGACGAGCACGAGGCCCAGAGCAAGCGGATCACCGAGCTCGAGACTCGCATCGCGTTGCTCGAGCAGGAAGCGCGCAGCGCCAAGGCCGACTACAAGCCGAGCGAGACCGTCCGGATCAGCAAGGCGGTCCGCGAAGCCGAGAAGCCCGAGGACGAGCGGGCCACCGCCGTCATTCGCCTGCACGAAGAAGCGCCCGCGGAGCGCGCGGAGCCTGAAACGCCGTGGGTTTTGCCCACAGCACCTGCGGGCGTCGCGACTCGGCTCGAGGTCATGCCGATGTCCGGCGATCGTGCTGCGGCTGCGGCGCCGTCCGATCCGGTCCAGCATTACCGCGAGGCGCTGGCCATGATGAAAGAGCGTCGCTACGACGAAGCGCTCGCGCAGCTCGCGACGATCACGCGCATGCACCCGGATCATGCGCTCGCTGCCCAGGCGATGTACTGGAAGGGCGAAGCGCATTACGCCGCGCGGCGGTATCGCGAAGCGCTGATCGAGCTCGAGGCCTTCATCAAGCGCCATCCAGACAACGCCAAGGTCGCGGATGCGCTGCTCAAAGCCGGCCTTTGCAACAAGCGCCTGGGCCAAGACGCGGTCGCCAACCGCTATTTCGATCGCGTCCGCAAGGAACATCCGGGAAGTGACGCTGCACAGAGCGCACCGCGAGAGGGTTCGTCATGAGAAAAGCTGAGTTGGTTGCCATCATGCTCGCCCTGCTCGGGGCGTCACCGCTGCTCGCGCAAGAAGTCGGCGACGCATACGACGACTACTACGGGTGGGAAGACGAAGGCATGGGCGGCGATCAAGAGCCCGAGTCCGAAGGCCCGAAGAGCATGAAGGAAGCTCGCTTGACCGGCCGCGGCTATCGTGTCGGCAAAGGCGGTGGGACGAGCACCCCGAAGGGCGACCGCGAGATCCACGTCGTGCAAGAAGGCGACACGCTCTGGGACATCTCGCAGCACTATTACGGCGATCCGTGGAACTGGCCCGAGCTCTGGTCGTTCAACCCGGAGATCACGAACCCGCACTGGATCTATCCGGCGGACCAAGTCCGGCTCAGTCCTTCGCGGCTCGGGGCCGATCAAATGTTCGCGAAAGCCACCGATGGCAGCGGCGGTGAAACTGCGACACCGGGCATGGTCTCGGGTACCGAAGCCGCACCGTCGGTCGTCGTCCCGATCAGGGATCGCAAGCCGGGCTCGGTGTTCCTGCGCGACTCCGGCTACCTCGACGAAGAGGCCATGGGAACGGTCGGG
>Ga0193752_1002886_pt1 | contig 12358 bp, 12 predicted proteins | sample H1c1metaG_FD_144924 | JGI IMG/M metagenome (GOLD analysis project Ga0193752, IMG submission 144924) | Soil microbial communities from a riparian zone of the East river system, Colorado, United States - H1c1 | ecosystem: Environmental > Terrestrial > Soil > Riparian zone | place: USA: East River... | reverse complement strand
CTGGCTGACAATGGGCCTGCACCGCAGGGTGTAAAGACCGAGGTCGTAATGGCCGACGAAAACCAGTTCATAACGCAGTATCAGCCGGGCCACCCGGATGCCGACGCCAATGGCTACGTAAAGCTGCCGGATGTCGATCCGCTTGAGGAGACCGTCAATATGATGTCGGCCGCCCGGTCGTTCGAAGCAAACGCTACAGTTTTTAACACAGCAAAAGAGCTTGCACGCATCAGCGTAAATCTCGGAGACGCGTGAAGCGCTAAAAGATCATGGCTATCAACAGCATAAGTTCATTTACACCGATGACCACCACGACGGGCAGCAGCTCTGTCGGCGGCGGCGCCAAAGGTTCGGGCGATGGTTTCGGGTCGATGATGAAAGACATGGTCGAGTCGATCGACCAGAGCCAGAAAAGCGCGGAAACTGAGATCGCCAAAGCGGTAACCGGCGAATCTCCCGACATACACAAAACGATCATAGCGCTTCAAAGCGCCGATCTTAAGTTTCAACTCGGGCTGCAGGTCCGCAACAAGCTGCTTGGAGCTTACGACGAAATTATGAGAATGCAGGTTTGATGCGCATTCCTTATCTGACCACCACTTATTAACATGGCCGCTTTAACACAAATCAAGGAAGTCTGGACCCGGATGCCCGGCTCGGGAAAGATCATGACGATCGGCGCAGCCCTCGCCACTATCGGGTTGCTCGGCGCGCTGGTCTATTACAGCTCGCAGCCCGATTACGGCGTTCTTTTCAGCGATCTGAAACCCGGGGATGCGCAATCCGTCGTAGAGAAGCTGAAGGCCGGAAGCGTCCCTTACTCGCTTACCAATGGCGGTACCACGATCAGCGTTCCCATGGATAAGATCCCCGAGCTTCGCCTCCAAATGGCGGGCGAAGGCGCCATCTCAGGCGGCCACGTCGGTTTCGACCTTTTCGACAAAACGAGCTTCGGCGCTACCGACTTTCAACAGCAGGTCAATTTCCAGCGCGCTATCGGGGGAGAGCTTTCCAAAACGCTGGAGGGGCTCGATGAGATCGAAGCTGCCCGCGTAATGATCACTCCCAAGAAGGAATCTATCTTTACCGAAAAAGAAGAAGGCGCGAAGGCGGCGGTAACGGTCCGCGTAAGACAGAACAAGGAGCTTTCCCAGGAACGCGCCCAGGCGATCGTGAGCCTCGTAGCCAGTTCGGTCGAAGGCCTCGATCCATCTAACGTATCTCTTATGGATTCCCGGGGCAAGCTTCTGGTCGCCGCCGGACAGGCCAAGACGGGAGGCGCAGGAGATGCCGGCGCATTCCACGCGCAGCTTGAGGCAAAACAGAAATTTGAGGTGGAAAACGCCGCTCGCATTATTTCACTGCTCGAACCTGTCGTCGGTGAAAATCGCGTTCGCGCCGATGTCGCGGCCGATATCGACTTCAGCCAGGTCGAGCAGAGCGAAGAAAAATACAATCCGCAATCGCAGGTCGTGCGTTCGCAACAGACCTCGCAGGAAGCGAGAAACACATCTGCCGCGAATCCTAACGGCGTGGCGGGTGCCCGCTCGAACAATCCGGCCACCCAGGCCTCTCCCCAACCGGCTGCTCCTCCCACGCAAGCCGGGGGTGATCAGCGCAATACATCCACTGTTAATTACGAGATAGACAAGACGGTTAGAAAGACGATCGGCGGCGGCGGACGCGTTTCTCGAATGAGCGTGTCCGTGGTCGTCGACAACAAGATTGTGAACGATGTAGAGGTCGCGCGTACCGGCGATGAGATCAAGCAGATCCAGGACCTGGTCGGCGCAGCGGTCGGTATCGATGCTAACCGCGGCGATTCGGTTGTGGTGCAAACGATGGCGTTTAGCAAGCCGCCCACGGTCGATCAGGGCGCAACTGCCTCATTTCTTGATAAAAACAAACCCCTTGTTTCGAGCCTCGTCAAATGGGGTGCACTTGTCCTCGTTGCCCTGCTTATCCTCTTATTTGTGGTCCGCCCGGCGCGCAAAGCATTGAGGGCCGCATCGGCCCCGGTTAACGTAAATGACGGGCCGAGACTGCTCGAAGGCGAGGTGATGCCTGAACGTCGCCGTAGCGATCGTGAGCTTGATGATAACGCACGGCCGATGATGACCGTCGCAGAGCTCGAGGCCCAGATGGATGGGGACGGCCCGGTAAATCCGTCGCGTGAGCGCGCTGAGAATATCCGCAGGCAGATCGCCGAAAAATCGATGACCGAGACAGAAACCGTTGCCAGCACCTTGCGTGGATGGCTGAGAGAAGGCGCATAGAAATTTGAATATACGTAGGGAACCATGATTGAAACTGTACAAGAAACCACAGAAATGATGACGATGCCGCCGATGGCTATTCCCGCGGCGACCGCCGTACCACAGCGCGAATCTATAAGCAGCGCGCGGAAAGCGGCGATCCTTTGTCTTTCCCTTGGCGAAGATGCGGCTGCCGCCCTGTTCCAGCATTTGGACGAGGAGGAGGTCCAGATCCTCTCCCGCGAGTTGGCATTGCTGCCGGACGTGAAGTCGGAAATCTCGGGCGGAGTAATAGAAGAATTTCACCAGTTATTGACGGCAAGAAGTTATGTGACGATGGGCGGCGTGGATTACGCCAAGCGCCTGTTGGTAAAAAGCTTCGGTACCGAAAACGCGAAGCGTCTGACCGACAAGGTAATTTATTCGCTCGAGGCCCCGGCAAACTTCGAAGCAATTCAGAAGACCGACCCGCAGCAGCTTGCCAAATTATTTCAATCCGAGAACGTGCAGACGATAGCCGTCGTGCTCGCTCATCTCGACCCTTCAACCGCCGCAACCGTACTCCAGCAGCTTCCTGAATCGCAGCGCGGCCATATCATTCTGCGTCTCGCCGGGCTTCAGACGGTTTCGCAGGACGTTGTAAAACGGATCGCAAGCATACTCAATCAAAAACTCTCATCCGTAAGCAGCATGGGCCGCACCAGCGTTGGCGGCGTTCGCGCAGTTGCCGACATCTGCAACCGGCTTGACCGCGACACGATGCGCTCGATGCTCGAACAGATCGAAGGCGGCAGCCCCGAGCTTTCGCTCGAGATCCGAAACTTGATGGTCACTTTCGAAGACCTGCTGCTGGTCGACGATGTAGGCATCCGCGAGATCATGCAGCGCGCCGACAAGAAACTCCTGGCGCTCGCTCTCAAGGGCACCTTGCCGGAGCTGCAGGAACGGTTCTACTCGAATATGTCGAGCCGCGCCGTCGAGATGATGAAGGAAGAAATGGACTTTATGGGCCAGGTAAAACTTAGGGACGTAACGGGCGCACAGCGCGAGATCGTCGAGATACTGAGAATGCTCGACGAGCAGGGTATCGTAAGCCTGGCCGGCGGGGGAGGTTCGGACGAATATGTTAGCTAAAGTCGTAAAAAGCGCTGAAGTTTCAAACTACATTCCGTTCGCGATCCCCGAGATCACAGATGGCGGATCGCATGCGGTAAACGTTCCAGATTTCGCCCCGGCACGCGTCATGACGACACCGGACGACGTTCTGCAGCAGGCCCGCAGCGAGGCGGCTAGGATCATAGCCCAGGCCGAGGAAAATGCGGCGCTGATGCTCCAGGTTGCCGAGGACAAGGCCGCGCACGAGTCGGGTACAAAGGTCGAAGCGGAAGTGTCGCAGCAGGTGGCCGAGATCCGCAGCCAACTATCCGCGACGATCCAACAGATATCCGGCCTGTCGAATGAGATCACGGCGCGTGCCGAGGCCGACCTGATCGAGCTTGCACTGCAGATCGCCAGAAAGATAGTCCGCCGCGAAGTAACGGTCGACCGCGATGTTGCGCTAACCCTCGTAAAAGTCTCGCTCGGAAAACTGCACGACCGCTCGGTCGCCGCCGTTCACCTGAATCCGGAGGATTTTACTTACGTTCAGGCCCATCGCGAAAAACTCGGCTTTCGGGGCGGGCTGGAGATCATCGAAGACCCGCTTGTCGGGATAGGCGGATGCCTGATCCACACCGAAACCGGCGATATCGACGCACGTATCGGATCGCAATTTGACGAGATCGCCCACGGATTACTGGGAGTATAGGAAAAAAGAAATGCTTGCTGCATCACTTCAAAAACTGGAAACCATAGACTCGATCAGATCGATCGGACGCGTAACACGCTCTATCGGCTTGATCATCGAGTCGCAGGGGCCCGCCGTCTCGGTCGGTGACCTCTGCTACCTCGCATCAGTCAGCGGCGACCGTTCGACGATGCTCGAAGTTGTAGGTTTTCGCGACGATCGCGTTCTGCTGATGCCGCTGGGGCAGATGCCCCCGGTGCGTGTCGGCGATTCGATAATCGCGGCAGGTGTTGCAAGCGAGATCGGTGTCGGTGAAGGCCTTCTCGGACGCACGATCGACGCTCTCGGTAGGCCCCTTGATGACCTCGGGCCGATCAAAACAGATCTTTCCTATCCGCTAAACCGCACCTCTACTAATCCCCTGACGAGGTCCAATATCGAATCTCATATAGAGACGGGTGTTCGGGTTATCGACGGCATGCTCACGATGGGCGCCGGCCAGAGGATCGGTATCTTCGGCGGTTCGGGCGTCGGCAAATCGACCCTTCTGGGAATGATGGCAAAGCGCTCCGAGGCCGATATCAACGTGATCGCGCTGATCGGTGAACGAGGCCGCGAGGTCCGCGAATTTATCGAGCACCAGCTTGGCGAAGAAGGAATGAAACGCAGCATCGTGGTGGTTTCCACCTCGGACGATTCAGCGCTCGTACGTATTCGCGCCGCCCTGGCTGCAACGGCCATCGCCGAGTATTTCAAGGATTGCGGCGCAAATGTGCTGCTGATCATGGATTCCGTCACGCGTTTTTGCATGGCCCAGCGTGAGATCGGCCTGGCAGCCGGCGAACCGCCCTCGTCAAAAGGTTATACGCCGTCCGTTTTCTCACTCCTGCCAAAGCTCCTCGAGCGTGCCGGAAAATTCGACAACGGCGGATCGATCACAGGTTTTTACACGGTTCTGGTGGAGGGTGACGATATGAATGAGCCCATCGCCGACGCCGTGCGTTCGATACTCGACGGACATATTGTGCTTTCGCGCCAACTGGCCGCGCAGAACCACTATCCCTGTATCGACGTTATGAATTCGGCTTCGCGTCTTTTCTCAGCGGTAGCCGACAAGGAACATCGCGGGCAGGCCGGCAAGGTACGCGAGCTTCTCGCTGCTTACGAAAAAGCCGAAGACCTTATCAACATCGGCGCCTACCAAATGGGCAGCAACCGAACGATCGACGTGGCTATCGACCGCCACGAGGAGATCGTCAACTTCCTCAAACAGGAGAGCGACGAAGTAGCGCATTTCGACGATACGCGCGAAAAGTTAATGCAAATTAAAACCTCATGAAAAAGTTCAAATTCACATTAGAGGCCGTTCACAAAGTGCGTGAGCTTCGCGAGGACCGCGAGAAACTGGTCCTCGGCGAGTTACAGTCCGAAGTCAATAAAGCGGCCGCCCATCATGAAAGTATCGAGGGCTCGCGCGCTATTGCGATGGAAGACTATGCGCACCGGTTACGCTCCGGCGAGCAGTTCGACCCCCTCGAAATGCAGCTTCACTCCAGCCATTTTGAATCACTCAACCGCCTTCGAATGGAGGCAGAAAAAGAGCTCGAGAACAAGCAGCAGGCTTGTTTACGGCAAGGCGAAAACGTCGCCGCCGCCATGCGCGAGGTAAAGGTCACGGACCGGCTTCGCGAAACCCAGAAGACGCGTCACGATCTCGAATATGCGCGTCGCGAACAAAACGACATCGATGAACTGATCTCGGCGAGTTTTGCCCGGCAGATAATAAACTAAAATGATAAACACAATTTCCAACTTCAATCTTGCCCTGTTCGATACTCTTCCAAACGCCGGCCAGGACCCCGCTGCGTCCGAGACGGAAAAAGGAGATTTCGCATCCCTTTTGCTCGGAATACCCGTTACATCGGTACCGGTAAATACCGCTGGACCGGCAGGCGCCGCAAGCATTGCGGGCGTGACCGGCGAGGCAGGTGTCAAGGCTGACGAGGCACCGGCAACCGATTTTGTTATCCCGGTCGTACGGGCAACTGAAACACCGGTAGCGGAACTGCCGCCGCAGGAAGACGTTTGCTGGGGTGCGATGGGTTGTGAACCGTCGATCAAAGATACGGGCATCGAGGCTCTGAACAGGGGGCGTTTCATCGTGAATTTTGATACGCCGACCAAACCGCTTGAGAATGCGCCCGCAGGCACCGGTGGGATCAAAAATATTCCCACCCGCCCAATAATCGCGAATAAGGATACGCCGACAAAACCCCTGCCCACCGATCCCGCGTCCACCGTTAAAGAATTCCCGCTCGAAGCATTAAATCGCCGGAGACCCGTCACCGAAGCCGGCCCCGGAGCTTCAATCCCGACTACCAATACTGGTACGCCCGCTGACCCCGCATGGCAAACGGATATTTCAAAACCTGTTCTGCCGACGCGCCTCCAGCCGCAGGAATCTTTGTGGGCGAACGAAACGCCGCGCGATCCGAAAACGAAGAAGGATTTTGGTTTAGCGATATTAACGGACGGTCGCCAGATCACGAATTATCCCGCGCAAAACGGCGGAACGGCCGATCCTGCGTCAGCGACTCCTACCGGCACGTCGATTATGGAGAAGGCGCTTTCTACCGCCTCTCAAGATGTGGTTATCACGAATGTCGAAGTCTCATCGCCGCTGCCCGCTTTCGAAACAGGCCCGCCTGTAGCGCCGGAGGTTCGATTACAATCGGACGGCGAAGCGGTTGCCGATATTTTAGCGGCCGAATCGAAAGTCGCCGTCGCGAACGATACCCGCGAGACTGTGAAACCCAGGGAGTTTCAACCGACCATCCGGCCCGGTGTACTTCCGCTCAGGTCCCAGAAGCCACTCGAACGAAACCCGTTTGAAACGGCTGAAACGCCTGAAACGGCTGAAACAACTCAAACGGTCGGCTCGGTTTCAGTCGGAGTAACGGAGAATCTTACCGGCCTGGGACAGCTCAGGCGCGAGGTCTCTTTCGCCTACCAACCGGTTCCGGAAGGTGGCCCGCGTACGCTCCCGTCTAATACCGTGCGCAATGTCGCGTCCGCGATCTACGGCCAGACGCCTTTTGAATTAACGGAAACGAGGGATAGTGAAACGATTCAGGCCGAGATCCCGGTTCAGGCCCACGACGGCGCGGATATTTTCAACACCGTTCTGGACAAGTTCAAAAATATCGACGCGCCGGCCGTCAGTGAAGTGAAGACCGAAACGGTTGCCGAGCTGCTAAAGCAGGCAAAAGAAACCGTTGACCAGTTAAAGCCGGGTTTGATCGAACTCGCCGCCCTGACTGCACGAAAGAACGAGAAGCAGTCGATGCGCATGCGCCTTCACCCGGCCGAACTCGGAACCGTGGATATCAGCCTCGAACGCAACAGCAACGGACGTTTGAACGCACATTTCAATACGGCCAATGACAACGCACGAGAGGTACTTACACAGAATCTCGACCAACTGCGCGAATCGCTGCAGAATGCTGGTTTTCAGATAGGACAGCTGCAGGTTTCCAGCGGCTCGACACCCTTTTCATCGGCTAATGGTCAAAGCGACCGCGGGCCGCAATCCGAATCTTTCCAGGGACATATGTCCGGTAGCAACACCGAGCAATCGGACGAGACGGAGCAGGATGCCAGCCGTCTGCTAAATCTTCGGGCCTAAGCCCCAACATACGAGGTAAAAATGAATACAAACTCAATTCCGTCGTGGTTGAATAATTCAACGTCGACAAACTCATCAACCGCCGCGGCGAGCGGCCCCCAGGCAGACAAGGATATGTTCATGAAACTGCTTGTCGCTCAGCTCAAGAACCAGGACCCGATGTCCCCGCAGGACGGGGCGGCTTTTGTCGCCCAACTGGCCCAATTCAACTCACTCGAACAATTGACGAACATCCGCCAATCTATCGAAGAACTCGTCGCCGCAATGGCACAGAACCCGAATCCGACCACAGGTAACTAAGTAAAAACACAGGAGAACCAAAACAATGTCATTTTCATTCAATTCAGCCCTTTCAGGATTAAACGCCAATTCCAATGCCCTCAGCGTGGTTGGCAACAACATAGCTAACGCGAACACAGTCGGTTTTCGCTCGAGCTCGATCACTTTTGCCGACGTCTTCGCCAACTCTTACGGCGCACGTCTTAATGGTGCCGGTCTTTCCATCCAGATTGGCGACGGTGTGCAGACCTCCTCGATCCAGACAAATCAGTCGCAGGGAACGCTTGGTGAATCGGGGTCCTCGCTTCACACGGCGATCCAGGGCAACGGTTATTTTGTGGTGCGCCAGCCGGATAACACACTTTCTTATACCCGCGCAGGCGATTTCGTAGTAAACAACGAAGGCTACCTGATCACGCCGCGCGGCGACCAGGTCCAGGGATACACGGCAGTCGGCGGTGTTATAACCCCCGGTTCCGCTCTTGCCTCTTTGAGAATACCGATCGGCCAGACACTGCCACCCGAAACCACTGAAAATGCTTCACTTCGCGTGAACCTCAATACCAACGCGGCTACCGGTTCCAATTTCCACGCCACCATGCAGGTTTACGATTCGCGCGGCACCACCCGTACCCTCGACATTACTTATACGAGGCTCGCGAATGGAAGCTTTGACGCTACCGCTACGCTTGACGGCGTTGCAACGCAGCTTGCCGCAAACGGCGGCGCGCCCGCAGCGACCCCTGTCAATTTTTCGTTCGACTCATCGGGAAATCTTCTAACGCCCACGCAGTTTTCGATCCATCCGGACCAGACGGCGCTCGGCGGTGCTACGCTTCCCTCGATCGAGGTTGCGATGCGCGAAACCAATCCTGACGGCACACCGGGTTCATTCAATTTCGTTAGCTATGATCGCCCCTCAGCCGTGTCCGCTACCAATCAGGACGGTTTTCAGGCCGGTGAGCTTTCGGGCTCTTCGATCGACCCCAACGGGGTTATCCTGGCGATCTTCTCGAACGGGCAGACCCGCCCGATAGGCCAGTACGCACTCGCGACCTTTAACTCGTCAGAGGGATTGGCCCGTCGTGGTGACAACCTTTTTGCCGAAACCCTTGCGTCAAACCAGGCGACGATCGGCGCTCCCGGATCGGGCGGCCGCGGTCTTATCGCTGGCGGATATCTCGAACAGAGCAATGTGAATATCGCCAATGAATTCGTCAAGCTGATCGAAGCGCAGCGCGGCTACCAGGCCAATTCGCGCGTGATCAATACGCTGAACGATACCTTCCAGGCGTTGCTGCAGGTTGTCTAAAGTTAACTTACGGCTTGCCGATAAGTTAGTTGTGCGGGCCCGCCTCACCTTTTAGATAAGGTGACACCTCACGCGGGCTCGTTTATTTCAAGGGGATCATATAGCCACAGATAGGCGCATGGGTGCGGGGCCAAAACGACCCGGCGGTTATCTGTGGCTGATCTTTAGAAACCGCTTAGCCTTTTAATCAATCATATGTTTGTCATCATCGGAATTATTATAGTTATGGGTTGTGTCATCGGGGGATTCCTGATGATCGACGGCCCGCTGGGCGTGCTCATCCAACCCTCCGAGTTCGTGGTGATCGGCGGCGCTGTGATCGGCGCTACCATTGCGGCCAATCCCTTGAAATTCCTGATGCGGATAATGAACGGAATGATGCTCGCCCTTAAAGGATCGCCCTACAATAAGAAAACATATTCCGAGCTATTGCAGATGCAGTACGACATATATGTTAACTCGAAAAAGGGCGGATTGCTCTCGATCGAAGAAGACGTTAACACCCCGATGTCGTCTTCGATATTTACCAAGTATCCTTCCTTCGTCGCTAACCACCACGCCGTGGATTTCTTTTGCGATGCCATGAAGATGCTCGTAAATGGCGCGTGCTCACCTGAGGAACTCGAGATAATGCTCGAATCGGAAATTGAAACGCACCACGAGGAGGGCGCGATCGTCCCCGGCCTGTTGCAGCGCGCTTCTGACGCTCTGCCGGGATTAGGGATCGTCGCCGCGGTGCTCGGCATCGTTGTAACAATGCAGCATCTTGACGGGCCTCCCGAAGAGCTTGGCCACCACGTAGGCGCTGCCTTGGTAGGAACGTTTCTCGGACTGCTGCTTTCGTATGGTTTTCTCGCTCCTATCGCTGCCAACATCGAAAATCTAGCGATGGACGAAGGCAAATACTTTAACTGCATGAAGGCAGGTATCGTTGCATTTGCCAACGGCGCCGCACCGATGACCGCAGTCGAATTCGCCCGAAAGACGGTATTCAGTTTTGACCGTCCGCCCACCACTGAACTCGAGCCGGCCTTAAAAGAGATCAAACCCCGGTAACCACCGGCCTCCTTTATTCGCAGATCACCCCTAAGAACTAACCACACTTTTTGACATGGATATCAGGCAGGAAGAAGAAAAGAAACCCCGCCGCCGGGTAAAAAAGGCAAGAGCGCACGCTGGCCATCATGGCGGTGCGTGGAAGGTGGCCTATGCGGATTTTGTGACGGCGATGATGGCCCTTTTTCTCGTGCTCTGGTTGGTCTCACAGGCGGATACCAAGCTCAAGCAGTCTATCGCAAACTATTTCCGCTCACCCGGCGTTTTCGATTCGATGCAGGGCGGTATCCTGTCCCAGGCCAAAAAGCTGACGAAGGAACCGGGCAGCCTTACCTCAAAAGATGATGAGCAGGCGCTCTACCACGTGGCAGAAAGCCTGCAAAAACAATTTTCAACACGGCCCGAATTTTCGAAATACAAGGATCAGGTCAAGGTAGAGGTTACGGACGAAGGCCTTCGGATCCAGTTGATCGACAAGGCCGACCGCGTTTCTTTTGCCTCGGGCAGCGCCCAGGTCAGCGCTGAAGCACAGGCGGTATTGACCGAGATCGCGACGAGTATCTGCAGCCTGCCGAATAAGATAAATATCGGCGGCCATACGGACAGCCGCGTTTTCCCCTCGGAGAACGGATACACAAACTGGGAGCTCTCGGCCGACCGGGCAAACGCCGCGAGGCGCATCCTAGAAGCAGGATGTGTAAAGCCTGACCAGATCCGCCGCATCGTGGGTTTTGCCGATACCGAGCCGATGGTGCCCGAAGATCCTTACGCTCCCGCCAACCGGCGGATCAGTATTACCGTTCTTCGCCTTGCCGGTCCTGCTAAGGGGCCTGCAGCCCTTAACAATAATGAAGTGCCGCCCGCAAGCGTTTCCTCAGACAAGCTAGAAGAGCAGGTTACTGATTCGCCCGAAAAACGCCTTGCGAATGAAAAGCTTACAAAAGATGGCGCGGTCGAAGTCGGTGAAGCAGACAAAGTTCCGGATAAGCCCAAGATCAAGTAGATACCTCACAATCATAACCACAATGAAAAACAGATCATTCGCAGATCCACGCCTCTTCCTCATTCTCCTTCTCGCGATCGTATTGCCGTTTGCTTTGGTCGTCACCGGTTGCGGCGGCGTTGATGCCAAGACAAAGAAGGAGCAAGCCAAAGCAAAGCGTAAGGCGGCAGAAGAGAAGAAGGAGGCCGACGCCGAAAAAACCGACGAAAAAGCGGCTGACAACGCAAATACCGATGCTCACGAAGTCACGGAAGAAAAATCGGCTGATAAAGACGAAAAGGAAAAGGACGCCGGCCACAAAAAGGACGAGAAAAAATCGACCAAAACTGAAAGCAAAGCCTCAAAAACCGAGACCGATGCGATCTGGGCCGACCTGGTAAAAGGCAACAAGCGCTTTATGGCCGGAAAGCACACCCCGGCCAACTACCTAGCTGCGCGTCATGCCTTGGCAAAAGGACAACAGCCAAAGGTGATCGTGCTCGGTTGTGCGGACAGCCGCGTCCCGCCCGAGCTGGTCTTCGATAAAAACCTCGGCGAACTTTTTGTGGTGCGCGACGCCGGCAATATTTCGGACGAGGTTTCGCTCGGAAGCATCGAGTACGCCGTCGAGCACCTTCATGCAAAATTGATCGTCGTTCTCGGCCACGAAAGCTGCGGTGCAGTCGCCGCGGCAGTGTCCGGCGAAGAGATGCCCACCCGGAACCTCCGCGCCATCGTTGAAAGTATCGTTCCGGCCTTTGAAGGATCGAGCACTTGTATCATGGGTAAAGAGAGCAACCTGTCCTGTGTAGAATTGAACGTCAAACAGAGCTCAGGCGATCTGGTTAAGAAAAGCCCGATCATCAAAAAGGCCGTTAGCGAAGGCGAGATCGCAGTTATCCGGGCCGTCTATCGTATGGAAACCGGCGAGGTTGTCCGCGTAGATTAAAGTAGTACTCCTCACCCCTCACACGAACCCGGCGGCGCAGCGTTTCATTTAGAT
>Ga0193752_1002885_pt1 | contig 12365 bp, 8 predicted proteins | sample H1c1metaG_FD_144924 | JGI IMG/M metagenome (GOLD analysis project Ga0193752, IMG submission 144924) | Soil microbial communities from a riparian zone of the East river system, Colorado, United States - H1c1 | ecosystem: Environmental > Terrestrial > Soil > Riparian zone | place: USA: East River... | reverse complement strand
CTCGGCGCATTTTTCGATTTCGCGCTGCGCGAAGACAGAAAATTTGACGGATATCATTTCACGAGGTTCGACATCTTGTTCATTAGTTAGCGCACTTTCATCGACAATCCGACAATAGGGCTGCAACCAAAAGTTTCGTAGAGCCACCGCGCAACTCAGCGCGCGGAGACGCTGACATTGCCGTTAAGAGTGAATCCTTGCCAATGTTTCTGGCCGGTGCAGGTGCAGCAAAAGCGTTGCCTAAGATGGATCGCAACGTTGAGCGCATGGATGAGCGAACAAGGCTTCGTTTATGACCGAGTACATTGTTTATCTATTGAAACGTCAAGTTGCGAATGGCCACTGCATATTAATGCGGGTATTACAACGCCGGTGAAGAACACCCGAATGCGCGAGCATATCCAAACGGGAATACGTCCGTACCTAACTCAAATTGCGCAAAAATCTTTCAGTTTGATAGATTTGGAAAGCCAAACTACGGTGGCAAATATGCGTTAGCGCCCACTTATGTTGTTAAGTGAAGATAATCTAACGTAATATGGATTTCGATATATATTTTATTAATTGAAGATTTACAAAATGTATTCTGCAATGCAACATAATGACTTGAAACCGTCATGCTACACGCGCATAATTTAATCGTGCTGAGCGCCAATGCTGAGCACACTCCTCCAAAACCTCCTCCTTTGGTGGAACTTCCGCGCAATCCTTCGGGGTTGCGCTTTTTTTTTGCAGTACCGCTACATTGTAGCTGTAAAGTTAAATCTGCGATGTTGTTGCAAAGCAGCAATTATTCTTGGTATCGTCATAGGCTCCACTTGTCACATAAACTTCATTAATAGCTTTCTATTTTGGCGGCAACACGCGCAGGCATCGAGATGTGCGAAGGCGATGGTGTGCCTTGTTATACTCTCTCATCCCGCGAGTGCAATAAGACAGAGGAGTTCGGCGACCGGACTTGACCACCGTCAAGGCTCGCGCGGCAATGCTGTAATAGATTCGCGCCAGCAGTGCGGGCGCGTTTTCAATCGAGCGCTCTTCCCACGAGTTCAACATGAAAATTCACGAATACCAGGCTAAGGAAATTCTCAAAAAATACGGCGTGCGAACCTTGCGCGGCGTACCGAGCTTTTCCGTTGATGAAGCGGTGGCAGCCGGCAAAACCCTTGGCGGCAGCGTATGGGTGGTAAAAGCGCAAATCCATGCGGGCGGGCGCGGTAAAGGCGGGGGCGTGAAACTCGCCAAGTCGCCGGAAGAATTAAAGTCGCTGGCGTCGTCGATAATCGGCATGCAACTGGTGACGCACCAGACCGGCCCTGAAGGCCAAAAAGTGCGCCGCCTGTTGATTGAAGAAGGCGCGAATATCAAAAAAGAATATTACGTAGCCTTGGTAGTCGATCGCGTTTCGCAGCGCACAGTGCTGATGGCATCGAGCGAAGGCGGCATGAATATTGAAGAGGTCGCTGAGCACACGCCCGAAAAGATCCACAGAGTCACCATAGACCCCATGTCGGGTTTGACCGATGCGCAGGGCGAAGACGTGGCGCGCAAGATCGGTATTCCACCGGGCGCGATTGCACAGGCACGCGACACGTTCAAGGCGTTATACAAAGCGTTCGACGAAATCGACGCGTCGCTGCTGGAAATTAACCCACTCATTTTGACCGTTGATGAACAGGTCATTGCGTTGGACGCGAAAATCAATTTCGACGAAAACGCGCTGTTCCGTCATCCGGAGATTGTCGCGCTACGCGATCTGGATGAGGAAAATCCTGCCGAGATCGAAGCGTCGAAATTCGGCCTGAGCTACATTGAGCTCGATGGCAACATCGGCTGCCTGGTCAACGGCGCGGGGCTGGCGATGGCGACCATGGACATTTGCAAGATCTATGGCGGCACGCCAGCAAACTTTCTGGATGTCGGCGGCGGCGCTTCTTCCGAAAAGGTGACCGAAGCGTTCAAGATCATGCTGAAGAACCCAAACCTGAAAGCGATTCTGGTGAATATTTTCGGCGGCATCATGAAATGCGACGTGATCGCGCAGGGTGTTGTCGAAGCCGCGCGTCAGGTCAGCCTGAAAGTGCCGCTGATCGTGCGGCTCGAAGGCACTAACGTCGATCTGGGCAAAAAAATTCTCGCCGAGTCGGGTTTGCCGATTCTCTCCGGCAATAACATGGCGGACGCGGCGCAAAAAGCCGTTGCAGCGGTTAAAAAGGCGGCGTAAAAATGTCCATACTCATCGATAAAAACACGCGTGTCCTGACCCAAGGTATTACCGGCAAGACCGGCCAGTTCCATACCAAGATGGGCAGAGAATACGCCAATGGCAAAGCTTGTTACGTCGCTGGTGTCACGCCGAAAAAAGGCGGGCAATCGTACGAAGGCATTCCGATTTTCGAGACGGTGAAAGAAGCCAAAGCTGCCACCGGCGCAAATGTATCGGTGATCTACGTGCCGCCGCCTTTTGCTGCTGCCGCGATCGATGAGGCGATTGAAGCCGAGCTTGATTTGGTGATTTGTATCACCGACGGCATACCGGTGCGCGACATGATACGCACCAAATACAAAATGCAGGGAAAGCGCACGCTGCTGATCGGGCCCAATTGCCCGGGTGTGATTACGCCCGACGAGATCAAGATTGGCATTATGCCTGGGCACATCCACAAGAAAGGGCCGATCGGCGTGCTATCCCGTTCCGGCACCTTGACCTATGAAGCGGTGGGTCAGTTGATGGAAGCGGATCTCGGCCAGTCGTCGTGCGTGGGCATCGGCGGCGATCCGGTGAACGGCCTGAAGCACATTGATGTGATGAAAATGTTCAACGACGATCCGCTCACTGAAGCGGTTGTCATGGTGGGTGAAATTGGCGGCTCCGATGAAGAAGATTGTGCGCGCTGGGTCAAGGCGAACATGAAAAAACCGGTGGTTGGTTTTATCGCGGGGCTTACCGCGCCGCCGGGCAAACGCATGGGCCATGCCGGTGCGATTATTTCCGGTGGCAAGGGTACGGCGACGGAAAAGCTGCGTGTGATGGAGGAATGCGGGATTAAGGTTACGCGCAATCCAGCGGAGATGGGTAAGTTGATGAAGTCCGTTTTGAAATAGGAACAAACACCGAACCCGCGCTATTCAGGCAACAGCGGCACCCCTCCCAGGCATAACGGGAAACCGCGCGTCCAATGGACGCGGCGGCGTTATGACCCGGAGCGCTGACAGGTCATAGGTGACGGGCATAGAGGGGGCACGTTGGACATGTTGGATAGCGGCAATATCAAGAAAAAGAACGGCGGGCGTGGCAAACCCAAGGGGCGCATGGTTGAGTCCGGCGCGGCAGCAGAAGTGCAGGCGTTGCTGGGGAATGAGCCGCGCCGCCGCGATCTGCTAATCGAACATCTGCACAAGATACAAGACCAGTTCGGCCACATCAGCGCTGCGCATATCGTCGCGCTCGCGCGCGAGATGAAGCTCGCAATGACGGAGGTTTACGAGGTCGCCAGCTTCTATCACCATTTCGATATCGTCAAAGAACACGAAACGCCGCCGCCCGAGCTGACAGTGCGCGTGTGCGACTCGCTGTCGTGTGAATTGGGTGGTGCGAGTGAACTAATTCGGGGATTGAAGCGTGCGCTCGGTGACGGTGTGCGCGTGGTTCCCGCGCCGTGCGTGGGGCGCTGCGAACAAGCACCCGTAGCGGTGGTGGGGCAGAACCCCGTGCCGAATGCCAGCGTTGCAGGCGTGAAATCGCTTGTTGATGCGAAGCAAGTGTCGTGCGCGGTAGGCAAATACATCGGCTACGCAGCCTATCGCAAGAAGGGCGGCTATAACATTGCCGCCGAATGCCTTTCCGGCAAACGCGAAGCGGAAGATCTGATCAAAACGATGGAACATTCCGGCCTGCGCGGTTTGGGTGGCGCGGGATTTCCGTCGGGCCGAAAGTGGCGCATCGTGCGCGGCGAAACAGGCCCGCGCGTGATGGCGGTAAATATCGACGAAGGCGAACCGGGTACGTTCAAGGATCGTCACTATCTCGAACGCGATCCGCACCGTTTTCTCGAAGGTATGGTTATCGCTGCGTGGACGGTGCAGATTTCCGAAGTCTATATTTACCTGCGCGACGAGTACGCGGGTGTGCGCGCCATTCTTGAAAAAGAACTCAAAGCGTTGCAAAAAAATCCGCCATGCCCGCTGCCGCCGATTTTCCTGCGGCGCGGCGCGGGCGCGTACATCTGCGGCGAAGAATCGGCGATGATCGAATCCATCGAAGGCAAGCGCGGCATGCCGCGACTGCGTCCGCCGTATGTGGCACAGGTCGGATTGTTCGGCTACCCGACGCTGGAACACAATATGGAGACGCTCTACTGGGTGCGCGAGATACTCGAAAAAGGCGCGGACTGGTTTGCCTCGCACGGACGCAACGGGCGCAAAGGATTGCGTTCGTTTTCGGTGTCGGGGCGCGTCGCCAAGCCTGGCGTGCATGTCGCGCCCGCGGGCATTACCGTTAAAGAACTTATCGCCGAGTACTGCGGCGGCATGCTGCCGGGACACGCGTTTTATGCCTATCTGCCGGGTGGTGCTTCAGGCGGCATATTGCCCGCCACCATGGGTGACATCCCGCTTGATTTCGATACGCTGAATCAGTATGGTTGTTTCATCGGCTCGGCGGCGGTGATTATTTTGTCGGATAAAGATAAAGCCAGTGCTGCCGCGCGCAACATCATGAAGTTTTTCGCCGCAGAATCCTGCGGGCAATGCACGCCCTGCCGCGTGGGAACCGCCAAGGCATTAAACCTGATGGAAAAGCCGAGTTGGGATCAGAGCCTGCTTGAAGAACTGTCGGGCGCGATGGCTGATGCCTCGATCTGTGGCTTGGGGCAGGCCGCGCCGAATCCGATTCGCTGTGTCATGAAATACTTCCCCAAGGAGGTGCTATGACTGCACATAGCCAGGACGAATTAAACGCCATGCCGGTTGAGTTCAAACTGAACGGCAACGATGTTGTCGGTGCCGCTAACGAAACCATTATTCAAACCGCCAAGCGTTACGGCGTGGAGATTCCGCATCTTTGCTACATGGAAGGCATGCGTCCGGATGGCAATTGCCGCGCTTGTGTAGTCGAGGTCAAGGGCGAACGTGTGCTGGCTGCGTCCTGCTGCCGCAACCCCGCCAAGGGCATGGAAGTCACCACCGACAGCGAACGCGCAGTCAAATCGCAGAAGATGGTGCTGGAGTTGCTGCTCTCGGATATGCCGGAAAAGCGTCATACGCTGAGTTCCGAGTTGGATCATTGGGCGGCGAAACTGAACGTCGGCAAACCGCGCTTTGAAAAGCGCCATCAGCCGCAAGCCGATCTGTCGCATCACGGCATCGCGGTCAATCTCGATTCATGCATCCAATGCACGCGCTGCGTGCGCGCCTGCCGCGAAGTACAGGTCAACGACGTGATCGGCTACGCCTTCCGTGGCGAACACTCGAAGATTGTGTTTGATATTGACGATCAGATGGGCCAATCCACATGCGTTGCCTGTGGCGAATGCGTGCAGGCCTGTCCGACCGGCGCGCTGATGCCCGCGCGTGAAGTAGGGCTCACAAAGCCGGACAAACAAGTGCATTCGGTGTGTCCGTTTTGCGGCGTGGGTTGCCAGCTAACCTACAACATCAAAGACAACAAAATCCTAAGCGTGGATGGACGCGATGGCCCATCGAACCACAATCGCCTGTGCGTGAAGGGCCGCTACGGATTCGATTATGTTCATCACAAACAAAGACTGACAAAACCGCTGATTCGCAAGCCCGGTGTGCCGAAACACGCGGATTTCACCATGGACCCGGCGAATCCGCTGGAATATTTCCGTGAAGCGACGTGGGAAGAAGCGCTCGATTTGGCTGCCGGCAAACTGAAAGAGATTCGCGATACTAACGGTAAAACGGCGCTCGCGGGTTTCGGCTCGGCCAAAGGCACCAACGAAGAAGCGTATTTGTTCCAGAAACTGGTGCGTACCGGCTTCGGCAGCAATAACGTCGATCACTGCACGCGGTTGTGTCATGCGTCGTCGGTGGCGGCGTTGATGGAGGGCGTCGCTTCGGGCGCGGTGTCGAATCAGGTGAGCGACGTGGGCGTCGCTGAAGTCATTTTCCTGATCGGCGCGAATCCGATTTCTAATCATCCGGTAGCGGCGACCTGGATCAAGAACGCCGTCAAGTCGGGCGCAAAACTGATTTACGCCGACCCGCGCCGTTCGGAGCTGGCGCGTCATGCGGCGCATTATCTGCAATTCAAACCCGATACCGACGTGGCGTTGCTGAACGCGATGATGCACACGATTGTGCACGAAGGTTTGGTGAACGAGGCCTTTGTCGCATCGCGTACTATCGGCTACGAAGATTTGAAAAAGAATGTCGAAGGCTACAGCCCCGAAGCGATGGCGCCGGTGTGCGGCATACCGGCTGAAACCATCAAAGAAGTCGCACGGCTTTACGCGACATCGAAGGGATCGATGATTTTGTGGGGCATGGGCATTTCGCAGCATTTGCACGGCACCGACAATGCGCGCTGCCTGATTGCGCTGACGCTGATGACGGGGCAGATCGGCAAACCCGGCTCCGGATTGCATCCGTTGCGCGGGCAAAACAATGTGCAGGGCGCATCGGATTCCGGCTTGATCCCGATGGTGTTCCCGGATTATCAACGCGTGGATAATCCCGAGGCGCACGCGCGCTTCGAGAAATTGTGGGGAACCACGCTTGATCCGATGCCGGGCCTGACAGTGGTGGAAATCATTCACGCCATACTCGATGACAAGATCAACGGTATGTACATCATGGGTGAGAATCCGGCGATGTCCGACCCCGACGCACATCACGCGCGCGAAGCGCTGGCTAAACTCGATATGCTGGTGGTGCAGGAAATTTTCCTGACTGAAACCTGTTATTACGCCGATGTGATTTTGCCCGCGACCGCGTGGCCGGAAAAAGATGGCACCGTCACTAACACCGATCGCATGGTGCAGCTCGGGCGCAAAGCGCTTGATGCGCCAGGCGAAGCCAAGCCCGATTTGTGGATCATTCAGGAACTTGCGCGCCGCTTGGGTTGCGATTGGAGCTACAACGGCCCTGCCGATGTGTTCAACGAAATGCGCAAAGGCATGAACAGCATCGCCGGCATTACCTACGAGCGGCTGGAGCGCGAAAGCAGCGTGACTTATCCTTGTGAGAAGGAAGGTGATCCTGGGCAACCCATTGTTTTTATTGATAAATTTCCTACGCCGACCGGGCGGGCGCGGTTCGTGCCTGCGGACATTATTCCCGCCAACGAGCGCCCCGATAAGGAATATCCGTTTGTACTCATCACCGGTCGGCAACTGGAACACTGGCACACGGGCGCGATGACGCGGCGCGCCTCGGTGCTGGATGCCATCGAACCGGAGCCAACGGCACTGATCCATCCGCTTGATCTGGATGCGCTGGACGCGAAGCCCGGCGACGTGATCAGCGTTGCATCGCGCCGCGGCATCGTGTCGCTGTATGCGCGCGCGGATGACGGCACGCCGCGCGGCGCAGTGTTTATTCCGTTTTGTTTTTATGAAGCGGCGGCGAATTTGTTAACGAATCCCGCGCTGGACCCTGTGGGCAAGATTCCGGAGTTCAAGTACTGCGCGGTGAAGGTTATGAAGGGTGGCGAACTCACACCCGTGTCGAGCTATGGCGGCGGGCAGGCGATGGCCGCGGTTTAAAAATCTTATAAATTCAGTTTTCAGGAGAGAGAAATGGTGTTGTCGGATATTGAAATTGCACAAGCTGGGAAGATGCTGCGCGTTACCAAAATCGCCGAAAAGCTGGGCATACCCGACGAACATCTGGTGCCTTATGGCCATTACAAAACCAAAGTGTCGCTTGAATACGTCGATTCGCTGAAAGACAAAAAAGACGGCAAGCTGATTCTGGTCACTGCGATCAGCCCCACACCCGCGGGCGAAGGTAAAACCACCACCACAGTCGGCTTGGGCGATGCGCTTAATCATATCGGCAAAAAAGCGGTGATTTGCCTGCGTGAACCTTCGCTGGGACCGGTATTCGGCGTCAAGGGCGGCGCGGCGGGCGGCGGCTACGCGCAAGTGGTGCCGATGGAAGACATCAACCTGCATTTCACCGGCGACTTTGGCGCGATTGGGCTGGCGAACAATCTGCTGTCGGCGATGATCGATAACCACATTTCGCATGGCAACGCGCTGGGCATTGATCCACGTCGCATTACGTGGAAGCGCGTGATGGACATGAACGACCGCGCGCTGCGCGACATCGTGGTGTCGCTCGGCGGCACCGCGAACGGCTATCCGCGTGAAGATGGTTTCGACATCGTGGTGGCCTCCGAAGTGATGGCGATTTTCTGTTTGGCTACGTCGCTGAAAGATTTGAAAGAGCGCCTTGGCAATATCGTGTTCGGCTATACCCGCGAAGGCAAGGCGCTGCACGCACGCGACTTGAAAGCGCACGGCGCGATGACCGTGTTGTTGAAAGACCAGCTCGCGCCAAACCTGGTGCAGACGCTGGAGAACAACCCGGCGTTCATTCATGGCGGTCCGTTCGCCAATATTGCGCATGGTTGCAACACGGTGATCGCTACCAAAACGGGCGTTGAACTCGCGGATTATGTGGTGACTGAAGCCGGCTTTGGTGCCGATCTCGGTGCGGAAAAATTCCTCGACATCAAGTGTCGCAAAGCCGGTTTGAAGCCTGCTGCGGCAGTGGTGGTCGCCACGGTGCGCGCGTTGAAGCACCATGGCGGCGTCGCCAAGGATGCGCTGAGCCAGGAAAACGTCGCGGCACTGGAAAAAGGGCTGGTCAATCTGGAACGCCACGTGAACAACGTGAAAAACGTTTACAGCATTCCGTGCGTGGTTTCGATCAACCGTTTCACCGCCGATACCGAAGCGGAAATGAAACTGCTGACCGAGCGCGTCGAAAAGCTGGGCGTGAAAGTCGTGGTTGCCAACCATTGGGCCGAGGGCGGCAAGGGCGCAGCGAATCTGGCGAAGATCGTGGTGGATTTGTGTGAGCAAAAATCCAGTCCCACGTTTGTGTATGAAGACAGCGACACGCTGTGGGACAAGATGAAAAAAATCGCTACTAAAGTTTATGGCGCCGCCGATATTTCAGCCGATTCCAAAGTGCGCAACCGCATCAAGGAATTACAGGAAGGCGGCTACGGCCACTATCCGGTGTGCGTGGCGAAAACGCAGTCGTCGTTCTCCACCGACGCCAGTGTGCGCGGCGCGCCCTCCGGTCATATGGTCAACGTGCGTGAAGTGCGCTTGTCGGCGGGCGCCGAGTTCGTGGTGATGATTTGCGGCGACATTATGACCATGCCGGGCTTGCCCAAAATCCCGTCGGCGGAGAAGATTGATCTCACCGATGACGGCAAGGTGGTAGGATTGTTTTAGGTGTCTTCGCATTCGGAGGCGGTTCCTGCTGCTGAGGCGTGGTGACGCGTATAGCGGTTTGTTGACGTAATGGAAGTGGATGTGGTAAAACCCGCCGCGTATTCCCGAATAAATGTTTTCTGGGATGCCCCTCAAAGGGGAGTAGCTAAGGCGGCGCTGTGGTTGTTTGTCAGCAGTGTTGCTTCGGTTGGGTCGTCAAGACGGGACAGTGGAACTATCTGCTCCCCGGCCCGCCGGCAAAAGCGAATTTTGCAAGCCAGACCTTTGCCCAGAAATGGGCAAAGGTCTTTTTTTTGCATTTAGCAACTGGGAACGAGAGGATATATGATGGAATTGCTGTTTGATCCGCAGGCTTGGATCGCGCTCGTCACGTTGACCGCGCTGGAGATTGTCCTTGGGGTGGACAACATCATCTTTATCTCGATACTCGTCGGGCGCTTGCCGGAGCATCAGCGGCAGCGGGCTCGGACGCTTGGCCTCGCGTTTGCGATGCTGACGCGCATCGGTCTCCTGTTGTCGCTGGCATGGGTGATGACCCTTACCGAGCCTCTCTTCACCATTCCCCTGCTCGGCAAGGACATTTCAGGGCGCGATCTCATACTGATAGGCGGGGGCCTGTTCCTTCTCTGGAAGAGCGTCCATGAAATACACAATTCCCTTGAAGGTGAGGAGGAGGCGCACGCAGCAGCCGGCGTTCGCGCAGGGTTCGCGGCGGTGATCGTGCAGATCGCCATCATCGACATTGTGTTCTCGCTCGACTCGGTTATCACGGCAGTAGGGATGGTGGATCAGGTTTCGATCATGGTGCTCGCCATCGTAATCGCCGTCGGGGTAATGATGGTCGCGGCCAGGACTATCGGCGAGTTCGTCGATCGCCACCCGACGGTGAAAATGCTCGCTTTGAGCTTCCTTACCATCGTGGGTGTAGCGCTGATCGCGGAAGGTTGGGATTTACACATACCGAAGGGTTACATCTACTTTGCGATGGCGTTCTCGGTCGGCGTCGAGATGCTCAATATCCGTATGCGCTCGCGCCGCCGCAATGCCGTTAAGCTGCGCCGACAGACTCCGGATTAATCGTGTTTACGTATGGGAATACGGCATGGTAATAGGCTGCTGCGCATAAGGGGAGTAGCTACGGCGACACACTGAGCTTTTCTGAACAACAGCAATTCGTAAAAACAAAAAGGGCGGAAATTCCGCCTTTTTTGTTTTTTGCGCAGCGAACTGCCTGCTGCCGTGCTGCTATTTGTGTGTACGCAATCGTGAACTGACGGGCAGCAAGGTACTGAACGCTGTCTTGCCGTGATACGCGGCATAATCGCGTGTGCCGTCCGGCAATACCCGCCATCTTTTTGATACCCACCGATAGCCTATGGGAGCGTCAACGGCCTTTGCTTTTGATCCTGTGGACGGCGGCTCAGTGGACGCCGTAACACCCGTGCCCGGTAAGGTCAGAAACACGCCGGCGTTATGTGCAAGTGCGTTGCTCATTGGGTTGCCTTGGCCTTTTCCCTCATGAAGAGGATGTTGTTAACTTGCGGATTGCGACGCGGCTTCGGTCGTCTGCGTCTTGGGTTCCCGGAATGTGGTGATCCATTTGCCCATTGCCACGACGAACAGCGCGCCGAATGCCGGGGCAACCGTGTGCAGCCATTTGGCCTGACCGTCCACCCAGCCGCTGATGACGGGGTCGGTGATCATCATCTCGCCTGCAACCCAGCCCAGCACGCCGCCGCCTATCGTGATAATGAACGGGAAACGCGTCATGAGCTTGAGGATCAGTGTGCTGCCGTAAATGATAAGCGGAATGCTGATGGCCAGCCCGATGACGAGCAGAGCGACATTGCCTTTGGCCGCCGCTGCAACCCCGAGCACGTTATCCAGGCTCATCACAAAGTCGGCAACGATGATGGTCTTGACGGCCGCCCAAAGATGCTCATGGCCGTCGAGGTCTTCTTCCCCGTCTTCCGGAATCAGCATCTTGATCCCGATCCAGAACAGCAACACCGCGCCGATGATCTTGAGCCACGGCAATCCAAGCAAATAAACTGCAAAAAATGTCAGGATGATCCGCAATATGATGGCGCCAAAGCTGCCGAACAGGATGGCCTGCTTTTGCTGCTTGGGCGGCAGCGAGCGGCTTGCCAGAGCAATCACTACGGCGTTGTCCCCGCTTAGCACGATATTGATCATGATGATCTGTGCGAGCGTGACCCAAAAGAAAGAACTGGTCAGCATTTCCATTCGTGACTCCTCCTATGTTCCCCGGCGTAATCGCCGTCAGGTAGGAGCAAGAATACGGATGGAGAATTACATGATACTGTCCTTTAACTGATATTTTAATAACATGAAAATGAACAAATAATTACATTTTGTCCTGGGAGGCAAACACGTACTGAATACGTACTCGCTTTGCAAGAACCTTACACTGTTGATGTCAACTTTGACTGCGCCTTTGGAGCCTTGGACAGGATGTCGGGGAAGTAAACCGTAAAACGATGGCCGACGCCGTCGCTATCGTCGTGTAACCGTATCTCGGCGCCGTGCAGGTGGGCGATTTCCTTCACGATGGCTAATCCCAGTCCGCTGCCGTCGGCTGTGTTGCCGAGCAGTCTGTGAAATCGTTGGAATATCCGTTCGCGTTCGTGCAACGGAATGCTCGGGCTGTCGTCGCAGACCGTCACACTGGGCCGGGGTGATGCGGCGACGCGCACAGTAACGTGTCCCCCGTCGCGGCTGTATCGAATAGCATTGTCGATCAGGTTGTCGCAGAGATCCCGCAGCCGCATGGCGTCGCCTTCGACGAGCACGGGATTTTCGCAGCCTTCAAAACCCAGGTCGATGTGCTTTGTCAGCGCTGCGGAGACCCAGCTCGTACTCACGTCGAGGGCAAGCGCGTTCAGGTCAACCGGCGCCATCGTCACG
>Ga0193752_1002884_pt1 | contig 12366 bp, 9 predicted proteins | sample H1c1metaG_FD_144924 | JGI IMG/M metagenome (GOLD analysis project Ga0193752, IMG submission 144924) | Soil microbial communities from a riparian zone of the East river system, Colorado, United States - H1c1 | ecosystem: Environmental > Terrestrial > Soil > Riparian zone | place: USA: East River... | reverse complement strand
GAGAGCACCGGCGCAGTCATATCGATGTTGATCGGGCCTTCGCTGACGCTGGCGGTGTTACCCGCGACGTCCATCGCCATGCCCGACGCGCTCTGGCCCATGCCTTCGCTCGCGACCGTCTGCGCCGCGCTGCAGCTGCCTACGCCCGAGAGCGCGTCGTTGCACGCGAAGCTCACCATCACCGGCGCCCTGTTCCAGCCCGCCGCATTCGGCGCAGCCGAGCGCGAAGCCGTGATGCTCGGCGCGGTCTTGTCGATGCTGATGCCCGACACGGTCGCGCTGGCAGAGTTGCCCGCGTTGTCCGTAGCGGTACCGGTGACCGACTGATTGGCGCCTTCCATCGTGAACGTCGTCGGCGCGCTGCAGCTCGCCACGCCCGAGTCCGCGTCCGTGCACGTGAAGCTCACGGTCACGTTGGTGTTGTTCCAGCCGGCCGCGTTACCCGCGGGGTCGGCCTCGCCCATGATCGTGGGCGGAACCATGTCCATCGGAGGCGGCGGCGGATCATCGCAATCGATGTTCGTGGTCACCGACGGCAAGCACGCGCGCACAGACCGCGAGCGGTCACGAGGCCGAAGCACACGTCGACGCGGTGCATGCCATTGGGCACGTCCGCATCGGTGCCGAACGAGGCCACGAAATCGCGGCCCGACGGCGTGAAGCTCGCCGGGGTTGCGACCGTGAGCTGCTGCGTCGTCACGCCGTCGACCGCGACCACCATCGCGACGGTGACCGTGGCATTCGACGTGAACAGGCCGGTTACGCCCAGCTTGCCCTGAGCGCCGTCGCAGACCGGGGTCTCGACATCGGCATCGACCGTGATGACGGTCGTGCCGTCGCTCCAGGTCAACGCCTCGCTCGTGACGCCGATGTCGGCGCTCTCGCCCTGGATGTCACCGGAGCAGCCTGTCAGACCCCCCGACAATGCCAGCCCGATTGATAAAAGCGCGATTACACGTCCGCCACGCGCGCTACTTCTTATGCGGACGCGATCCACCCACTTAACTACATTCGACATCTACTGACCCCACTTCGGCAGCTAATGCGCCCTAGCCCCCACAGGCCTTAGGCGATCAGGTTTCCTCGGCGGCGTTTCCAATCCGCTTCGGCTTTGTCCGTGAGTTACTGCGTGTGTCGAATATGCGGGGTCTCGGCTAGGGTCGTCAATCACCCTCACGGAAAAATTCCTATATAGGCGGTATGCGATCATGCGCAACTCGCCCACACTCCATGCCCTAATCACGCCGTAAGCCGCGTCTTTGTATGGCTAGTATAGCCAAACAATGGTGGTCGTGTTCCACCTTTAGGACAAAAATTAATCATAGCTGAAAGAAGTCCGCACATGTCTGGGCCATGGTGCCGCGGATGCGCTTGCTTACGCGCTGGCTCGCAGGCGTGGCGCACTGAGGTGATTGCCTGGCGCGCACAAACGAATGAGCCCTCTCGAAACTAATCCGAGAGGGCTCATCGGCTGACGCTATCGCTGCGATCAAGTCATCAGTCAGCGATCGAGTCTGTTACTCACTCGCACGCTCACGCGAGCTCATCACGGCCGTAGTCGAAGATGCGGCGCGCGACGACGAGCTTCTGAATCTGCTGCGTGCCTTCGTAGATGTCGCCGATCTTGCTGTCGCGCATCCACTTCTCGAACAGCTCTTTGCGTGAGTAGCCCTCGGGCCCCATCAGCTCGACGGCCTTCTGGCACACCCACACCATGTCGCGGCCGGCCTTGCACTTGCAGATGCTCGCCTCGAGGTTGTTGGGCTCGCCCATGTCGGCCATCCACGACGCTTGCACGGTGAGCAGCCACGAGGCCTTCACCTTGGCTTGCATCATCATCACGTCGCGCTCGCGCGCGGTGAGCTTGTTCGGCGCCTTGCCGTAGGGGAGCTTCACGTTCTTCGCCGCGAGCTTCTCTTCGAGCAGCTCGAGCGCTGCGCGGCCGACGCCGACTGCGCTCGCCGCGACCGGCGGTCGCGTCGCATCGAACGTCGCCATCGCGCCCTTGAAGCCTTCGGTTGTCTTCGCGACCTTGACCTCAGGATCGCCGAGCACGTTCTCCTTCGGCACGCGGCAGTTCTCGAACACGATGACCGCGGTGTCCGAGCAACGGATGCCGTGCTTGTGCTCGGTCTTCACGACCGTCATGCCGGGCGTATGGTGATCGACGACGAACGACTTGATGCCCGCGCGACCGGCGCTCTTGTCGACGGTCGCCCACACGACCACGAAGCCTTCGCTGTCGACCACGGCGCGCTTGCCGGCGGTTACGAAGATCTTCTCGCCGTTCAAGAGGTAGTGATCAGGGCCGTCGGCCGTCGCCGTCGTGGTGATCGCGCCGGCGTCCGAGCCGGTGCCCGGCTCGGTGATCGCCATCGCCGCCCACTTCGGCTCGCCTTCGCCGAAGCGCTTCAGGAACTTGGTCTTCTGCTCCGCGGTGCCGGCCGCGCCGACCGCGGCGCCGCCGAGCAGCGGCATCGGCGTCGACAGGTACATGCCGCAGTCGCCGAACGCGAGCTTCTCGACGAACACGATCGACAGCACGTTGCCCGTGCGCTTGCGCTTGTCGCCGCCTTCCTTGGCGCCCATGACGGGCGAGGCTGCTGCGCCACCGCCCATGGCCTTCAGGATGTCCCACATCGCCTTGAAGTACTCGACGGGCTCGCGAACGTGCTCGCCTTCGTCCACTTCACGCGAGATCGGGCGCATCACGTTCTTCGCGATGCCTTCGAGGCCATCGCCGACGCCTTTGATGAAATCGTTGTGCTCGAAATTAATGGGCATGACGTGTCGCTCCTATCTCAAACCAACGCAATTCCATCGAACGTGCTGAAGCCGCGAGCGTTGCGGAGCCAGCGCTCCACCGGGTTCTCGCGGATGAAGCCGTGGCCGCCCATGACCATGACGGCTTCGTCGGTAACCTTGAGCGCCATCTCGTCGGTGACGAGCTTGGCGAGGTAGCTCTCTTTGGTGGCCTTCTCGCCCTTGTCGAGGCGCCAAGCGGCCTCCCACACGAGCAGGCGCGCACCGTCGAGCTCGATCCGCATATCGGCGACGATGAACGCGATCGCCTGGCGCGTGCCGATCGCCTTGCCGAACGTCTTGCGCTCCTTCGCATAAGTCACCGAGTGCTCGTACGACGCGCGCGCGACGCCGAGCGCCAGCGCGCTGAGCGCGACGCGCGAGTAGCTGGCGATGCGCTCGAAGTCGACGCCCTTGTCCCCGCCGACCTTGTCGTTCGCCGCGACCTTGACGTCCTTGAGCGTGAGCTCGACCGAGTCGAGCGCGTGCACGCCCATGTTCTTTTCCTTCGCGCCGACCGTGAGGCCGGCGGCGCCGCGCGGCACGAGGAACGCCTGCACGTTCTCGAAGCCTTCGCCTTCACCTTCACGCGCGTAGATCAAGAAGTGCTCGGCGGTGCTGCCGTTCGGCACGAAGCACTTGCTGCCGGTCAGCACGTAGCCGTCGGCGGACTTGCTGGCGCGCGTCTCGAGCGCCATCGAGTCGAAGTCCATGCTCGGCTCGATCAGCGCGACGCTGACCTTCGGGAAGCTGGCGCCGGTGCACAGTGGCAGGTACTTATCCTTCTGCGCGTCGGTGCCGTAATCGACGATCGGATACGCGAACGCCGACGGGGCGAGCAGCGCGAGCGCCATCGACAGGTCGCCGGCGCCGAGCTCTTCGAGCATCAGCGCGCCGGTGATTGCGGAGCGCGGCATGTCGGAGCCGTTGAACGACGCGGGGATCGCCGCAGCTGAAAGGCCGAGCTCCCATGCGCGATCGAGGAAGCCGTCGGGAAGCTCCGCAGCTTCGTCGGCATCCTTCGCGGCGGGGGCCATTTCCTTGCGCGCGAGCTCGCGCGCCGTGTCGATGATGAGCTTCTGCTCCTCAGTCGGATCGAACGAAAACATCGGTTATCTCCGAGGTGTACGGTGCCGCCAGCGGCGCGAAAGCGCTCGCCGTGCGGCCCGGTATACAAACATGTATACCGGGGTACGTCCGGAAACAAGCTGCTCAGTCACGTTTTATGAAAGGACCGAGCGACCGCTCTATCTAGCCGCAGTCGTTGCAGAGGCCGCGGATCTGGATTTCCAGGTCGGTCGCTTTGCGCAGGGACTTAGGTCCGCCGCGCACCGTGGATACCGACACCGTGGACGAGGGCAGGCACTCGACGGTGCCGCAGTCGCTACATACGAAGTGCGGATGCGCTTCGGCGCCGTGAGCGCCCTTGCCATCGGCGTCGGCGCGCAACAGCTCGAAGCGCCAGACGTGGTCGCCGAGGTCGTAGCGCTTGAGGAAGCCGACGTCGGCCAAATCGATCAGGTTGCGGTAGACGGTGGCGCGATCGAAGCCGTCCGCGGCGACGTGCTCGTAAACCTCGGCGTGCGTGAGCGGGACTTTGCTCGCCTCGAGGCACTTGAGCACGCCGACGCGCGCGGACGTCGCGCGCAGGCCTGCTTTGCGCAGCTGATCGCGCAGATCGCTCGAGGTGCTGCTCGTGCGCTCGGACATAACGCGCAAAAGGTAGCGCCTGGCCGTGGGGGTCGCAATCGCAGTCCGATTGCAAAGGCTCCAGCCGACTCAAATGAAGCTGAGTTGCAGCTGGGCTTGCTGGGAGTCGCCGCTTAGCGCGCGGCCCGGGTGTCCGGCGGTGCGGCGATCGGTGGCGCCGACGACGACGCGGAGTCGATAACGTCGAGCAGGACCTGTCGCTTGGCTTGCAGCGCTTGAAGGCGGGCTTGGGCAACTTGGGCTTCGGAGATCGCGCCTTGCAGCCGCTCGCCGAGATCCCGCGCTTCGGCCTGCAGGCGTTCGCGCTGGTTGCGCTCGCCATCGAGCTCGCGCGAAACGCGGTCGAGCCGCGACGCGAGATCCTCCCGCCGCGCGACCGCGGCTGCGTGATCAGCCACGACGCGATCGTTTTCGTCCCGGAGCTCGCGCAGCTCGTTCTCTTGCTGGCGCGCACGACCGAGCTGCAACGTTTGGCGCTCGGTGAGGACCGCGAGCTCCGCTTCGGCTTGGGCCAGGCGCGAAGCGAGCTGCTCGCGGGTCATCCGGCTGCTCTGGTACTCCTCTTCGAGGCGCGCGATCGTCGCTTCCAGCTCGCGCCTGCGCGCTTGCTGCTCGCTCAGCGTGTCGTACGCGCGCGCGGCGCGTTGCCGGGCTTGCTCGGCGCGCTCGCGCGCGGTCGCTGCCTCGGTGCGCTGCTGCGAGGCTTCGCGCGACAGGCCGTAGACGACCGAGCCGAACACCATAGACAGCGCGAGCGCCGTCGGTACGGCCCAACGGAGTAAGGCGTTGCGGCGCGAGCGCACTTCCTGCGGGCGCGTCAGCTCGGCGAGCTCACGGCGCAGCTCTTCAGCGGTCGGACGAGCGTCCGGCGAGAAATGCAGCCAGCGCTCGAACGGCGCGCGCATGCTCTTCAGGTCGCTGCGCTTCGACGGCGACGGCGCGTGGGTCGCGCGGTACGCGACGAACGCATCGATCGAGCCGCCGAACGCGACGTCCGACGGCTCCGGATCGAGCGCATGATGCAAAGTCAGCGCGAGCGAGAACACGTCGGACTTTGGCCCGACCGGCGCAGGATCCGCGGCGCCTGCAAAGCGCGCCGCGACCTCGGGTGCAAAGTAGGCCGGCGTGCCCGCGAGCACCGACTCGGCGTCTTTGGCCGCGACGCCGAGATCGAGCAGCACCGGTAGGATCCGCCGCGACGGGTCGGCCGCGTTGTTGATCGACGGCGGCTCGAGCGATTCGCCCGGGTCGAGATCGGCGAGGAACACGTTGTCCGGCTTGATGTCTTGGTGCAGCACGCCGGCGCGGTGCATCGTCGCGAGCGCTTCGGCGAGCGGCTCGAACACCTCGCGCGCCTCGCTGCGCGTGAGCGGGCCGCGGCGCAAGCGCGTCGCCAGCGTCTCGCCGCGGTATAGGGGCATCACGAACCACAAACGGTCTTGGTGCCAGCCGTGGTCTTTGAGTTGAACGACCGAGGGATGGAACACCGATGCGATCAAGCGCAGCTCGCGCATCGCGCTGTGCATCGAGCTCGGGTCGTCGGCCGGCGTGCGCAGGATCTTGAGCGCCACGACGTGGTCGGTCACTTCGCGATCGCGCGCTCGGTACACGTTGGCGAACGCGCCGGCCCCGAGCAGCTCTTCGATCTCGTAGCGTTGCCCGATCACCATGCCCGGCGCGAGCAGCGGCGCGCGGCGGCGTCGCCGCGGCGCCCGGGCGTGGCTCGGGTCGAGCGCGAATGCCTCGAGCAGCGCGCCTTCGACGGTGTTGTCGCGGCTCGCCGGCCGCTTGCCGAGCACGGTCTGAGCGAGTGCCAGCGCGCCGCGTGCGATCGCGTCGACCTCGCCGGCGTCGATCTCGAGCACGTGAGCGACCTCTTCGTCGCGCAACAGCCGCGCGAAGCGCAGCTCGATCACGTCGCGGTGATTGGCCGAGAGATCCCGGCGCAGGGTGCGGCGCAGCTCGGCGAGCTTCTTGCGGTAAGCGCCATCGCCTTGATGAAAGAATTCCGTGGTCTCGAACGGCGTGCGAGTCGAGGCGCCTTCGGCCAGCACGCGCAGGCGCTGGTAAAGGCGCGCGCGCGGACCGGGCGCGGCCTCGAGCGCGTTGCTCGGCTCTTTCTCGATCTGCGCTTCGAGCTTCTCCAGCAGCGCGACCGCAGCCTCCGGCCCAACGCGCAATGCGGCGTGCTGAAACAATCCGTTCCAACAATGATCCAGCGCGCGCTGCGCCACCATGTTGGCGACGGTGCCGCCGATCATCTGGCTCTCGAGCAGCGAGCGCGCGGCGATGTCCAGCGCCGACGCCTTCGGACGCGGCTCGCGGCTCCCGCCCTGGCGCGTGCTGGCCGAGGCGCTTGCCAAGCGACTGGTCGTCGCTTCTTGAATGGCGTCACTTCCCATAAGCGCTTGCTGCTCGACTCGATTGTCGTAGGCCGGCTGCGCTGCTAGCTAGCACTGCGTTCCCTCGAGTCACAAGGACTTGGTCGTGTTCTCTTCCCAGATGTTGGACGGTCGTCCCGGCTTTCGCTTTTTCCCCAACCCCGATGTTTTTTTGCGGGGCATTTCTTCTCGTGTGGCGGCGTTGCTACCCGGCCCGAGCACCGATCCAGCATTCTTCGGTGGTTGCCGGTGCTGGTGGAGCGCGCCTATGGGAGGCGACAAGGCCCCGCCTCGCAGCCGCCGCAGGCGCTCCCGAACGTCCTGCAGAGCCTCAACTACGAGGGCTATCGTGGCATTCGCTTTCGGCGTTTTCGTCGGACATGTTCTCGTACGACGGTGTGACCGCGCCGGCGCCGAACGCCAGCGATGTGCCGGTCGCGGACGTCGCGAAGCTCGAGATCGTGGTCAGCGCAGTCGGCGGCACGGTAAGCGGGCAGCGCATCGAAGCTATCCCGGGAGCACGAGCGTTCGGGCGAGCTTCGAGATGGCGGTCGAGCAACACGCGCGCGACATCGAGCTGCGAGCATTCTTGCGTGACGGCGAGCACGTGCTGACTGAAACGTGGAGCTACCTCTGGCAGCCGGCCTCGCCGGGCATCCCCGTGCAGACGGCGCGGAACCGTTGGCTGGTGGCCGCCGTAGTACACGAACCGCGACGGTGCGAGATCGCGCGCCGCTTACGGGCTGGATGGCAACCTTACTACTCAGGCTGCTCGCTCTTACCCTTGGGCTGATCACGCGCACAGCGCTGGTGCTCGCCCAAGATGGCTCGGCAGCGAGCGATCCAACGGCTTCGTTCTCAGCGCGCGCCAAGGTGCGCGTCGCGACGCCGCACGAGCGCACGGTCGCGGCCTCGGACCTCGCCGTGGAGGTCGGTGCTTTACACGATGTGCCGCGCCGCGACGCCGAGCAGTACCTGACGCTCGCGCCCGGTGTCGTGCTCGCGAACCACGCCGGCGATGGCCACGCGAGCAGCGTGCTGTTGCGCGGCTTCGATGCCGGCGAAGGCCAAGATCTCGAGGTCGTGGTCGACGGCATACCGATCAATGAGCCGAGCAACGCCCACGCGCATGGCTATGCCGACACGCAATTCGTGATTCCCGAGCTGATCGAGCGCGTCCGCGTCGTCGAAGGGCCGTTCGATCCGCGGCAGGGCGATTTTGCGGTAGCCGGCAGTGCGCTCTACGAGCTGGGGGTTCCCGAGCGCGGCATTCGCGCTTCGGTCGGCTACGGGCGTTTTGCCGAGCGCCGCGCGCTCTTGATGTGGGCGCCGACCGGCGCGAGCAAAGGAACGTTCGGCGCGGTGGACGTGACCGATGGCGAAGGCTTTGGACCGAATCGCGCGCACTCGCGGGCGCGCGCGCTCGGCCGTTACTCGCACGACGATGGGCCGCTGCAATATTCGCTGCTCGCCGCGAGCCACGCGCTCACGTTCGACAGCGCGGGCTTGGTGCGCGCGGCCGCGGTCGATGCCAGCGCGCTGCCGTGCGGGACCGATCACGACAGCCAGCGCTTCTGCACGCAGGATCCGAATCAAGGCGGTTCGGCAGCGCGCCATTTGCTGAGCGGGCGGTTGTTGTGGCGCAGGCCCGAGCGCAGAGCCGAGCTGCAAGCGTACGGCATGCGGCGCACGCTGCGCATGCGCGAGAACTTCACCGGCGCGCTGCTCGCGCCCACAGGCGACGGGCTCGACGAGCGCTACGAAGCGACGACGCTCGGCGCGCGCGGCGCGATGACGCTGCTGCCGCACACCTGGGGCCGCTCGCATCGCCTCGAGCTCGGCTTCGATGCGCGGCGCGACGACGGGCGCACCCAAATGTGGCGCCGGCGTCGCGTGACCGCGATTCCGTATCAGACCGTGTTCGACTCGGAGCTGGGTCTCACGCGCATCGGCGGCTACGCGCGCGGCGTGGTCGGCGCGGCGCCTTGGCTCACCGTGCTCGGCGGTTTGCGGCTCGACGCGCTCGGCTTTTCGACGCTTGCGCTCGACGAGGACGAGTCCGATCGCGTCGGCGAGCGCTTGCCAGTCAACGCGCGCGACGCGTGGGGCACCGCGCTCTCACCGCGCGGCTCGCTGGTGTTCCACTTATTGGCCTGGCTCGACTGGTCGCTGAGCGCCGGCCTGGGCGTCCGCTCGAGCGACGCGCAGGCGCTGTCCGAAGGCGAGTCCGCGCCGTTTGCCCGGGCGATCGCGCTCGAGACCGGGCCGTCGACCGATGCGCAGCTCAGCGGGAATACCAGGCTCGAGACGCGCGCATTCGCGTTTACGACTCACGTCACCGATGACCTCGCGTTCGATGCCGAGCGCGGCCGAAACGTGCCGCTCGGCGAAACGAATCGCTACGGCGCATCCGCTTCCGCGCGGCTGCGCGTCGCGTCGATCTCGGACAGCATGGGGAGCGTCACGTGGACCGAGGCGCACGTCGCGCCGGAGGACACGGGCGCGCTCGAGCTCGGTAGCGGCGCCCGCTTACCATTCGTGCCGCGGTTCGTGGCGCGCGCCGATCAAGCGTTACGCATGCCGGTTCGGATCGGCGGCGAGCGCGTGACGCTCGGCGTGGCGAGCGGCATCAGCTTGATCGGGCCGCGCCCGTTGCCGCTCGGCGAGAACAGCGCATGGTTCGCTCAGCTCGACGCTTCGGCGCGCGCGCGGGTGCGCTTTCTCGAGCTGTCGCTGGCGGGTGAGGACCTGTTCGATACCGAGAACAACGCGTTCGAGGCGTACTACGCCTCCGACTTCGGCGACCCGAACGACGACACGCCGCCCTCGATGCGCGCGGCCTCGCACGTCGCTGCGGCGCCACCGCTGCAATGGATGCTGACGTTGACCGCGTATTTCGATGACCTGGCTCTGGTCTCGGGTGAGGAACCATGACGCAGCGCTTCAGACGCTCGATCGCATGTTGTGTTCTGCTAGGCGGGCTCGCGGCTGTCGCATGCGGCGGCGAGACCGCTGGCGAAGTCGTGACGATTGAGATCGCGCTGAAGAGCGCGCCGAGCGAGGGCGACAGCGTCTCCGACTTCGAGACCAACACCGGCTACACCGTCGCGCTCGAGGAAGCGAGCGTCCGGCTCGGGCCGCTCTTCGCATTTGCTCCCGAGCCGATGGCGCGCGCGCGTCCTTCGCTGCGCCAGCTCTTGAGCGAAGCGTTCGTGTCGGTCGCGCATGCGCACGGCGGCGTGGACTTGGTGAGCGGCCGGATGGTGCGCGCCGAATGGCTCGAGCCTGAGACGCTGGACGCGCTCGACACCGATGCGTTCGTGCTCGGCGAAATCGAGGCCGAGCAGGGCGTGATCGACGCGATCACGCTCGAGCTTGCGCGCGAAGCGTCCGAGGGTGCGCAAGTCGAGCTGCGCGGCACCGCGGCGCGCGACGGTGAAACGGTGGCGTTCGAAGGCTCACTGACACTCGGCGACGACCCGCTCGAACGCCGCGTCGAGCTGGTGCACGAGCACATCGAGTTGACCGCAGGTGGCCGGCTCACGATCGTCGTTCATCCGAACGCCTGGCTTCGCGGCGCCGAGCTGGATCGTGCGCCGGTCGATGGCGATGGCGTCGCGTCGCTCACCCAAGACAGTCAACCGGGCCGCGCGTTCGAGATCGCTGCGCGCAGTCCAGCGGCCTTCTCGATCGAATGGAGACCATGACCGTGCTTCGTCACACCTCGTTTCTCCTCCTTTCCATTGCGCTGCTAGCCGCGTGCTCCGACAACGAGTCGAGCTCAGGCGCAGGAAGCGTGCGCGTCGCCGTGAGCGGCGAAGCGGCCTCACGCGGCGGCTACCCGGTCGGCTCCGGCGACGACGAGATCGCGTTCACCGACGGCTGGACGCTCGAGATGCGCAAGGTGCTCGTGTCGTTCACCGACTTCGAGCTGCGCGGCACAGACCGCGCAAACGCCGATGTCGAGGCCGGCCCGGTGGTGGCCGACCTGCACCTCGGCGAGCCCGAGCTGTGGACGTTCGAGGAGGTGCCGGCGCGGCGCTGGGATCGCGTCGGGTATCGTTACGCACCGCCGACCGCCGACTCGCGCGCGGCGAACGACGTGAGCGACGCCGACATCGAGCGCATGATCGATGGCGGCCACAGCTTGTTGATCGACGCCGTGGCGATGAAGGGCGATCAGGAGATCGCGATCGAGTACGGCTTCGACATGGAGATCCTGCACACGGAATGCGTCAACGGACAGGACGAAACCGACGGGCTCGTGGTGCCGACCAACGGCACGGCGGATGTGCAGATCACCGTGCACCTCGACCACTTGTTCTTCGACACGTACGCGAACGACGACGCTGACCTGCGCTTCGACGCCATGGCCGCCGTAGCCATGGACGAAAAAGTGACACTCGACGACTTGGCGGCGCAGCACAACCTGAGCGATTTGGTTAACGCCGACGGCGAGCCGCTCGATGTCGCCTACGACCCGGGCTCCGCGTTCGACCCAGTGCCAGAGGATTTGCGCGAGTACGTGAAGGCTGCGGCGACCACGACCGGCCATTTCAACGGCGAAGGTCACTGCAAGTACGAGCTGCAGTAGGACAGACGGAACCAGCGGCCGCTGGCGCCCGTACCTACGTACAGGTCGGGACAACAAGCGGGGCCGAGGGGAGAGAGTGCGCCGGCGTAGTCGGTGCGCGGCCGGGAGCTCTGCGCGTTTCGCCCGATTCGAAGGAGCCGAATCGAAATGCATTGCTTCCAAACCGAGCACGCGCCGAAGAGCAGACGCGCGGGCTTTCGAGCGTACGCAGCCGCAGGCGGCGTCGCAGTCACTCTGCTCATGGCGCTCTCGGGCTGCGGTAGCGAGGAGAAGTCTTCCTCGCTAGCGCAGCTCCCGAGCGCGCCCGTGGACGAGTCGCAGTGGCCCGTCATCGAAGGGCCACCGCTGCGGATGGCGGCGAGCGACGACGCGGTGCGCGCGCCGCTCGACGCGACGCCAAGCCCCGATGGCGAGCGCGTTTACTATCTCGCGTTGCGCGACAACGTCGCGGGCGTCTTCAGCGTTCGCGAAGCGGGCGCCGAGATCGAGACGCTGCTGCTCGGCGCCCCGCTGATCGCCCCGGTGGGCATCAGTGTCAGCGTTGACGGCGACCAGCTCTTCATCGCCGACAGCGGCGTGACGAGCGAAGGCGGCGTCGGCGCGATCATGGTGCTGCCGAGCGCGGGCGGTGACGCGAGCGTGCTCGCAGGCACCGCCGGCTACTTGCCGCGCGGCATCGTGGTCGCCGAGGTGGACAGCGACGAGCACGTCTACTTCACCGGCCTCGACACGCACAGCGGCAAGCACGGTCTCTTCCGCGTCGGCCTCGCCGGCGGCACGGTCGAGACGGTCGCGAGCGGCGAGCTGTTCGTCGACCCGGCGGGCGTGACGATCACGGAGAGCGGCGACGCATACGTGATCGACGCGCTGAGCGCCGGC
>Ga0193752_1002883_pt1 | contig 12371 bp, 7 predicted proteins | sample H1c1metaG_FD_144924 | JGI IMG/M metagenome (GOLD analysis project Ga0193752, IMG submission 144924) | Soil microbial communities from a riparian zone of the East river system, Colorado, United States - H1c1 | ecosystem: Environmental > Terrestrial > Soil > Riparian zone | place: USA: East River... | reverse complement strand
CGAACTCCTCACAGCGTAAGCGCTCGACGGTTTGCGTCAGCTCCGCGTCGCTAGCCTGCTCGAGGAGGGCCGAAACCGCCGCGCTGAGCTGAGCGCGCTGAGCTGGCGTGTATTCACCTGCAAACTCGAGCACGTGCAAGAGAAGGCCCTTGCGCAATTCCGAAGCGGACGGCGTGTAATCCATTCCGAGACAGTAGCCGTGACGCGCACCGCACGCACATTGAATGCGTGCGCAGTGCTCAGAGGATCACAGCCTGCCTCACGGACGCACAGTGGCGCTCGCCACAAAACGTGAGAGGCCTGCGACCGAGGTATGGGAACATTGAAATGTGAATCAGGACGTCCCGCTCGAACAGACCGGCTCGTTGATCGCCGGACGTTACCGTATCGAGGAGGTCTTGGGTCGCGGCGGCATGGCGGTCGTGTACCGCGTCCATGACACGCGGACGGACACGCAGGTTGCACTGAAGCGCGGGTGGTCGCGCAAACGCGATCGACTGGAACGCAACGCTGCGCTCCTCGAACGCGAGTACCACACACTCGCGCAGCTTGCTCATCCACGCATCATCGCCGTCTACGACTACGGGCTCGACGGACGAGGGCCCTACTACACCATGGAGCTCCTCGATGGCGCTGACATGGAGAGCGCCGGTCGTTTGCCGTGGAAACAGACGTGCGCAGTTCTACGCGATGTCGCTTCGTCGCTGGCGATTTTGCATTCACGCGGGTTGGTGCACCGCGACGTATCTACGCGCAACGTTCGCTACGGCTCTGACGGTTACGTCAAGTTGATCGATTTCGGTGCGATGACGGCGAGCGGTGTCGCGAAAGACGTCGTCGGTACGCCGCGGTTCATGGCGCCGGAGATGATCGTGATGCAACCGCTCGACGCGCGCACGGATCTGTATTCACTCGGAGCGCTCGGCTACTTTTTGCTGGCTGGCCGCGATGCGTACCCGGCCCGACGGATGTCGGACCTGCGCGACGTCTGGCGCTCGAGACCGCCGGCGCCGAATCGCATCTTCGACGAGATTCCGGCGCCGCTGAGCGCGCTGATCATGCGGCTGTTGTCGATCGATCGCAGCGGGCGGCCGCAGAGCGCCGCCGAGGTGATCGAACAGCTGATCACGATCGCGGATCTGCCGCGGGAAAACGTAGCCGAGATCTCGCGCGCGTATCTGACGACACCGACGTTGGTCGGTCGCGAGCAAGTCGTCGCCGAGCTACGGCGTCGCGCCCTGGGCCTCGCGCGCGGCGACGGCTGCGTGATGATCGTACGGGGTGCACAAGGCTCGGGTCGCTCGCGGGTGCTCGACGCATGCGCGCTCGAAGCGAAGCTGCTCGGAGCTGCAGTCGTGCGCGTGGACGCGCGCGATGCTGGGAGCGGCGACTGGGGCGTCGCGCGCGCCGTCGCGACTCAGCTGCTCACACTATTTCCGCGGCAATCCTACGAGAACGTGCGCCTCTCGCGCGAAGTTTTGGGTCACATCGTCGACGAGCTGCGCGAGGACGTCGCGCACAGCGCCACGATGCCGCTCACGATGCCCGATCGAAGCTTGTTGATCCGCGAGCTGCGCGACTTCGTGCTCTCACTCGCGCGGGTACAGCGTTTGCTGATCACGGTCGACGACGTCGATCGCGTCGATGAACCTTCGGCGGCTTGGCTGGCTGCGCTCGGCCACAAGACCGACCGAGTTCCGCTACTGCTCGTGGTCGCGGCCGTGTCGCCGCAACGGCCGAACAGCTCGATGTCGCTGCGTCTGCTCCATGCGCTCGCGCGAGGTGTCGAGCTGTTGGACCTCAGCGATGATGAAACGGAAGCGCTGCTCCGGTCGGTGTTCGGCGACGTTCCGAACCTGCCGCTCTGCGCAGCGCGGATCCAGCGGCTCGCCCACGGAAACCCGCGCGCGACGATCGAGCTGGCGCAACACTTGGTGACCACCGGTCGCGCTCGCTATCAAGCGGGCAGCTGGGTGTTGCCGGCTACGCTCGACGAAGCAGATCTGCCGAAGACCCTCACGGACTCGTTGTCCGAGCGCCTGCATGCGCTCAGTCCCGACGCGCGCGAGCTGCTCGACGCGCTCGTGCTCACGGACGGCGACACGCTCGCGAGCTCCGACTATCGCGAGCTGACGTCGCACTCGGACAATCGCCGCCTGTTCGCGGCGCTGGACGAACTCGCGACTGCGCGCATCGTGGCGCTCGACGGCACGGGCTACGATATCGCCCAGCGCGGGTTTCTACCGGTCGTGCAAGCGGCGATGCTGCCGGAGCGCCGCAAGTCGGTCCACAATCGTATCGCGGACTTGCTCGCAGCCAACGGCGGCGACATCTTGCGCCGCGCGCGACATCTGCTCGAGGCCGGGCGCAACGCGAACGCGATCGAGCTCTTGTGCAGCATCGACTTGATCGCGCGCATGCCACCGCTCGATCTGCTGGCGCAAGCGGTCGAAGAAGCCGAACGTTTGCCGCTGCCCGCGGCGACCTTGCACCGCCTGCGGGTCGCGCTCTTGATCAACGCACCGTTTGCGCTGGCGACGAAAAGTTTCCGTCGGGTCGCGCCGATCGTGTTGAGTCAGCTCGTCCGCGACTCCGGCCTCGCGTTGTACGGCGAGCTCGATCAGCTGCCGCCGCGCGAACGGCTCGCTCAAGCACTCGCGCAGACGCACCAGAACTATCTCGCTACGCCCGAACACGAGCGGGTGCACTCGGTGATGGAAGCGATCGCCGAGCTCGTGCGCGTCGTCGGCTCGATCGCAGCGATGGCCCCATCGGTGTTCGACTTCGAGTTGCTGGACAACCTGCCGTCGCTCGAACCGCTCTTGCCACTGTCGCCCGCGCTGCAAGTCGTGTCGCAGCTCGTCGCAGGCGCAAAAGATTGGGTGCGCGGGCGCTACACCCGGGCGTGCCAAACGTACGAAAGCGTCCTCGCGCGAGTCGCCGAGCCGGACCGTGCGGCCCTCGACGACGCGCAACACGATCGCATTCGGTTTGGGCTCGAATACACGGTCGGCGTGTACGATGCTCAGCTCGGCGTGCCGAACGCGGAGCGACGCGCCCAGCTGGTCGAGACGAAGCGCGAGCTGCGCGTCAATGCGTGGCGGCTTCGCGGCATCTTGCACTTGTCGCAAGGCAATCCCGAAGACTCGCGGAAGGCCTTCCGCCGCGCGCAGCTGCTTCAAGCGCAGGAAGGCGTGCGCGAGCGCTACGTCGGTTCGACCGCCGGTGTCGAGCTCCTCGGGTACATTCGACTCGGCGATCTGCTCGGCGTGAAGAGCGTTCTCGAGACGCTCGCCGGGCTCGCCGCGGAACACCCACGCTGGATGTCGATCGACAACCTCGGCCGCGCGGCATACCTCGAGCTGCAACACGACCTCGAAGGCGCACTCGCGCTGATCACGCAGACGCTCGCGATGGCAGAGCCGCTTTGGCTGCCGTACTTCGCGCCGATCGCGGCGCGTCACTTGCATCTCCTGCGGCAACTCGAGCGCGGGGACGAAGCGGTGGCCAAAGCGCGAGAGTACCTGCAACTAGCGGCTGACCTAGACCTCGCCGCGCACGACCTCAGTCCGGCGGCTGCGCTCGCGCTCGCTCGCTTTGGTCAATACGAAGAGGCGCTGCGCGCGCTCGGTGCGGCGTTGGATGTCGCGGAAGTGCAAGGTCGAACGGGCTTCTCGCTCGGGATCCTGTACGAGACGCGAGCGCGGATCGCGCTGTGGATGGACGATCGCGAGAACTTCGATGCTGCAGTGCTGCGCTGCGCGCAAGGCTACGAGCCGGACAAGTATCCGGCGATGCGCACGATGCTCGCACGGTTGGTCGAGGAAGGCCGGCATCACGGCGTCGCGCCGAGTGAAGCGGTCGCGTTGATTCGCGATTCGACGAACCCGAACGCGGCCGAAAGTGAGTACGAGACGATTCACAGCCGAATCGCCGAGTGCGTCGACTTGCCGGACCGCGCGCGCTGTGCGCTGACTTTGTTGCTGCAGAGCACGCTCGGCTCGATCGGTTACCTGTACGGCACCACGCAGGGTCGCAGCTTGCAGCTGTTGGCGGCGCTTCCCGACCAGCCGTCCCCCGAGCTCGACAGCTGGATCCAGCAGTACGCCCGCGAAGCGTTCGAGACCGATGACGACGTGACGGGTAGCGCAACTGGCGACACCACCGGGGACGCGAAAGAGCTCGCGCCGATGCGATTCGTCGACTCGGATGGTCGCTCGTTCGACGCCGCGCTTCTGTTCGACGATACGAAGGATGGGCGCGTGCTCGTCGCTGCGCTGGTGCTTCAAGTGGATGCGCTCGCGCACAGTCTGCCGTCGAACGACTTGCGAACGCGGATCGCGCGCGAGTTGACCTTGCACGGAGACGTGCTCGGTTGGCTGCAGGCTTGAACCGTCACGGACAGTTCGTCGCGATGTCGAGCTCGACGCCGTCGATCAGCGTCGCGTCACAGGTCTGCGGACACAACGTCAGTTGCGGACCTTCTTCGCCTTCGACGTAGTAGTACGCTTGCGTGCGCGTGCTGCATGACGTCGGTCCTGCGACGAGCGCGAGTACCTGCGCGGAGTCGCCAGTTCGAAGTGCGACCTGGGTCGCGTCGAGCTGAAAGGCCGTATCGAGATCGATTGAACACGGGATCGTGGTCGGCGTCACGGCTTCGAGCAGCGGCCCGAAGACCTTTCCCCAATCTTGCATACAGATGGAGATCTCTTCGCCGCCGAGCTCGGAAGCGAGCTCGTAGTACTCGCGACCGATCCCAGACGCACCGCACACGGCGCCGACGCGGCGACCCGCGTTCGCACATTGTTCACTCGGATCCGCACTGCGACAGGGCTGGCCGTTCACGTCGGGCGATGCGACGGCGTGCACGACGTACGGACGGCGCAGGAGCCGGTCCATCTGGCGCCTGAACTCGCCTGCGCTCATCGCGCTGTCGTCGTCGGTGACGACGACGAAGTGTAACGCCGCCTCGGGCCGCAAGAAGTCGCGATACCGCGGGTACTCGTCGACCAAGGCTTGAAGCGGCTCGTGCGAACCGACTTGGCGCTGCACGAACCGGTAGCGCTGATCATCGGTGCCGAGCGGTGGAGGCACGATGTTCGAGCTCGTCACCATCGCGAGGCGTACGTCGAAGTGGCGCGCTTCCGCATCGCTCACGAACTGATTCATGATCGCTTCGATGCGTGCGCGTTCGTCACCCATGCTGCGCGAGCTGTCGACGACCCAGACCATGTCGACCGGCGAGGTCGTCTCACCTTTGCGTAGCGTTCGGATCGTGCAGCTCGGACTCGTGCTCGCATCCGGCACGTTCGCATCCGGCTCACTCGCGTCCGGCTCACTCGTGCTCGCGTCCGCGATTGGATCGGTCGCAGAGAAACTGTCGTCGTTCGGCGCGCGATGGAACAGATAACAGCCGCTGAGCAGCAGACTACTCACGGCCCAGTAGAGGAACGCGCGCATGGATGACACCGGGTCGCACAGCCTATCGCACGCGGGGTGAGTGGGAGCAACGGAGATTGTTAGCTGCCTGTGTGACCGCGTCGCGTATGCGCACGTAGAGAAATGCCCCTGCGCATACACGCTGCAGTATCGCGAGCTTCCGCGCGATTTGTGCCAGCGGTCGCGGACATTCGCGGCCACAGGTGCAGGGCTCTGGCGGACGAAGCGTTCTGCAACGTGATGCCCCCGAGTTCGGATTCAGGCGTCTTTCGCGAGCGCCCGCGCGAGTGCGGCGTCGATGCGCGCGACCATAGCCGGCAACTTGGGTGGGCTGCCTTCGCCGCTTTTAGCTGCAGTATCGATCTCCCAGACTGCTTCGGCGGCCGCGTCCGCACCGCGCGCGCGCAAGGCTTCGACCAATCGCGCCGGCGGCCCGACGTCGACATGGTGGTGCGCCGCGATCCGCGCCCACGCATCGCGCGCGATGAGCTCGATCGCGCCGCGCGCGTCGGCCGATCGCTCGTACAGCTGCCCGAGCGCGACGACGAACGACGCGCTCTGAGGCGGTGCAGCTGGCGGCGGCGGAAGCACCGCACCGAACCGAGCTCCCGCGCGCCACAATACGACCGCAACCACGATCAGGAGTTGCAGCACGAGCGGTGTCGCACCCATCTGCCGCAAGTAGCGCATCAGGGAGCGGCGTTCGCCGATGCCGAGGTGGTACTCGTCGAACACGACCGGCATGTCGGGCGCGTAGGTCCGCAACAGGCGCACGAACAGCTCACCGCCGTCGCTCGAGCCGAGCTCCGCGTTTTGCAGCATGCTCGCCGACGCGAGCACGATGACGCGCCCCAGCCCTTGCTTCACGGTGAGTGCGAGCGGCTCGAGGTCGGTCTCGTTTCCTTCCGCGTCGCGCCGTGGATCGCCGAGCAGGATCTCGGGCTCGAGATCCGGCTGCAGTATCAGCTCACCTGCGTCGCGAAACGGGATGACCGGCAAGCCGCGCAGCGCAGCTGTCATCGGGACGGCCCAGGTCGTATCGGCCGGCGGAAGTGGTGCACCCGAACCGGCGCCAGCTTCGTTTGTCGCGACTCCAGCGTCTGCATGCGCAGGGTCCGATACGGGTGATTCGAAAACGCCGCCGTCAGCGGCCAGCGGATCCGGCTCGGTGTCGAGGTCGTCCGAGTCACGCCCGCTGGACCCGAGCAGCGATGCCCACTGCGTCTTGCAGCGCTCGTCGTATTTGAACTGCACGCCGAACGCTTGCGGCAAGTAGTCGCGAGCCCCCGCGACGACCAGCACTCCACCCCCGCGCACCCAGCGCACGAGCTCTTGACGCTCGTAACGCGAGACCGGCCGCGCCATCGCCGCATCGCAGCCCCCGAGCGCGACCAGGACCGCGCTTGGAGGCAGACGCGCCAAGTCTTGAGCCCAACGCATGACCGGCGAGACGAGTTGCTCGACGAGCAAGTAGAGCGCGCGACTGCCGCGCGGGCCGGAACCGTAGCTCGAATACGACGTTGCGAATCGGCCGCGCTCAGCGACGCGGCCGAGCGTCGACACGAGCAGCGTGAATGCGACCAAACCAAAGACGACCCAGCCGGCGCGCTTCATGGCCGCTTCGACCCTGACTCGCTTCTCGCAGCGGGTCGCAAGCTCGGCACGGCGCAGATTTTTTCTGCGAGCAGAAGGCCGCGCTCGTATTCGTCGCGGCTACACGCCTCGCGCCCATACCACTTTCGATCGAAGAGGGTCGTGAACACGGCGAACAATTCGCGCGTCGTGCTCGCCGGCATCGCGCGCAAGTAGTAGCCGTTCGTACGCGCGGGATCGAACTGAATGAAGCGCGCGCGATCGAGTGCGGCGAGTGTCGCCGAATACAATGCACGGAGCGCCGCCGCAAAGTCACCGGCGGTCGCGAGCGTTCGCGCTTCCGAGAGCAACATCGGCGCAGGTCGTTCGGACACGCGTGGTGGCAGTGAGGGGTTCGGAGCGTCCGTACGTTCTTCACGCTGGCCGCGCGCTTCCCAAGTCACGTAGCCCACTGCGAACAGCAGTAGCCCGAATACGACGCCCATCACGATCCACGGCGAGATCTCGGGAAGCTCGACGCGGAGCGCCCGCGACTCTTCGCGCTCGTCTGGATTCGCGGCGAAAAACTTGTCGAACAGGCTGCGGATCCAAGTCTCGAACGTGCGTGCGCCCTTCGGTTCGAACTCGTCGAACTCACGGCGCTTCAAGATGCGCTCGACTGCCACGCGTACTTCGAAGTCTTCGGAGCTTTGTTGCGCCGCAATTTCGAGGTCGTCTCGCACTGCAGCGGGTGGCGGCGGCTCGGCGTAGGCGCGACTTTCGAGCCCACCGAATCCACCGAGCCCGCCGAGCCCGCTCGCAAAACACACGAGCAGTGCGCCGGTCGCGGTCAGGCTCGCGCGAGGGCGAACAGGCGCAGGGGCGTTGCCGTCGGGGCGAGTCGCAGCAAACAGCGCGTCGACGGCAGCGTGGAGGTCGGCGCCATCCTTGCGACCGCGCGCGTCGGCGAACACACACGCAGACACTGCAGCGCGCAGTGGATCGAAGACGACGATGCACAGCGCGAGCAGCCCGTACGCGACGAACTCGTTTTCGGTCGACAGAAACGCTGATACGAACGCGACGTCGAGACCCAAGATCGAGTGCGACAGCAAAAGGAGCAGCGCCGTCAGCGCGAACACGTTCACGAACAAGCCGAACATGCCGGCGAGGACCATCAACTCCACGAACACGAGCGATGCGCGAGCCCCCGCCGTGTCATCCGTCGCGAGACCGAACGCACGTGCGCCGCTCTCAGCTGCACAACGCATCCGGGCGAGCCACGAAGGTGCGAGACCGCCGCGGAGTGCGAGGAGTGGGACGAGCGCGAGGATGGCAAACGGCGACAACTGCGCGAGCCAAAACAACGGCCACAGCCACACCCACACGCCGAAGCCTGCAACCGCAGAGGTGGCCCAGACCTTTGCGAGCGCCCGCCCGCTCGGTTCGGGCGGCGGCATCGGCAGACCCGGTCGAAGCTCTTGAACGAACATGCGCGCGAGCCGCGACAGGACACTGGCGCGAAACACGAAGCTTGCAGCCAAGAGCAGCGCGAACGGACCCCGCAACGTCCGTACCCCTTCGATCGCTTCGAGGTAGTAGAGCGCGAGGCACACGGTTGCGAGGGGCACGCTTGCAGTAAGGCCGAGACCCACGCGCGAGACGGGTCCGGAGCGCAACAGAAACAGGGCCCGGTCGAGGATTTCGGCAGGGCCGGGGGGCCGGAGCGACGCGCCGCTCCCAGAGGCGTTCAGCTCCGCGGTCATGCCCGGCATTTCAGCTGCCTCCGGGCAACATCAGCTCGAGAAAGCCCCACAGCAGCGCGCTCAACGTCACGAAGTACAGTGCGGCGGTGGCGCCCGTGAGGCCCGGTTTGCCGCTGCTGGCTGCAGCGCGGACGCCGCTGTCCACGGCGAGCCCGGCGAGGCATGCGACGCAGTAGTTGATGCCTTCCACCTTAGTCGCGCACTCGCTGCAGACGCGGGTGCGACAACGAACACACACACCGATTGCCTCGCGCTGCGCATGATTCGCGCAGACTGCAACTTGGGTGGCGGCCATCCATCGGTTGTAGAGCTGTGGTCACAGTGCGTCAACGCGTCCTCCCCGTGAGTTGTCACGGTTTGAAACATGGTTGTTTTGCCGGTTTGCGCGTGAAAGTGCGGTTGAAAGTACGGTCGCTGCGCGCTACCACGATCCCGTTGTGGCTAGTTTGCTCGTGATCAAGACAGGTGCGGCCCTCCCGGTACTGGTTGAGCGCCGCAAGGACTTCGACACCTGGATTGCGACTGGCACCGGCATTGCCGCAGCCGACGTGAAGGTGGTCAGTGTGTTCCAGGACGAACCGCTGCCGGACGTGCATGGCGTCCAAGGTGTGGTGGTGAGTGGATCGTCGGCCATGGTCACCGATCGGGCGCCTTGGAGTGAGCGCACGGCGGAGTGGTTGCGCGAGGCGGTGCGGCTGGAAGTGCCGACGCTCGGCATCTGCTACGGCCATCAGCTGCTCGCGCATGCCCTAGGCGGTGAGGTTGGGTACAACCCGCGGGGCCGCAACATCGGCACGATCGATGTCGCGTTGCGCGGCGATGCGCGGGCGGATCGTTTGTTTGGTGTGTTTGGAGATTCGGTGCAGGTCGCGGTGAGTCATCTCCAGTGCGTGATGAAGTTGCCGCCTGGTTCGACTTGGCTGGCGTCGTCGACGCTCGATCCGCATCACGCGTTTCGCGTCGGAAGTTGCGCGTGGGGAGTGCAGTTCCATCCCGAGTTCGATGCGGGCATCACGCGCGGCTACATCGAGGCGAAGCGGACGGTGCTCGCGGAAGAAGGCGTCGACGTCGATGCGATTCTCGACGGCACGCTCGAGAGTGCGGACGGTACGATTTTGTTGCGCCGCTTCGCGGACGTGGTGCGACGGCGCATCTGAGGACGTGGTGCTACCGTTACGGGCCCGATCGATTGGGAGGCTCGAATGTTCGAACACCAACGTCTGCTCGCAGTACTCGTCTGCACGATTGCCTGCACGCAAGCACAAGCAGCTGAAGAGACGGCTGAGATTGGAAAGCGTGCGCCTGACTTCTCGTTGACCGACACCGACGGTGTCGCGGTCAAGTTGAGTACGCTGCGAGGCAAGACCGTCGTGCTCGAGTGGTTCAATCCGGATTGTCCGTTCGTGAAGCATGCGCATGGCAAGGGTCCGTTGAAAGATCTTGCGAAGCGGATGTCGAACGACAAGCTCGTGTGGTTGACGATCAACTCGAACGGGCCGAACAAGCAGGGTGCCGGTTTGGAGCGCAATCGGTTGGCGAAGACCGAGTATGGTTTTGCGAATCGGGTCTTGCTCGACGAGTCGGGTAAGGTTGGTCGGTTGTATGGGGCGGCGAAGACTCCGCATCTCTTCGTGATCGATGCGAAGGGGGTGTTGGTGTACCGCGGAGGTCTGGACAATGCGCCGGTGGGAGTGGTGGACGACGATCGTCCGCGTCCAGCGGGAGTGCCGGCGGGAACGTTGGTTCCTTACTTGGAAAATGCGTTGTCGGACGTGGCGAAGGCGAGAAGGCCAAGCCAACCAGATACGCCCCCATACGGTTGCACGGTCAAGTACGCGGAGTAGTCGCATACGAGCATCGACTCGGAGTCGCTGCCGCAACGGCAGCCGTAGAGCCGATCTTGCGGGGTCTTGCGCACTCGGATAGCGTGTACGATCGCATCGGCGGGACATGGATCAATCGAACCCACCGCAGCCTGGTGGTGCAGCCGTGCCTCCGAGCGACACTCCAACGCCGCGCACGCCTTTCCTCGGACGATGGGCGCTGCTCGATCAGCCGCAGCGCGCCAGCGCCTACGTCTGCATCGGGTTCGCGATCGTGGCGTGCATCGAACAAGTGCGATTGCTAGTCGATCTCGTCGGTCGCTACGCCAACGAAGATCACGCGTTGCTGTGGTTGATGGCGTATGACTGGGCCCATCTGCGGGTGCGCGAGCCGACGTTCTACGGTCAACCCTACGGTGTAACGTTCGAGGCCATTCCGACAGCTCTGCTCCACGCGATCGGAATCCCTTACCAGATCGCACTGCCCGGAGCGCTGATGATGATGGCGCTCGCAGCCTGGTGGTGCCTGGCGTTTGCCGCTTGGCACCGCAAGCTGTGGATCGCGGCGCTGCTGGCAGCGGCAGCGCCCCTTCTGCTCAACATCGATCATTGGGTGGTCGTGAGCGTGATCGGGACGAGCGCCGGCCGCCTGCTCGCCGCCATCTGCGCCGCGGTGTGTTTGGCTGCGGAGCCGAGCCCACGCAACTTGTCGATCGCGGTCGCGCTCGGCGGTCTGGCAGTGTTGTTCGATTCGGCAGCCGCACCGCTCGCCGTACCGGCTCTCGTCTGGGCACTGCTGCCGTGGACGTTCCGGCGCCGCTACTGGCTGCCGGTTCTGCTCGGTCTGCTCGCGCCCGCAGCTTGGTACACATTCAACGTCTGGTTCGAATCGGCACATCCCGAGCACGCGCTACACCCATCTTGGGGCTACACCCCCGAGCTCGGGCCGCTCCTCGAGAATTGGGCGAACCCGGACCGCCTCTTCGCAACCCACGCGCTCGACGCCTACCGCCACGGCTCGCTCTACGTGGTGCTGATGTTGTGCTTTTTGGTCGCCGCCGCTGCGGCGCGTGATTGGCGAGCGCTCGCCGCCGTCAGCTGCTTAATCGCACTCTACGCCGTGCTTGCCTCGATGCCCAAATCGCTCGATGGCCGTGCCTCGCTCTGGTTTCCGAGCGCGCGGATGACGATCGCCGCCCCGATGGCTTTCTGGTTTGCTGGCTGCGTCACGCTTCAAGCCGTCGCAGGGCGCGCACGGACGGCATTGAGCTCCGATCGCATGTTGTTGTGCAGCGTCGGCGGCGCGCTCCTGATCGTTCTCGCGAGCGTCGGGACGGCATTCGCGCGCGCCTCGAACTGGGCGCCGCGGCTCGACTCGATTCTGCAGGCTGGGCTACGCGACGGTGGCTTGCCGCTGCGCCCGACGAAAGAGATCTACAAGCTGTGTAACGACGTCGCGGACGTCGCGCGGGCGGGCGGAAGCACGATCGTCGTGTTCCCTACGGACCGCGCAGCAAACTACGCGTGTCGTGTGCTCCATCCCGAGCTCACCACGGTTTTTCCCGGCTACGAACGCCGAGCGTGGGTCCTGCGCCGGCTGTCGTCGCGTCCGGCCGAGCGCATGTTGGTCTGGTGGGGGTTCGAGTCCAGCGACTGCAACAAGAAGCGGTTTCGCCGAATGCTCAAGAGCTGCGCCATCGTAGGCGACGGCCGCGCGATGCAGGTGGAGTTCGAGCCGAGGCCACCGCTCGATGTGCTGCGCGAAATCGGT
>Ga0193752_1002882_pt1 | contig 12375 bp, 16 predicted proteins | sample H1c1metaG_FD_144924 | JGI IMG/M metagenome (GOLD analysis project Ga0193752, IMG submission 144924) | Soil microbial communities from a riparian zone of the East river system, Colorado, United States - H1c1 | ecosystem: Environmental > Terrestrial > Soil > Riparian zone | place: USA: East River... | reverse complement strand
GGGATTGGCGACGTAAACCGTTTCCACGTTCTCCGGCAGCCGCGCCATCAGCATATTGCACAGCATGGTTTTGCCGCTGCCCACTTCGCCGCTGACTTTGATAATCCCTTCGCCGTGCGTTACCGCGTAAATCAGCGCTTCGAGAATCGGGCCGCGGTTGCCGCCGCCAAAGAAGAAATCAGTATTCGGGGTAATGCGAAACGGTGCCTGGGTCAGTCCGAAAAATTCGTAATACATTTTTTCTAATTATTTTTTCGGGCTGTGTCTGGCGTATCCACCGCATAGTTCTGCATGCGGCTGTACAGTGTGGTGCGGTTGACGCCGAGCAGTTTGGCCGCGCGCGCGAGATTACCCTGCGTGAGGTCGAGCGCGGCTTCGACGTAGCCGCGTTCCCAGCGCGCCAGCGTTTCATCGAGATTAAAGCCGCGCGCGGTCTGCAGTTGCCGCCGCGCGGTTTCGATCAGCGCGTCGTCGTCGAACGGCATCAGCCCGCCGGCGGCGGATTCGGTTGCAGAATCGGCATCGAGTTCGGCGCGCAACTGTTCTTCGTTGACCGCAAGGCCGGCGCATTTGGTCGACAACCGGATCACGATGTTGCGCAACTCGCGCACATTGCCCGGAAACGCGTAATCGAGCCACATCAAACGCGATTGCGGACTCAGTGTGAAGGGCTGTGTACCCGATTGACGCGCGTAGAACTCGCGAAAATGGTCGAGCAGCAACAACCGGTCGTCGCCCAGTTCGCGCAGTGGCGGCACATCGATGGTGAACACCGAAAGCCGGTGATACAGATCGGCGCGAAAGCGTCCGGCGCGAATTTCCGCCTTGAGATCGCGATTGGTGGCCGCCACCACGCGCGCGTTCGAACTGCGGCCCAGCGTTTCGCCGACGCGCTGAAACTCGCCGTTTTCCATTACGCGCAGCAGCTTGGCCTGCAGGTCGAGCGGCAACTCGCCGATTTCATCCAGAAACAAGGTCGAGTCGTGCGCGTCTTCGAAATAACCCGAGCGCGCGGTTTGCGCGCCGGTGAACGCGCCCTTGGCGTAGCCGAACAGCGTGGGTTCGACCAGCGTGGGCGAAATGGCCGCGCAATTGAGGGCGTACAGGGTGTGCCCAGCGCGTGAACTTTTTTCGTGCAGCGCGCGTGCGACCAATTCCTTGCCGGTGCCCGATTCGCCATGCACCAATACCGGAAACGGCGAGGCCGCGAACTGCGCGATCTGGCTGCGCAGTTTTTCAATCGGCGCCGTTGCACCCAGCAGACTGGATGTAACCGCAGAGGTTTTTTCCGCGGCATTGATGCGCAATGCCTGCAGCAGCAACCGTTTGAGCACCAGCGGATCGGCGGGTTTCGCCACGAATTCAATCGCGCCCAGCGTGCGCGCGTGGCGCGCATTGGCTTCGTCGCTCTGCCCCGACAGCACCACGATCTTGATTGCGGGCGAATACGCCACCAGTTCCGATATCAAGCGGAAGCCTTCATCGGGACGGTGCGGCGTGGGCGGTAGCCCCAAGTCGACCAGGGCGAGTGCCGGCGGTTCGTCGAGCTGGCGCAATACGCTGCGTGCCTGCTCGCGTGAATCGGCGACGCAGACGTTGAAGTCGCGGCTCAATACAAAACTCAGCGTATCCGAAATCAACGGATCGTCGTCAACGATCAGCAGATCGGGTTTGCGGGAGGTGGACGGAGCGTTCATCGGTTGACGCGGATTGTGCCAGATTGGACGTGTTGCGGGTACTATCTCTACAGCATGCGTCTTGATTTGCGTGCTGTCCGCGGTTCGCGCGCTGCACGCGGGCGCAGATTCGACCGGAGCGAGGTATCTATCCATGCCCTATTCATCGTTAGGTTATTTTTTGTAAGTATTTGATTTTAAACAAATTTTTTAGTATACTGTGTTCTTGTCGTCAGCCACCTCGCCACCCAGCCGCGCGCGCGGCATCGCGCTCATGTTGGGCGCGGGCGTGTGCTGGAGCCTCGGCGGCATCATCGTGCGCATGCTTACGCTGGCGGATGTGTGGGAGATCGTGTTCTGGCGCGCGTTGTTCATGGCTGCCTTTCTCGGCGTGTTGCTGCTCGCGCTGCGCGGGCGCGGCGCGCTGGCGAGCGTGCGTTCCATCGGCGTAGCAGGTGTGATCTCGAGCGTGTGCCTTGCCGCGCAAATCTACTTTTTCATTCTCGCTTTGAGCAACACCACCGCGGCTAATACGTTTGTGCTGATGAGCCTGTCACCGCTGTTTGCGGCACTCGCTGGCCTGTTGTTTTTGCGTGAGCGGGTGGCGCGGCATACCTGGATAGCGATGGCCTGCGCGCTGGGCGGCATCGTCATCATGTTTAGCGAAGGCCTTGGTAGCGGCCAATGGCTGGGCAATTTCTTTGCGCTGTGCGTGCCGATAGGTTACGCGTGCCAGATTCTGTTCGTGCGCAAGGTGCAAGGCGGACAGAATACCCGGGGCATACCGGGCAGAGCGCCCGACCTGCTACCCACCGTGTTGGTGGCCGGCCTGCTGGCAATGACGCCGGCACTATTTCTCGGTTGGCCGCTCGAAGCGGCGGCGCGCGACGTGTCACTGCTCGCGCTCATGGGCTGCGTGCAACTGGGTCTGGGCTGCTGGCTGATGACGCTGGCGGTGCGGCATTTGCGCGCGGCGGAAATGGGCTTACTCGCACTCACCGAAACTATACTTGCACCGCTGTGGGTGTGGTTCGGTGTAGGCGAGGCGCCGGGCCGCGCGGCGCTTGCGGGCGGCGTGTTGATCGTCGGCGCGCTGGCGGTGAATGCCTGTCTCGCGCTCAGGTTTGAGCGCGGCAATAAAGTCTAACTTGCAGCTTGCGTTTCGGGTGCTGTCAATGTCATAAACGCCGCTTCCATGGTGCCGGCGTTCTGTGTGCGCATGAGTTCGGCGGGCGTGCCGGCGAAGCGCAGTATGCCGCCGTCGATCACCGCCACGCGATCGCACATTTCCTCGACATCGGCCAGTGCGTGCGAGGTAAAGAATATCGTTTTACCTCCGTCGCGCAATGCCTTCAGCTTGCGCTTGAGCAGAATGCGCGCGCGCGGATCGAGTCCGCTGGTCGGCTCGTCAAGCACATAAAGGTCTTTGCCCGACAGCAGGCACGCGGCGAGTCCCAGTTTCTGGTTCATGCCTTTGGAATAGGCGCGCACCGGCTTGTCGAGCGCCGCCGGATCGAGATCGAGTGCTTTCACCATCTCCGCTGCGTTACTCTCGGCATCGGCGGCACGATGCATTTTTGCCATGTATTGCAGGAAGTCGCGTCCGGTCAGGTAGTAAGGCGGATTGAAACGTTCGGGCAAGTACGCAAGGCGCGCGCGCGAAACCGTCTGGCGGTGCGGCACGCCGAAAATCCCAATCTGGCCCTTGTCGGGTTCGCAGAAATCAAGCAGGCATTTAATCAGCGTAGTTTTGCCTGCACCGTTGGCGCCGACCAGTCCGAAACACTCGCCCGGCTCGACCGACAAAGTGAATGCGTTGAGCGCGCCCGCGCCGCCGAAAGATTTATGCACATCGTGAAACCGCAATGCCGGTACGGTCATTCCTGCCCCTGAGTAGTTGCGTGATTTTGGCATAACGCGGCAAGCGCAGCCGTGATATCGGATTGTGGTTCCGCCATCGAGCCGTTAAAATCGTCGTCTTATCCGATTTCGCCGAAGATCGCCCGGACAGTCACGGTGCCAGACAAAAATATCATAGAAATCAAGGACGTAAGTTACGCCTATGGCACGCGTCCGATTCTTACCGGTATCAATATGAATATCCCGCGCGGCGCTACCGTCGCGATTATGGGTATCAGCGGCTCGGGCAAGACTACTTTATTGCGATTGATCGCGGGCGTGATGAAAGCCAGGCAGGGCGAAGTCAACGTCGATGGCCAGCGGGTCAACAATCTCGATAGCGCCGGTATCTATCGTTTGCGGCGGCGGCTGGGCATGATGTTTCAGTTCGGCGCGCTGTTCACGGATTTGTCGGTGTTCGACAACGTGGCGTTTCAGATGCGCGAACATACTGATTTGTCCGAGGCGATGATTCGTGATCTGGTGCTGATGAAGCTGCACGCCGTCGGCTTGCGCGGCGCGCACCGGCTGATGCCGGCGGAACTTTCCGGCGGCATGGCGCGGCGCGTGGCGCTGGCGCGCGCGATTGCGCTCGATCCGATGCTGATGCTCTATGACGAGCCGTTCACCGGCCTCGACCCGATTGCGATGGGCATCATCAGTAATCTCATCAAGGAACTGAATGCCGCGCTCGGTGCGACATCGATCGTGGTCACGCACGATGTGCAGGAAGCGCTGGCGGTGGTGGACTATGTGTACTATCTTTCCGGCGGCAAAATGGTCGCACATGGCACGCCCGCCGACATACGTAATTCGAGCGACCCTGTGGTGCGCCAATTTGTATATGGCGAGATCGATGGGCCGGTGCCTTATCAGTATCCCGGTCGCAAACTCGCCGACGATATGAGACTGGGTGCCTGAGGTGAAAAACCGGTGATACACAAAGGCTTGTCTATACGCGGTATCGGCGCAAGGACCATCGACAGCGTGTTGCGGCTGGGTTACGCCGCGCGTTTTATCGCACGTACAGTCATGAGTTCGGGCACCAGTTTGCGCCGGCCACGGCTGGTGATACGCGAACTGTATTTCACCGGCGTGTTGTCGCTGATTATTATTCTGGTGTCGGGACTGTTCGTCGGCATGGTGCTGGGTTTTCAGGGGTATCACACGCTGCAAACCTACGGCTCCGAATCCGCACTCGGTGTACTGGTCGCGCTGTCCCTGGTGCGTGAATTGGGGCCGGTAGTGTCAGCGCTGTTGTTTGCCAGCCGCGCGGGTTCGGCGATGACGGCTGAGATCGGTTTGATGAAAGCCACCGAGCAGTTGTCGGCGATGGAAATGATGGCGGTCGATCCGATTTCGCGCGTGGTGGCGCCGCGCTTTTGGGCGGGCGTGATAGCGATGCCGCTGCTGGCGGCGATGTTCAGTGCGATGGGTATTTTCGGCGGCTATCTGGTGGGCGTGGTATTGATCGGCGTTGATGAAGGCTCGTTCTGGTCGCAGATGCAAAGCGCGGTGGATTTTCGCAACGACATCATGAACGGCGTGATCAAAAGCGCCGTATTTGGATTTGCCGTGACCTGGATTTCGCTGTTCGAGGGCTACGATGCGCCGCCGACTGCCGAGGGTGTTTCCGGCGCGACCACGCGCACCGTGGTGACCTCATCGCTTGCCATACTGGCGCTGGATTTTCTGTTAACCGCATTCATGTTTCGGGGGCTGTGATGCAACGCTCTACGCTCGATCTCTGGGTAGGTCTTTTTGTAATGGCCGGCATCGGCGCGCTGCTGGTGCTGGCGATGAAAGTCGGCAATATGAGTGCCGGCGGCAACGGCGCGTCGTATCAACTGGTTGCGCAGTTCGAGAACATCGGCGGACTGAAACCGCGCGCGCCGGTGAAAAGCGCCGGCGTGGTGGTGGGGCGCGTTTCCGCCATTCAGTTCGACAACGAAAAATTCACCGCGCGTGTCACGCTGAACATCGATCAGCAATATAAATTTCCCAAGGATTCCAGCGCGTCGATTCTGACTTCGGGCTTGTTGGGCGAGCAGTACATCGGCCTGGAAGGCGGCGGCGATCCGGCGAATCTCAATACCGGTGACCGTATCAAGCAGACGCAATCGGCGGTGGTGCTCGAAAAACTGATCGGACAATTTCTCTACAGCAAAGCCGCGGACGGCGCAGACAAAAAATAAGGGCACTGGGAACTCACATGAATAATGTATGTAAGTATTTGTTTTTATTGAATATTTTTTGCTTCATCACGATGCAGGCAAACGCACAAACAATGGCGCCAGATGCGCTGGCGCGTTCGGTGACCGACGATGTGCTGGCGCTGATCCGCGCCGACAAAGAAATTCTGGCGGGCAACCAGAAAAAAGTGCTCGAACTCGTCGAGGCGAAAGTGCTGCCGCATTTCAGTTTTGCGTCGATGACCCAGCTTGCGATGGGGCGCAACTGGCGCCAGGCCAATGCGGAGCAACAACAGCGCTTGATTGGCGAATTCCGTACGCTGTTGGTGCGCACCTACACCACGGCGCTGACGCAGTACAAGAATCAGGCCGTAGAGTACAAGCCGGTACGCATGGCGGCGAACGACACCGACGTGGTGGTGCAGTCGCTGGTCAAGCCCGTCAGCGGCGCGCCGGTGGCGGTGGATTTCAACATGGAAAAAACCGACGGCGGCTGGAAAGTCTATAACGTCAAGATCGAAGGCATCAGCCTGGTTGAAAATTACCGCAACACCTTCAACTCCGAAATCCAGAAGCACGGCGTGGATGGGCTGATCAAATCCCTGGCGGAAAAAAACCGCAGCAACGCGCAGGTGACGCAGAAATGATCACGGTTGACGGCGCGCGCGCCACCCTCGCGGGGCCGGTGACACTGGCCACTGTGAACGCGGTGCTGGAAGAAGGCGGCCGCGTGTTCAAAGCGCCGTCGATCACGGTCGATCTGGCGGGCGTGACGGAAGTGGATTCCACCGCGGTGAGCCTGCTGCTGGAATGGCGGCGCGCGGCGCAGCGCGAGAAACGCGCGGTCGATTATGTCAATTATCCCGCTAACCTCAAGAGTTTGATTCAGTTGTATGGTGTAAGCGAATTGCTGGCCGTTTCGTGAGGCTTGAGGCGGCCCCCATCCCAACCCGCTGCTCCGCTATAAGTGCGCCCGCGTCCCGCAAGCGAGGGAAGGGGCTGATGTTTTGCGCTTCACGCCTCAAGATTTTCAAATGACGCCCGCCATCAAGGTAGAACAAGTCACCAAGCAATACCGTGAGTTACGTGCGCTAGACGGCATTGATCTTGACGTAGCGCAGGGCGAATTCTTCGGTCTGCTGGGTCCCAACGGCGCGGGCAAAACCACCTTGATCAGCATTATCGCAGGCCTTGCGCGCGCCACGTCGGGGCGTGCCGCCGTGATGGGGCACGATGTTGTGAACGACTATCGCGCCGCACGCCGGAGCTTGGGCGTGGTGCCGCAGGAACTGGTGATGGACCCGTTTTTCACCGTGCGCGAGACGCTGACGTTTCAGTCGGGCTACTTCGGCATCCGCGACAATGCGGCGTGGATCGACGAAATCATCGAACATCTCGATCTCACCGACAAGGCCCATACCAATATGCGCCAGTTGTCGGGCGGCATGAAGCGACGCGTGCTGGTGGCGCAGGCGCTGGTGCACAAACCGCCGGTGATCATTCTCGACGAGCCGACTGCCGGTGTCGATGTTGAATTGCGGCAGGGCTTATGGCGGTTTATCCGACGACTGAATGAGGATGGCCACACCATTGTGCTGACCACGCATTATCTTGAAGAGGCCGAAGCGTTGTGCGGCCGTATTGCGATGCTTAAGCAGGGCCGTGTGGTAGCGCTCGATACCACGCAAAACCTGCTGCGCAAACATTCGGGTTGTTATGTCGATCTTCGTCTGATTCCGGACGTTTTGCCGGCGGTGCTGCAGCCGCTGGTGGTGGCGCACGCCGACGGCGGCTGCCGGCTCGCGCTGAATGATTATGTGCAACTCGAAGACATCATGGCGGCGATCCGCTCGGCCGGCATCAAGGTGCAGGAGATGGAAGTGATGCAGCCGGATCTGGAAGAAGTGTTTGTGCAGATCATGCAGAACGCCTGATCGCAGCAATGACTGGCTTCTATACCCTGTTTCAAAAAGAATGGCTGCGCTTCTGGAAAGTGGCGGTGCAGACCGTGTTGGCGCCGGTGCTTACCGCGATGCTGTATCTGCTGGTGTTTGCACACACGTTACGCGGGCACGTGGAGGTATTTCCGGGCGTGGAATATGCTTCGTTTCTGATTCCGGGTCTGGCGATGATGTCGGTGCTGCAGAATTCGTTCGCCAACAGTTCGTCAAGTCTGATGCAGTCGAAAATGCAGGGCAATATCGTGTTCGTGCTGTTGCCGCCGATTTCGCATCGCGAATTTTTCATGGCATACCTGCTGGCGGCGATGGGGCGTGGCCTCACCGTGGGCGCCGGCATGTTTTTGCTCACGTTGTGGTTTGTGCCGGTACCGCTGGAACATCCGCTATGGGCGTTGGTATTTGCGGTTGCCGGCAGTGGCGTGATGGGTGCGCTGGGCATCGTCGCCGGCATGCATTCCGACAAAGTAGATGAACTGTCGGTGTTTACCAATTTCATCATCCTGCCGCTGACGTTTCTGGCGGGCGTGTTTTATTCGATACATTCGCTGCCGCCGTTCTGGCAGAAAGTCTCGTATCTGAACCCGATTTTTTACATGATCGACGGCTTTCGTTACGGCTTTTTCGGGCGCGGCGACGTTTCCCCGTGGATGAGCCTGGCCATTGTGTCGGCGGTATTTGCCGTCATATCATTGTCGGCACTGTGGCTGATCAAAACCGGTTATAAATTGAGGCACTAAGTGAGGTGAAGCATGACGACTACGCCCGAACAACTCCAAAGCTATATACAAAACGGTATGCAATGTGATCACGTTGAAGTCAAAGGTGACGGCCACCATTTTGAAGCGGTGATCGTCAGCCCGTTATTTCGCGGCAAAAACAAAGTGCAGCAGCATCAAGTGGTTTATAAGGCGCTCGGCGACCGCATGCGTGAAGAAATTCACGCACTATCGATGCAGACGCTGACGCCTGAAGACTGGGCTGGCCGGCAGCAATAGATGGAGAAGCTTGCCATTGAAGGCGGCGTTCCGCTGAACGGCGAGGTTGCCATCTCGGGCGCCAAGAACGCCGCGCTGCCGATCTTGTGCGCGGGGCTGTTGACGGCGGAGCCGCTGATCGTCGGCAACGTGCCGCACCTGCGCGATGTGACGACCATGCTGTCGCTGCTGGGTCAAATGGGCGTGTCGATTTCGGTCGACGAAAAACGCGGCATTGAATTGCGTGCAGCCAATATTACCCGTCCCGAAGCGCCGTACGAGATGGTGAAAACCATGCGCGCATCGGTGCTGGTACTGGGGCCGCTGGTGGCACGTCTGGGTGAGGCGCGCGTATCGCTGCCCGGCGGTTGCGCGATCGGCCTGCGGCCCGTCGATCAGCATTTGAAAGGCCTGCAGGCGATGGGCGCCACCATCACCATGGATCACGGCTACATGATCGCGCGCGCTTCACGCTTGAAGGGCACGCGCATTTGCATGGACTTGATCACCGTTACCGGCACTGAAAACCTGATGATGGCCGCGGTGCTGGCCGAAGGCACCACGGTGATCGAAAACGCCGCACGCGAACCGGAGATTCCCGATCTGGCGGCGTGTCTGACAGCGATGGGCGCGAAGATCAAAGGCGCGGGTACCGATGTGATCACTATCGAAGGCGTCGACAAACTGCATGGCGCACGCCACAGCGTGATGCCGGATCGCATCGAGACCGGTACGTTTTTGGTGGCCGCAGCGGCGACGGGTGGTAGCGTGCGCGTCACCGGCGCACGCCCCGGCACGCTGGATGCGGTACTCGACAAGCTGCGTGAGGCAGGTGCGAAGATTGAAACGGGTGAAGACTGGATCACCGTATCGCGCGGCAAAAAATTGAGTGCTGTAAATCTGCGTACCGCGCCTTATCCCGCGTTTCCCACGGACATGCAGGCACAGTTTGTCGCATTGAACAGTATCGCCGACGGCACCGGCGTGGTGAATGAAACCATCTTCGAAAACCGCTTTATGCACGTGCAGGAGTTGCGCCGGCTCGGCGCCGATATCGAGGTCGAAGGCAACACTGCCATCGTGAAAGGCGTGCCGCAACTCGACGGCGCCACGGTTATGGCTACCGATTTGCGCGCATCCGCGAGCCTGGTGATTGCCGGGTTGGTGGCGCGCGGTACCACCATCGTCGACCGCATTTATCACCTGGATCGCGGCTATGAAGCGATTGAAGAAAAACTCTCAAAGCTGGGTGCGCGCATCAGGCGTGTGAATTAAAACGGAGACGCTGTAGTTTGCTATAGTTGTATAAGTATTTGTTTTTATTATGTTTTTTATGTAAGGACTCAGCATGCAGGTCTATGATCCTACCGCCCCCGGCCCGGAAGCAACGCAGAATCTGCGGCGTTCGGTGGGCGATCTCAACGGCAAAGTGGTTGGCTTTATCGACAACTCCAAGCCGAATTTCAATCTGTTGGCGGATGATCTGGCTGAACTGCTGACCTCGCGCTACGGCGTGAAAGCTGTCATCAGGCACGGCAAGCGCGGTGCGTCGATGCCGGCGACGTCGCAGGTGATCGACGATCTCGCGGCGCAGTGCGATCTGGTCGTCACCGGCTCCGGCGACTGAGGCTCCTGCACGTCGTGGAGTGTCCACGACAGTGTAGAAATTGCCAAACGTGGGCGCGCGGCGGTGACGGTGGTTTCCAATGTGTTCGTCGGATTGGGCAAGGCGCAGGCACGCGCGCTGGGGCATCCCGGCCTGCCGCTGGCAGTGATACCGCATCCCTTCGGCAGCCGCACGCGCGATGAAGTGCGCGCGCTGGCGGAAAAATGTGTGGTTGAAATCGTCAAACTGGCGGCGGCGAAATGAGCGTGGTTCCCGCAGTACCTTTATCGCGCGCGGCGTTGGTCGAAGCGCCCGATGATCTGGATGAACTAATCGAGTTTTTTCACGCGCGGCGCTGGAGTGACGGCCTGCCCGTGGTGCCGCCGACGCGCGAAAGGGTCGAGCGCATGCTCTCTTGCACGTCGCGTAAACCCGATGAGGTGGTGGCGAATATGGCACCGGGTTTTGGCGCGGCCACCATCGAGCGCATTGCGATTAATGCGGTGATGGCGGGCTGCCGCGCGGATTATCTGCCGGTGCTTATTGCGGCGGTGCAGGCGATGACTGCCAAGGAATTCAACCTGCAGGGTATACAAGCCACCACCAATCCGGTCGCGGTATGGCTCGTGATCAATGGCCCGATTGCCGAACAACTGGGCGTGAACGGCGGTATGAACTGCCTCGGTCAGGGCACGGTGGCCAACGCTACCTTGGGCCGCGCGCTGCGGTTGATCCTGCAAAACGTCGGCGGCGCGCTGCCCGGCGAGATGGATAGAGCCACCCAAGGCATGCCGGGCAAGTTTTCATTCTGCTGTGCCGAAAACGAAGCGCAAAGCCCGTGGGAAGCGTTGCACGTCGAGCGCGGTTTCCGGCGCGATCAAAGCACGGTGACGGTGATTGGCGCGGCCGGCACGCACAACATGAACACGCATGCCGAGAATGCCGATGATTTGATACGCGTGATTGCCGACACCATGGCGTTTCCGACCAGTAACGATTACTGGATCAACGGCGAACCGTGGATCGTGATCGGTCCGCAGCATGCGGAAATTCTGCATGCGAGAGGATTGAGCAAGGCGGATGTGAAGCGCCGCCTGTGGGAAGAATCCAAACTATCCGCCGGGCGCATGGCGAAAATAGAACTCGCGCGCACGCAGATCGCGCGGTCGGAGGAACTAGGGCAGATTACTGCGGATACGCTGTTGCCGATTTCGGGTGGGCCGGAAGGTATCGGTATTGTCGTTGCCGGTGGGCCGGGGACACATTCGGTTTATGTGGCTTCGTTTGGGGATACTAGGGCGGTGACGAGGGAAGTCAAACAATAGAGCGACAACAGAGCTCCATTTATAAGAGAATGTAAAATGCTTATTGCCGAGTCCGAAGGAAAGTTCCGAACCTTAATTGCAAGCCGAGGAAAGGATCCTGCCTCCCTATCTCCTGACGAAGCATTGGCACTGGCCTTTGAGTTTTTCGAAGTTGTGCGTGCGGATGATGCGCTTCTGCTGGGGAAGCAAGACATGGGCGATGCCTTATTATTTCAGTGGGGTATCTATCCGGCCTTCGAAGGGTTTAATGATGAGTACTTTTACCTTGATTTGACTCGTCAATTTATCTCGCAAGCGGAGGCGGATGATGATGCTATTTTTCAGTTGATGTGTACGTTTAAATATTGCCCAAGCGATCAATTGAAAGAACTTGGAAGCGGCAACCGGTGGTGCGATGCTTTGGACGCACTGCCAATCTTTAAACAGTTTGCCTTTTCGCACCCAGCACTTATTGCGTTACGCGGATGTAAACCTACAAAAGTCGAAATTGTATTTACTGGCGTGTGAATTCGAATAGCACAACCCAAACTTGCGGTGATTGACTATCGTTGCCACGAGCAGAGAAATTCAACGTCGCCGGGGGCAGCCCGGCGGCTGGTTACTTTCTTTTGAACGCTCAAAAGAAAGTAACCCAAGAAAAACCGCCCCCCGGTTCGCCGGCCCTTCGGGCTTCTGCTCCGCTTCAAGTGTGCCCTTGCCTGCGCTACTCGACGCGCCGGGCGGCTGCGGAACTCGCCCTCGC
>Ga0193752_1002881_pt1 | contig 12377 bp, 13 predicted proteins | sample H1c1metaG_FD_144924 | JGI IMG/M metagenome (GOLD analysis project Ga0193752, IMG submission 144924) | Soil microbial communities from a riparian zone of the East river system, Colorado, United States - H1c1 | ecosystem: Environmental > Terrestrial > Soil > Riparian zone | place: USA: East River... | reverse complement strand
TGTTAGGCTCGTCGATCCAGGGTTACGAGTGCGCAGGCCTCAACGGGGTGAGCTACGGGCTCATCTGCCAGGAGCTCGAACGCGGCGATTCGGGTATCCGCAGTTTCGTCTCCGTGCAAAGCTCGTTGTGCATGTATCCGATCTACGCCTTCGGCAGCGAGGAACAGAAGCAGAAGTTCCTGCCCGACATGGCGAAAGGCAAGAAGATCGGCTGCTTCGGCCTGACCGAACCGCACGGTGGTTCCGATCCTTCGAACATGAAGACCCACGCCAAGAAGAAAGGCGGTGACTGGGTCATCAATGGCGCGAAGATGTGGATCACCAACGGCGCCATCGCGGACCTGTGCATCTGCTGGGCGATGACGGACGACGGCATCCGCGGTTTCATCGTCGAAAAAGGCACCAAGGGATTCTCGGCGCCCGAGATCGAGAACAAGTTCAGCCTGCGCGCATCGGTAACCTCCGCGCTGTTCTTCGACAATGTCGTGGTGCCCGAGGCCAACCTGCTACCGAACGTGAAAGGGTTGAAAGGCCCGCTGTCGTGCCTGACGCAGGCCCGCTACGGCATCACCTGGGGCGTCATCGGCGCCGCCCAGGCCTGCCTCGCGCAATTGATCGAGTACACCAAGACGCGCGTGATGTTCGGCAAGCCGCTGGCCGCGACGCAGGCCATCCAGCTGCGGCTGGCCGAAATGGCGCGCAAGATCACCACCGCCCAGTTGTTGAGCCACCAGCTGGGTCGGCTCAAGGACGCAGGCAAGATGCAGCCGCCGCAGGTGTCGCTCGCGAAATGGAACAACTGCCGCATCGCGCTCGACATCGCGCGCGATTGCCGCGACATGTTGGGCGGCGCGGGGATCAGCGCCGAATTCGTGCCGATCCGGCATGCGCTCAATCTCGAGAGCGTGATCACCTATGAAGGCACGGAAACGATTCATCAGCTCACGATCGGCCGCGAGCTCACGGGCATCAACGCTTTTTAGGCGCAAGCGACGGCGTCCGTCACTGCCCTTTCGGAACAAAGAAAGGTAGGTGGGTGTCGTGGAACGCCGGCAGCGATTCGCAGCGCGCGGCGAGCGTTGCCAGCGACTGGAACATGATCGAGTCCGCGGCGACGCGCAGCGCATCGTTGAGGAACGTGAATGCGCAGACGGCGGTGATGTCGGCCTGTGTCATGCGTTCGCCGACCAGCCAGCGCGACACGCCGCGTTCACCCACGTACCGATCGATCTCGCCGAGCGACGCGGCCATCTGCAGCCGGCAGCGGTCCACCCACGGCTCATGCCGCTTGGCTTCGGGGCGGAACACCCGTTCGTAGAGCTGCATGACGCCTTTTTCCGCCGCGCCCGTGGCCATCGCCATGAGTTTCAGCGCCTGGCGCCGCTCCGGGCCCGCGGCCGGCAGCAGGGCGCGCTTCGGGCCGGCCAGCTCATCTAGATAGTCGAGGATCGCGGCGGACTCCATCAATTTGTCGCCGTCGTCGGTCACCAGCGTCGGCACGCGCCCGAGCGGATTGAACTCGCGAATGCGATCGAAATCGCGGCCTACCGACCAGTTGCCATGTTCGAACGGCATGTCCAGCAGCTTCAGGGTGATCGCTACGCGGCGGACGAAGGGCGAATCGAACATGCCGATCAGCAGCATCAAGCGGTTCCTTGCAGGAAAAAGTAATAGATGAGGCCGGCGGCGATGACCGCATCGACCAGCAGGAACCACACGAAGATCTTGCGACGCATGGCGCGTTGCTGCGTTTCGAGCTGAACGCGCAACATCGGATCCTGCGCGATGTGCCACTCGACCCAGTCCTTGGCTTCCTTCAGGCCGATGCCGTTCGAGTTTCGCAGCACCTTGATCGCTTCGATCGTCCGGCCCTCGGTGAGCAGAGTCGCAGGCTCGGGTGGCAGCGGTTTGAATCTCGGATCGGCTCTCATGATGTTTGCGGCACCCGCAAACCCCGGGCGATGCCGGCGCGCGTTATGCCTTGTAGGAGGTGAGTCATGTCCGCCGAATCTCCCGCCGTCGAGCCGCAGATGAATGCCACGCCACTCATCGACGTGATGCTGGTGTTGTTGATCATATTGATATTGACGGTGCCGATCGCGACACACGCCGTCAAACTCAATCTGCCACAGGGCCCGTCTACCGCGCCACATCCGTCGGTGCGCCTCGACATCGCCTTCGACGGCTCACTCTACTGGAATGGAGAGTTCGTCCCATCGATAGCGGCGCTGACGCCGAAATTCGCGGGCGTGCTGCAGCAGACGGATCCGCCCGCAATCAGCGTCGTCCCGGAGAAGCGCACGAGGTACGAGCGCGTGGCGCAGGTCCTGGCCGCCGCGCAACGCTCACACGTGACGAAGATGAGCGTGGCACCGGTGGCCGATCCGTAAGCCGGCCACGCGGCCGTCAGAACCCACGTGCCGCACACAGAGAAGCTTCGGCCAACCAGCAAACAACCAGCACTCCGACCGAAAGCCACGGCCAGAGCCTTTGCAGGGCGTTCACAGCGGCAACCAGTGTGTGGAGTTCGCTTCACGGCGATGCAGATAGACGAACCGCGCGCGCGACAGGCGCGTCGCGAAGTCGTTGCTGCGCGTCCCCACCCTTTCCAGGAAACGGCGCCAGCGCTCGCCCTGGAAAGTCGCGAACTGGGTGCTGTCATCTCGGGATTTGTCGAAGTGCTGGTTCATGACGGTGATTCCTGGCGTTGACCTGGGTCACATTTCGCGCCGGGGTGCGGGCCGTGCCGTGATGACTTGGTGACGATCCGCCGCTGGAAAGTGACCAAATGTGGCCGCGCCACCGCCGTGGATGCCGCTGACTTACACTTGCCGCCAGCACGAAAAAGACGGCTTCATGAAAAAAACCATCGCCATCGTCGAAGACGAACGCGCCATTCGCGACAACTACGCCGCGGCCTTCTCACGCGAGGGCTACGCCGTGCGTGGTTACGCGAATCGCCGCGAGGCGATGGCGGCCTTCGCCGCGCGCCTGCCGGATCTGGCCGTCATCGACATCTCGCTCGAGGACGAGCCCGAAGGCGGTTTCGAGTTGTGCCGCGAGCTGCGCGGCCTCTCGCCCGAGCTGCCCATCATTTTCCTGACCGCGCGCGACAGCGAGCTCGACGCGGTCTCCGGATTGCGCCTCGGCGCCGACGACTTCCTCACCAAGGATCTGTCGCTCGCGCATCTCATCGCGCGCGTGAACGCGCTGTTCCGCCGCGTCGACGCGTTGCGCCGGCCCGCCGAAGAAAAACAGGTGATCCGCCGTGGCGCGCTGTCGCTCGACGGCGAACGCATGTCGGTGGAGTGGAACGGCCAGGTCGTGTTGCTGTCATTGACCGAGTTCTGGATCGTCTACGCGCTCACCAAACATGCCGGCCACGTGAAGAACCGCCAGCAGCTTATGGACGCCGCCAACGTCGTGCTCGACGACAACACCATCACCTCGCACATCAAGCGCATCCGCCGCAAATTCCAGGTGGTCGACGAGAAATTCGATGCCGTGCACACCGTGTACGGCATGGGTTACCGCTGGGTCGAGTGAACGTGTCGAGACTCCTCGAATTGCTGAAGGCCGGACCGATCTCGGGCCTCAAGCTGCGCACCAAGCTGCTGCTGCTGGCGCTGACCACGCTCGCGTTGCCGTGGGCCGGCTGCCAGTACGCGCGCGAGATGGAAACGGTGCTGCGCGAGAGCGAACAGCAGTCTTTACTGGCCGTGACCACCACGATTGCCGGATCCCTCAAGGGCCGGCAGGAACTGCTGTTCCGCGCCGACTCGCTGCCGGCGATCGGCGGCAACGACGCGCGGGACATCACACCCGTGGTGTTGTCCGGGGCGCCGCTCATCGACGGCCGCAGCGACGAGTGGGACACCAACGAACGCAACGTGGTGCGCGTCGCCGGGCCCGGCGGCGATGGCATGAGATTGTTAGCCGCCACGCACGAACGCTGGCTGTATCTCGCGTTGCTGGTCCACGATCAAAAGCTGGTGTTCGACGCCTACGAGATGGCGCCGCTCGATGCCAACACGATCGGCGACCGGATCTGGCTGGCGTTCGACGACAAACGCGGCGGTCAGCAGCGGCTGTTCTTCGGTGGTTCGGGCACGGGCCCCGTGCCGGCGCGCCGCATCGAAACGCGCGAATACGGCCGCGAGGAAGCGGTCGAGGAACCGCGCATCGAAGCGGTCTGGCAGCGCTCGAAAGATGGCTACGTCGTGGAAATCGGCATTCCGTTGTCGCTGGTCGGCCAGCACATCGGCGTGCTCATCGACGACCGCGACCGGCGCGGCGCCACCCGCCAGAGCTACGGCACGCTCGATGTCGCCGATCTGCGCGCCACGGGACGGCTGATCGCGGCATCGCCCGACCTCAACGACCATTTGCGGCAATTTTCGCAGCCCGGTGTCGAGCTCACCGTGGCCTCTTCCAGCGGCGCCACGCTCACCCGTCTCGACGCGCCCGCGCTGCCGGGCGACTACACGAAGATGCGCGGCTTCCTGCCGCGCATGTACCGGGTGTTCCTCGACGGCGGCGCGATCCCGCGCAGCGTGTCGCAGCCCGAACGCGAACGCGCGGCGCAGAGCCTCACCGCAAAGGCCGCGCGCGGCCATGCGGAAACCGCGCTGTTCGCGGGCCGTTATGAAAACAGCGTCATCGTCGCCGCGGCGGCGCCGATCTTCTCGGCGGACGGCAAGCAGGTGCTGGGCGTCATCCAGCTCGCCCAGACCGCCGATCGCTGGCTGACCTTGCGCGACCGCGCGCTGACGCGCCTGCTGAACCTCACGTTGATCGTCACCCTGTTCGCCGTGGGCGCGGCCTTCTGGTTCGCGGGACGCATGACGCTGCGTATCACCCGGCTCGGTACCGCCAGCGAGAACGCGCTGGGACGCGAGGGCAGCCTGTCGAGAGTGCTGCCCGAATCCGAAGCAAAAGACGAGCTCGGCGAGTTGTCGCGCAGTTTCTCCTCGCTGCTGGGCCGGCTGGACGAATACACCGGCTACCTGCGCACGCTGGCCGGAAAGCTGGCCCACGAGATCCGCACCCCGCTCACGATCATCCGGTCCTCGCTCGAGAACCTCGAATCGGAAGCGCAGGGCACGAACGGGATGCCCGACAACGCCCGCATCTACATCTCGCGCGCGCGCGAGGGCAGCGAGCGGCTCGGCGCCATCCTCACGGCCATGGGCGCCGCCACCAAGGTCGAGGAAGCCATCGCCCACAGCGAGCGGCAGCGCTTCGATCTCGCGGCGCTGGTCCGCACCGCGATCGGCGCCTATGGCGCCGCATTCCCGCAGCGAAGCTTTGTCTGCCAGGCGCCGGAAGAACCGGTCGAGATCACCGGCGCACCCGACCTCATCGTGCAGATGCTGGACAAGTTGATCGACAATGCCGTCGATTTCAGCGCCGATGGAGCCACGATCTCCGTCGTTGTGCGTGAAGACGCAAGCTTTGCCGAGCTCTCCGTGTCCAATCCCGGCCCACCGCTCCCGGCCGAGGGAGCCGAGAAACTGTTCGAGTCGCTCTGGCAGTCGCGGCCCGAGACGGACAAGCGCCCGCATTTCGGCCTCGGCCTCTACATCGTCCGTTTGATCGCCGAATTCCATGGCGGTACCGCGCAGGCCGCCAACCTGCCCGACAACACGGGCGCGAGCTTCTCGGTGCGCCTGGCGCGCTGACGCGCTACGCCAAACTTCGTCACATCCAGCATCCGGACTTTCCGCCGATACAGATTCTGGCTCGATGTCGTGTGATTGAGACATTGTGGCGATCAGGATTCGGCGTATATTCGGCGTGGCGTAGTCTCGAAACCCCCGCTAAGTGACTGAATTAAAGGTCCCACAGCGCCGTTGTAAGAGTTGCGCATGGTTAGGGTCCCGCACTGCACCAGTGAGTGATGCGTCCAGGACACATAAGATTTTGCGATGAGATTGACTATAGAAACTCGGGATTTGCTCACGGGCACGGGTGCAACCGGTAGCTGAAATCTGGCTACTGGTGGGAACGACAAATGCGTGGCACGACACGCGGGCTTAACTGTTTAGCCGGAGGCCGAAAGGCCGCCAACGTTCCAGCCGGATGAATAGCAGCTCGTGAAGTCGACGAGGTCGGCTGACAGCGATTACCTAAGTCGACGTAGACGTAACTAACAAGCCCCGCGCAAGCGGGGCTTTTTTTTCGCGCCGGTAACGCTCCACAGTTTCCGCCAATTTCCGCGACTCGTGGCTGGCTCCTATCTAGAATTCGCCGCATGCGTTTCATGGCCGCCGCGATGTTGCTGGCTCTGTGCCTGCCGCTGACCGCCTGCAAAAAGGAAGTCACGCGCCAGGAGGTCGCCGCGTTCGTCGACAAGGCGGACAACGCGGCGCGCAAACGCTTCGCGCCCGGGATCTGCGAGCTGCGCGGCAAAGACTTCCGGATGAAGATGAAATTCCAGGGCCACGAGCCACGCATGCAGCCGACCGAAATGGAAATCGGCCGCAAGCTCTATTGCGCGAACGCCGGCAGCTTCGCGCGTATCCGCCAGTACCGACTCGAGCGCAAGTCGATGGACATCGACATCTCGACCGATCGCCACACCGCACGGGTCACCGCCGACTACGTGGAGACCATGCCGTATTACGAATTCGGCACGCAGCCCGCGACGCCCGATGACTTCACCCACTTCCAGGTGGTGGAGTCGCGCGACGAATCCGTCGTCGGCATCGAGGACGGCGACCTGGTATTTCTCAGCACCGAGGCCGATGCGCATCAGTCGCTGATCCGCAAGGGCTCGGTCGACATCCCCTATGACTGAGCGGCCTCGAGAACACGAGGCGTGCCGATGAGGGCACTGGCGGGTCCCGCGATGTTGCTGGTCATTGCCGGCGGCTTCGCTATCTACCGCGGCATCTCGAAGGAAGACGCGCCGTCGCGCGACTTCCTCGAGCTCGAATTCGCCGGCGCCAATGTCGAGCAGAGCGGCAGCTGTTATTCATTGAGCACCGTGCTCATCGCCAACGGCGTGTTCGGCGGCACGACCCGCACCTGGAAGGCCGCGGGCGACGACACCTGGACGCTGGGGCTCGAAACCGTCAGCCAGTCCTATAACGGCCCGGTGCACGAATTCCAGAATTTCACGTTCGGGAAATCGGGCCAACGAGTCCGGCTGAAATCGGTCGACGCTTCCAAGGGACGCCCGACGGAGATCGGCAAGAACATCGATCTGCTGCTCGAGGCGCCGAACGCGCGTCATTCGACACCGGTCGAGCGCTGCCTCGAGTCCGGCGCCACCGGCTACGCGTACCGGGCACAGAAATAATTCGCAACAATTGGGCCGGCTCGAGTTGGTGGTCTTGGGTCGTCGTCGGGCAGTAGCGCTGAACATTTGCGCGCGGTTGTGGCATGGTTCGCGGCCATGCGCAGATTCATCATCGCCTCCGTGCTTCTCGGCCTTTCGTCTTTTGCCGCCGGCCAGCAAGCGGCATCGCCGCAAGTCATTCCGCTGTGGGAAAAAGGCGCGCCCGGCTTCGAGTCCCGCCGCAACGAGCCCGAGCAACACCAGGACTGGTGGTACAAGAACATTCACAACCCGTCGCTCACGGTGTTCCTGCCCCCGGCCGGCAAGGCGAATGGCACGGCCGTCATCGTCGCGGCGGGCGGCGGTCACCGCGAACTCGTGTTCAACCCGGAAGGTGTCGAGCCGGCGCAATATCTCGCCAGCCTGGGAATTACCGCTTTCGCGCTGAAATACCGGCTGTTCCGCGAGCCGAGCTCGCGGTACACCCTCGACAACACGGCGGAAGACATCCGCCGCGCCATGCGTACCGTGCGCGCGCGGGCGGGGGAATGGAACGTGGATCCGCAGCGGATCGGCGTCATGGGCTGGTCGGCGGGTGGTGAAGTCGCCGCGCTCGTGGCCTATCCACCCGGCGGTGGTGACGCGGCCGCGAAGGACCCGATCGAACGCGCGAGCGCGCGGCCGGATTTCGAGATCCTCATCTATCCGGGCCCGCTTGGCATTCCCGAGAAGGTGCCGGCGGACGCGCCGCCCCTGTTCCTGTTAGGCGCGGCCGACGATGAATACGTCGCGGACGTCCTGTTCGACCTGACGCGCAAGTACCACGCGTCCGGCGCGTCGATCGAATCGCACATCTACACGCAGGGCAAACATGCCTTCAACATGGGGCAGCGCTCGCAGTACGTGAGCATCCGGCGCTGGCCGCAGCGGCTCGCCGAATGGCTCGAAGACCGCGGCCTCACCCGGCAGAATTGATCCCGTGAACTTCGAACGCACACCAGCCGCGCTGATCATTCTCGGGCTGATCGTCCTCGTGAGCTTCCTGGCGCTGCGCGTCTCGCCGCAGATCCTGCGGCGCAACCTGCTGCGGCCGTACTGGATGCTGCGCGAGCGCACCTACGACACCATCGTCACCAGCGGATTCATCCACGGCGATTTCGGGCACCTGCTGTTCAACGGCCTGACGCTGTATTTCTTCGGGCCCAGCCTCGAAGCGCGTATCGGCACCGGCCGGTTCGTGGCGTTGTATTTCATCGGGCTCGTCGTCAGCAGCCTCGGCACCGTCTACAAGCAACGCAATAATCCCGACTACGCGGCGCTCGGCGCGTCCGGAGCGATCCTCGCCGTGCTGTTCGCGTACATCGTCTATTACCCGACGAACATGCTGTACCTGTACTTCGCGATACCGGTCCCCGCGGTGCTGTTTGCGTTCGGCTATCTCGCGTACAGCTGGTGGGCGTCGAAGAACAAGCGCGACAACATCAACCATGACGCGCATCTGGATGGCGCGTTCACCGGGCTGATCTTTGTCGGGCTCACCGATTTTCCGGCCTGGCGTCGGGCCTTTGAAGTCATCGGCGACAAGCTGAATTGAAAGGGGAGAGATAAAGGGGACAGATCTATTTATTTGGTCAAACGACGCGCGCCGGCGATAGTGGTTATCAATAAATAGATCTGTCCCCTTTTATCTCTCCCCTTTCAAAACCAGGAGTAGTTGAACGAGATCGAGATGCGCTCGGCTTCGGTCGGATTCGGCGCCACCTCGTGGCGCAGCCAGCTCTCGAACAACACGAGCTTGCCCTGCTCCGCCGGCACGGTGACCCACACCTTGTTTTCCCGCCGCGCCTTGGCCTTGCGCGGGGGCGCGGCCATGAAGCGTTCGAGCCGCGGATCCTCGAACTTGAGACCCGAACAGCCGCGCGGCGTGCGCACGTAGTAAGTCCCGCTCAACGACGCGAGCGGGTGCAGGTGCAGGCCGTGCACCACCTGGCGCGTCATCACGTTCACCCAGCAATCGGTCATCGCGAGTTTGCGGCCCGCGAGATCGAAATCGAGCGTACGCGCGAAGCCGCGCACGTGCGCATCGATCCGTTTCTCGAGTGCCGCGAATGTCGGAGACATCCGGTGCATGCGGGGCGCGGAGTCATACGAGGTATAACCGCCGGGATAGTTAGTCTCGGACCAGGCGCGCCCGGCGGCATCATCCTGGGCCAGCACGCGGCACTCGCGCAGCAGCCGCGCATTCAGCCTGTCAGCGGGGACACCCGACAGCTTCGCGGTGTACACACGGGTGGAAAACAATGTTTGCACGGGCATGCGGGCAGCATAGGCAATCTGTGGCGGCGCGCAAAGCGGCGCGACTATACTTCGCGTCCCTTCCATCAAGGTCCTTTCGCGGGACCTCATCAAAGGACCCTCTCAAATGACGACAGTCATGAAGAAGAAGTTCGCCACGGCAGGCATTCTCGCGCTCACCGTGTCACTCGCCACCGCCGCCCAGGCCGATCACAAGCTCACGAAGTCGTGGGAGTCCGAAGCGGCCTTGAAAGTGCCGGAGTCCGTGCGCCTCGACGCCAGGCGCAAGGTGCTCTACGTTTCGAATATCGACGGCGAGCCGTGGAGCGCGGACGGCAAGGGCTCGATTGCGAAGCTCGGCCTCGACGGCAAGGTCATCGCCGCCGAGTGGGTCACCGGGCTCGACGCCCCCAAGGGCCTGGCACTGTCGGACGACGGCAAGTGGCTGTATGCCGCGGACACGGGTGGCATCGTCGTCATCGACATCGAGGCGGGCAAGATCAGCAACAAGATCGCCATCCCCGAGGGAATCCAGCTCAACGACCTCGTCAACGACAAGGGCACGCTGTACGTCTCCGATTCCAAGGGCAAGAAGGTCTACGTGGTCAAGGACGGCGCCGCCTCTGTCTATCTAGATGAAAAGGTGCTCAAGGGCCCGAATGGCCTGCTGGTGCACGACGGCGCGTTGTACGTGCTCGACAACGACAGCCTCAACAGGGTCGAGAAGGACAAATCGCTGAAGGTGCTCGCCAGCGGCATGCCGGGCGGCGCCGACGGCCTCGAGAACGTCAAGGGCGACGACTTCCTGGTATCGGTGTGGAGCGGCGCCGTCTGGTACGTGAAGGCCGACGGTTCAAAGGAACTGCTGTTCGACGGCAAGGCCGAGAAAACCAGCACCGCCGACCTCGGCTGGGATCCGAAAACAAAGACGGTCTACGTGCCGACCTTCTTCAAGAACACGGTCATCGCGTTCAAGGTCGAGTAGTTAGCGTTTCGCGGGAGGGCGCCGCCGGGGCGCCCTCGCCTCGAATTCAGCGCAGCGCGATCCACGCGCCAAACCCCGCGGCCAGCGCCACCGCCACGCAGATCAGGACCATGGCCAGCCGCAGTCGCGCCGCCCTTCCGGGCGGCACACCTGCCATGGTGTCTTCCAGACTGTCGTGCTCGCCGTCACGGATGTGACGCGGCACCGACCTTCGATCGTTAGTGGGTTCCCTTGTTTGTTCGGGGGGCAGATTCATGCCGCCGACTCTATGCGCGCGGGCGACCCGCGGCCAGTGTGATTCGCTCCACAGTTAGCGCCTCGGGACCGGCTGCCGTGCTGCAACAAACCTCAGTAATCCCCCGGCGTGCCGAAATCTGATACAGGAGAGCATCGTTCCGAGGTCGCGCCTTGCGCGCATGAATCCAGTGAATCGCGATTTGAAACAACAACTGGCGCGCGCCTTCGGCCTGCAATCGGACGCCGACGTCGAGGCGTTGATCGCGGCCCTGCGTTCGGGCGGCGACGTCGACGTGCAGACGCTGCGCAAGGGCTGCCTCGCGCTGGTCGACAACGTCCAGGAAGCCCGCACCGCGCACGCGGAAAGCGACAAGCGGCTCAAGATCGCGCTAGAGGCTTCCGACCTGGGCTTCTGGGAATGGAACATCACGACGAACGAAGTATTCGTCGATCACGTGTACGGAAAGTTCGTCGGCCGCGGCGACGAACAACGCGTCCTTCCGCTGGAAACCCTCGCCGAGACCGTGCATCCCGAGGACCGGCCCGCCTTCAGGACCGCCTTGCGGGAAGCGGTCGTCGGCACGACGACCAGATTCCAGATCGATCACCGCGTCCTGCACGCGGATGGGCGCTGGGTCTGGCTGGAAACATTCGGCGATGTCACCGAGCGCGATGCGCAAGGCCGCGCGCTGCGCATGGCCGGCACCCACGCCAACATCACCGATCGCAAACAACTCGAGCGCGCGCTCAGCAATACGCTGCGCGTGATGCACACGCTGCTCGAAACCCTGCCGCTGCCCGTGGTCATCCGCGACGCCGAGCGGCGCGTCACGATGGTGAACGCGGCCTGGGAAGAGATGATGGCCCTGCCGCGCTCGGACATCATCGGCAAGACGCTGGACAACGACGCGACGCGCCCGAAGACGATCGGTCATCGCGAGACGGATGACGAAATCCTGGCGACGAAGAAATCGCTGCGCTACGAAACCGCCATTCATTCCGTGAGCGGCACGGTCTACAACGTGCTGGTCGCAAAGACACCGCTGCTCGCGGATGACGGCACGATCGTCGGCATCGCTTCGGTGACCACGGACATTTCCGAACAGAAGCGCACCGCCGTCGTGCTGGAGCGGGCGCGCGTCTCGGCCGAGGCCGCGGTGCAGGCGAAGTCGCGGTTCCTCGCCAACATGAGCCATGAGCTGCGCACGCCGCTGAATGGCGTGGTCGGCATGGCGTCGCTGCTCGAGAACACCGCGCTCGACGCCAAGCAACGACGCTTCGTCCGCACGCTCAAGACCTCCGCGGAGGCGCTGATCACGCTGATCAACGACGTGCTCGACCTGTCCAAGGCCGAGGCCGGAAAACTCGAACTGGCGCGCGCGCCGTTCGAACTGCGGCGCGAGCTCGAGCAGGTGGTCGGGTTGTTCGGCGCGCGCGCCTATGACAAGAACATCGAGATCGCGGCGCACATCGCGCGCGACGTTCCGGCGACCATTCATGGCGACTCGATCCGGTTGCGCCAGGTGCTCGGCAACCTGGTCAACAACGCGGTCAAGTTCACCGAGAGCGGCGCGGTCT
>Ga0193752_1002880_pt1 | contig 12378 bp, 17 predicted proteins | sample H1c1metaG_FD_144924 | JGI IMG/M metagenome (GOLD analysis project Ga0193752, IMG submission 144924) | Soil microbial communities from a riparian zone of the East river system, Colorado, United States - H1c1 | ecosystem: Environmental > Terrestrial > Soil > Riparian zone | place: USA: East River... | reverse complement strand
AAAAAAAAAAAAAAAATAAAGAATATGAAACTATCTAACCTCACACCCCCTCCACAGCCCCAAAAGGGTGGGGTGAGGCATGGGGAGAGAGGGGGGGTGCGCCGTAAGTGCTTGATTCGAGCGGACTTAGGTCATATTCGGCAGGGGCGAATGCGTGGAGAATGAGTTGAGTATCAGGGGAGTATACGTGGAGAATCCGCTATGCATAGGCGACAATATTATCTTTTTCACATTCAAAAGATTTTTATTTTCATATCACATTAGCTAATTAATAATATTATCCCATCCGGGCAATACCCTCTCATGGGACCGACAGACTTGCTCCAAATAGGGTCTAGAATTGATTAGGATGGGGCAGATTGAGAGTAAATTCGCGAGGGATAGTTAGCTGGCGGCCCCTCGCGAGTTCGTTGAATGGCGAGGCTTCAGTGCGGACCTTCGCTAAGCAGGCGAAGATAATATTATAACTTCGCGATAAGCAAAGTTATTACAGGTATCCTGTAAACATTCATGCCAGCGATAAGCGCGATAAGCGAATGGGGGATTAACACTGTATCAGGACGATACAGTATGGTGGGGGAGGGGAGTCACCTCAGTCCTAATCCAATTTTGCAAACACGGCAGATGTAACTCTTATCGTAATTGGTTCCGCAATCCACGCAGAGCCACACGCGAGAGACTGAGCAGTATTCAGAATTACATGCAATTTGCGCCAGAGAGTATGGACGATTCCATCCTTTTTTATCGCCTCGTTTCGTGAGTCGAATTTCTGCGTGGTAGGATTCAGGGAGATTCTTCAGCATCCATTCACGCAAACCATAGAACGTGAAATTTCCGTAGAATCGATGATGCCGCCACACGGAATACTTTGCAGGTTCGCGCTTCATAACGCCTCATTTCGAAGTAATAAAACAGGAGGGGAATTTCACCCCTCCATGATATGTGTAGTGTGTTACGCCTTCGCCGGGAGATTCGCGAGGAGAGTATCGACCTGAGCGCGGGCGATATCCTCCGAAACTCCGAGGCGGATATAATCGCGAATCATACGCTCGCGGATATCCTCGGGTGAAACCTCCGACGGACGATATGGAAGCAATGCCGCCTGATATGCATTGCTACGTGCATTGGCCTTGAGATTCTCGTTGACCATGCTGACAACGTTCCACTTCTTGTCAGCGATGACTTTCTCTGCCTCTTCGAGAGTAGAAACGACTTGATAATCGAAAGTCTTTTCCATCTTCTCGCCAGCCTGAGAATGGCCCTCGGGAATCGCGAACGTGAACTTACCAACTTTAGTTTCCATGACTGTCCTTTGAACTTGGCTTAATTGCCCCGACTTGAGAAGTGTACCACAGCTCGGTCTAACTGTCAACCCCTTTCTGTTGTGTGTCGCGGCCCGTCTCTTGTCTCGCCACATCTTCCCGATGCCTATACTAAAGCATAGGCGATGCCAACAGACCCCTCAAAATCATTAGGGATTCGCGAGGCTCAGACTCAGACTCATATGACAAGGTTGACAGAACTCGACATATAGTATCGAAAGGTTGGACATTCAAGGACTTGTCTATATGTAGGGGTGCTATGGGGGTATACCCCTCTATATAGTGGTACCATGTTGGCACGAAAATTGCGTGACAACAATGCTGTGTTGGATAATAGTTTGTTGGATAATAGTTTATAAGGAGGTATAAATTCCCAGGAAAAAATAGAATTTTATTGAACTTATAATATTATAAATTCTTAACTATATAGACTGATTTATTCATTTGACTTTCAGTCTCCTTCGTGCTACTCTCGACTGTCCATTTCCAACCTCTGAAAGTCGTCTTATATTATAAGTTACATAGGACTTTCGAATCCCAGTCCTTAAAACAAGGAGTTACGATGCCTATCGGCTCAGCCACAGTTACAGCAAAGACTGGCCCCGCGTCTCAAGCTACGGCCACTGTATTGAATGGAGTTACATCCATCAGTATCGATATCAAACGTCAGGTCATTCAACTCTATCAGGGTAATGAACTGACTGGTCCTGCTAAGGAATTTGATTTGACTGGTGTCACTACACTCACTGACACTATCGCCTCCACTAATCATTCAATTGTTATCTCGTAACCTCATATTTAATTTCATTTCATTTAGGAGATTAAATTATGGCGAATGATCCTATCAAGCCTCCTCCCTCTACTCCCCCTACAGTTGCGTCAGCAACTACTAAGACTCCAGAACAGCTTAAAGCTGATGAATTGAAAGCTAAAGCTGAATCTGATAAAGTAGAGAAGGAACATCAAGAACAGATTAGAAAAGAACGCGAGGAATTTCTGAGAAAGTCTCAAGAAGAGACTAATGCATTCCTTCATTTTCCCGAAGTTAGGAAACTGACTCGCGTGGAGTATCTCACTAAAGTTCGAGATATTCTGAATCTTCACTCCTCGGATTCGAACTCGGCCTCTAAAGCCTACGCTGAAATCGAATCAATTACTCCCTCCTAATGAGCTGTTGGTTATTTCATAGATGGAGAGTAGTAATCTCTGGCCTACACACTGTTAAACTTCGGTGTGTAGGCTGTGGTAAGACTACTATTCGTTCTATGTCAGAGAGTTATTTAGACTCACGCGAATCGGAGTAACTAATATGGGAATGGGAATTGTATCTGATTCGGACTTTGTCTCGGAAGCCTCGAAGATTGTAGATGAACTCAAAAATAAGAAACCAGAGTTAGTCCCAGATACTGAAGGAAAGATTGTCGATACAACTAAAGGACGAGGAAACAATCCTCAAGTTCCAAACTCTCTTAGAAATATTATTGGAGAAACTGCTGTTACAGATGGTAGACAGCAAGCTCTCGAATTGGCGGCAAGCTTTGGCGTATCATCAAGTTCAGTCAGTGCATATACGAATGGAGCTACTTCGACATCATCTTATGATGATAGACCGAATCAGCCTGTTATTGGCCAAGCCAAACTTCGTATAGCTAATCGGGCTAGACATAAACTAATGTCAGCTCTCAAACATATTACAGATGATAAGCTCGCAGCATCTGACGCAAAAGAACTCTCATCAGTCGCGAAGGATATGTCGGCTGTAGTTAGGCATATGGAAGAAGTGGTCACTGATGGCGCTAAAGTCAATAGTGGACCTACTTTCGTATTCTACTCACCACAAACTCGTAAAGAAGAAGTATTCGACGTAGTTCACGCGAAGGAATAGATTCATTTAATTGAATCCAGAGGAACTAACTTATGAGTATCATTCTTATTATCCTCCTAATTCTTCTATTGAGCGGTGGATTCTATGGAGTTAATAATAACTGGGGCGGACCCCAATATGGTGGTGGATTGGGTGTAGTTATTATAGTCATTCTCATACTCTATCTAGCTGGATATCTTCATAATTAAATTTAAATGGACCCAACTAATATTCCGGAGTTCACTAAGTGGCTCGCGACATTAGGAGTCGGTGGAATACTCGCCGGACTAATGTTCATGTTGTATCGTAAAGATATTAAGCAATACACTGACCTCTGGAAGAATACTACGGATATTCTGATGGGAATCGTCAAAGAGAATACAGCATCCAATACTAAATTAATTGGAATGCTTGAAACTCAGGAAAGAAATTCAATTCGTAAGGCTGACATTGAAGTCCTTCTAGAAAAAAGACGGGCTTCACCTTAGTATATTCGAGTCGTATCCCTGGGGTGTTTCGTGTATGTTGGATATAGAGAGCATCGTAAAATAATTCGAACATTTGATGCCTACTATCTGAATCGCGAGGGTTGTTGGGGATGTGTTGAATGTGGGGCACACAATCCTAATTCAACATTATATTGTGGAGTTTGTGGATATAAACAGATGCCAACGACACTTCTTTCACCTGGTCCAGTTACTACACTTCTACAGAATGTAATCTACGCGCTTCCAGTTTCGCGATGCCTGATGTATTGTGATACTGCGGCTGCTACATTTGAAATGTCTAATACCCTCGCGATGACTCTACCTACTGCTGTCACTCCTGACGCGAATGAACAGATGGAAGTAGTCGGTGGATTCATTCGATGTACTTCGGGTAACGTTCTGATTACACTCAAGAAGGCGTGATGTCATTAATCCGATTCACTTCGTTCATTTTAATTCTAACACTAGTTGGATGTGCCACTACATCAGGTGGTAAACCAGTTCCTACTGAGTTGAGACCAGCATATACAGCACTCGAAGTATTGACACGAGTTCAAGAACTTCAAAAGACTGTAATTGGAATGTATGATGCGAATCCGCGAGGCATCACTAAAGCTAATGCAAACTTAATTGTTCTATTCACTACATCCACAGCTACAATTCTACAGACTAGTCCTCCTGACTGGCAGAAAGTAGTAGCAGCTTCATGGATGGAATTGAAGGATGAGTATATTCCCACTGACCCTAAATTGAAAGTAGCGTGGACTTTTCTAGATGCCATGATTCAGTCACTTCTTCCCATTCAGGATAGGTAATTTAAATTATGTGGGAAACTCTCCTACTCGAAACGATTAAGAATGTTGTAGTTCCTGAAGTCGCGAAATTCATGAAACAATATTATGAGTCCACTGGCTCATGGCCTACTAAGGAAGAACTCGAACAAAAGGTATTCGAATTAGCAGCTGATATTAAACGCGAGGGTCAAGCTTTCCTCGATAGAAATGAAAACCTTGTCAATGAACTTCCCCCTCTTCCTACGAATAAGGCAGAAAATTCCAATGATTAAGTTCATTCTAGTCACTTCATTCCTCCTAATTGCATCTAATGCGACAGCCCAAACTGTAGTGAGAGGACCAGTAGATATTTCAGTGAAAATAGAGTGGGAACTTCCACTCAATATGACAGCTCCTGAGGGTTTGTTATTTGAGCCGAGAATCAGAGATTCGAGTCAGCCGAATTTCGTTGCATTAGCTGGATTTACATGTGCTCCTCCTACTGGTACAAATCCTAAGTCAGTTTGTCGAGTTCCACTCACCCCAACCCTAGTTACTCAATTCAATGTAATTGGGAAACATAACATCACTCTCTCACTATTTCGCACGGATGTTGGAGAGTCTCCGTTATCTACCCCTTTTTCCTTGACCAGTCCGTCGGATGCACCTACCAGTCTACAACTTACCCGATAGGTAGGATTTTAAATCTGTCGGCTACTGGATTCCTCGCGCTTCAATCTGTGATTAGTAAATTAGCATTGTGGAATTTCATCTCGGCAGTTCAAACACTACCGGGTCAATATCAAGTAACTGCCATCTGTAAATAATTGAATTGAATTGAATTGAATGGCATTTAATGAAGGTTTTTGGAAACCTAATAAGAAACAGGAGATATTTCTTTCACTCCCCAATTCAATATTTGAAGGATTTTATGGGGGTGGAAATGGTTCGGGTAAATCAGATGTTCTATTAGTATATGGACTAGTTCATCGCTGGCATGAGAATCCACGTTTTAAACAAGTGTTTATGCGTAGGACTTATCCAGAGATGAAAAATGAGATAGTTCCTCGCAGTCGCGAAATCTACCCTAAGTTCGGCGCTACTTTCAACAAGACAGATATGGTATGGACATTCCCCCGTCCAGACCAAATAGGTAGTGGAAGTGTGAACGCGGGGGCAATGATATTTCTTGGACATTGTGAGACAGAAGATGACGTCCATAAATATGATTCAATGGAAATTAACTTGTATACTCCTGACGAGCTTACAAGTTTCACTGAGTATATTTATCTTTATATTGGTTTTACTAGAGTTCGGTCTGGAGATAGAAATCTACCGGCCATTATACGTGCCGCTGGCATGCCTGGTGGTATCGGTCACACTTTTGCGAAGAGACGTTTTGTCAGCCCTTGTCCTGAAGGTGGAAAAGTCATCATCGGTAAGGGTAATGTTAAACGATTTTACGTTCATAGTACTGTTGCTGATAATCCTAATGCTGACCCTGAGTATGCCGCGCGTTTGGATGGTATTCCAAATGAAGCAGAGCGTAAGGCCAGAAAGTATGGAGACTGGGACGCGTATCAAGGTCAAGTATTTGAACTCAGAACTAAACAGTATCCAGATGAACCAGAAAATGCTCTACATGTAATTCCTGCTTTTCAAATCCCTGATTGGTGGCCTAGACTAGTCATAGGAGATTGGGGATTCGCTGCCATGACATATATAGGTTATTATGCTATAGCACCTAGTAAACGGATTTACTTGTATCGTGAACGTTACTGGCTTAAAACTAAGATAGAAGATTGGGCACCTCCTCTTAAAGATGATATTGATAGAGAAGGACCAAGAGTAGTTAAGTTCTGTAAATCAGCTGGTCAAGATAGAGGACAGGAACATACTATTCAACAACAGATTGAAGCTGCTCTCGGAATGGCGATTGAGTTATCTACTAACTCTCCTGGTTCTAGAGTAGCTGGTAAAATGTTAGTCCATGAGTATTTGCGATGGACACAGAAACCTACGATTAGACCCGAAGATATCCCAGTATATTCAGAAGAATATGCTCAGTGGGTCTTAAGGAATAAAGGACTACTAGATTATAAAGCTTACTTAGCATTATTTGACCCTCCTGAAGAGGAGACCAATCTTCCTAAATTACAAATATTCTGCTGTGATGACCATAGTCAGCAACATGAAGGTCATCCTAATTGTTGTCCAGTAATGATTAATGCTATTCAAGCCTGTTCTTATGATAAGAAAGGTAAGGATGGTAAGGCTGCTGAAGATGTAGCAGAATTTGATGGGGATGACCCATATGATGATTTACGCTATGCGTTAGACAGTGCTGAACGATATTTCGTTGAAGCAGGATTAGAGTTTGAGCGTATTCAGAAACAGGAAGCGCTCACTAGGGCATTAGCTAATACTCAGGATTGGACGGCATACTATCGCAACATGCGAACAGTAGATGCTCCTGTTCAGGGGATGCAAGTACTTCGAAGATTTTCAAAGAGGCGCCGTTAATTGGAAAGATTCCATATCAAAATTGGATGGCACAATTGCCATCAAGGATTTGGTTTCTATCGTAAGGCACATCAATTGGTCATTTGTCGAATTATTATAAGTTGGTAAAAAATAAATGGGTAGACTAAAACTTCCAAGTCAGCGTAATAAGCCTACTCCTCTGCCCCCACTACCTACTATTCCACCCCAAGTGGACCCTAGTGAGATTCCAACTATTCCTGTAAAGGGAAATCAAACTATTCGAGTGAATGGAAAGTTCTTTTGTAGAGAGATTGGCGAGAGGATGACCCTAATTGGTTCATCTGAATTCTCTCTATTTAAACGTTATCTCGATAATGATTGGGCTACACTTGACCCAGTTATTAGAGAACGTCAGGAAATTGGATTCAATATACTTCGAGTGTGGCTCCTGAATGATTCAATAGTTTCATTTCGGAATGGAGTTCTACAGACTGGGATTCATCCTATCCAGTATCCTAATTTCTATCCTAAACTAAATGAGTTTGTTGACTATCTGTGTTGAATTAACTGTATTTACTCAGACTAGAACTCTAATGCCTGGTCAGGGTGAACAACAACTTCATCTCGATAGAACGGTGGATGCTGTAAGAGGGAAGAAAAATGTCATTCTCGAACTAGTAAATGAGAATGACCAACATGATAATGCTGTCGCGTCGAGTCTAACTCGACCGACAGGAGTAATCATATCTCATGGAAGTAATGGAGCGGACGCTACGGGCGTCAGGCCAACATGGGATTATGAACTCTATCATACTAATGGATTGAGTGAATTCCAGCGTAAGGTCGGCCATAATGCAATGGAAAAGGCTGATGAGACTGGAGTTCCATGCTGGTCTAATGAGAATACACGATATCCTGATGATGAGAATAATAGAACTCACGCATATGACGCCGGTGCTGGCGCAGCGTTGTTATGTGCAGGTTCATGTTTCCATAGTCAAGGCGGTAAATTTTCTCGACCCTTCAATCTTACTGAATATGAATGCGCGAAACTCTGGGTCGCGGGGGCTAATTCAGTTCCATTAACTGCTCAAGCAGGTGGATATATCCATCGAAATGACCTAGAGAATGCGGATATTATCCGAGCCTATGAACGGTCTGGATATGTCATTAAAATTCGAAAGTAATTAAATCATGATTAAATGGTTTCACCATCTACTAAACCCCCACTGTCCCCACTGTCTGGCAGAGAGGGAATTGAATGAACACTGTAGAGCGTGTGATATTCTTCAATATGAAGTCGAAAGACTTAGAGCCGAGAATGAACGATTACTTGCTCGCATACTACATATACCGGAGTCTATACCTGAAAGAAGTATCGCACCGGAGCCTTTGTCACCAAGACCTCGCGTTACTACATGGGCTGTGCGAAAGCAGATGCTCGAAGCAGAAGATAGAGAAAAAGCGAAAATCCTAAGTAAGGCTCCTGTCGCTAAGGAAACTCAAGATTTAGAAGATGAGTTATTGAACGCCGAGATAGTTCGCGAGGCTCAAAAGTAATGGGTCAAGAATCTAAGGGTAAGAGTGAAAGTATATTCGATTCATTCGCGAAACTTAAGCGTTTGAAAAGTTCTGTCGAAGAACAGAATAAAAAAGGTGGTGACGCTACCACCGCGGTTCAAGGTTTCGCTGCTAAAGAAGCTACTCGTAAGAAAAAAGAAGCTGACGAAGCTGCTAAGAAGAAAGCTACTCCTGTTACTACTGCTCCTAGTGAAGATGGGTTTCTTACCCGAATGTATAAGAAGTATGTGAGTGGCGGAGATAAGAAATGATTAATACTGGTCCTTCTGCTGGAATGCCATTCATGGGTTCAATGTATGGTGGACAGACATTCCAACGTCCATCATATGGTGGACAACCTACTCTCAGTGCTGGAATCGCGGGGGGAAAAAGACCCAAACCTCCTGCACAGCAGATGAATAAGATGGGTCCAGTTAGACCTCCTATGAATTCTATGAGTATGGGTATGAGTGGAATGAGACCACCCCTTAATCCATCTCCTGTAGGTGGGGGTCAAATGAATGGGGGTCAAATGAATGGGGGAGGAATTAATACTGCTCCAACTAATCTAGGTAATGACATGATGACTCCTCCCCCCATGCCTATGATGAATGGAATAGCCGGACCTAGTAGGGGTCCAATTATGGGTCCGGGTGGACAGTCTACTGGAATCTTTGGTCAGTATGGGCAAAGTCCTAATCGTAGATACTAATGTCTAAGATTCCAAACGAACATATTCAACAACTTCTACGTCAGGTGGTCGAACACTTTGACAAGGAAGATATCTCCATTCGCGAACGTCAAATTCGCACATGGAGACAGATGAAACTATTGTGGGATGGATACTCCAGAGTTTGGTATTCTGAAGTAGCCCACGATTGGCGTATTGCTGATGATACTGCTAATAACGATACTGACCAAAGTTCATATGATAAGCCTATTAACGTATTTCGTGCTTATCTGGAATCAATTATCGCCGCTTTATCAGTTACTGTTCCTCCTATCAAGTGTTTCCCTGATGACGCTGATAATACACTTGACCTCGCAACTGCTAGGGCCGGAGATAAGATTGCACAACTTATCTATAGGCACAATGATGTTAGTCTGCTCTGGCTACATGCTTTGTTTATTTATTGCACTGAAGGTATGGTTGCTTGCTACAACTATCCCAAATCAGATGTAAAATACGGAACATACGAAAATAAGAAATATGCTGATGAGGAGGAAACTCACTCTACGGCAACCTGTCCTGAATGTGGATATCAACTTCAGGATGAAATTCTAGACCCTGAACAAGCTGCGTTGATGCAGAAGGCTGAACAAGCTAAGTTTGAGTTCATGCCTGATAATGTAGAAGTACAAGATGTAGTTCAAGGGGATATGGAAGAATGCCCCTCTTGTATGGCTCTCATTGCTCCGTTGCTTGCACAGGAAACACTCATTGTTGAGAAGCTGGTAGGTGTAACTAACGATGCTAAGTCCCGTATGTGTCTTGAAGCATATGGTGGACTCTACGTTAAAGTTCCCTGCTATGCTAAGAAACAGGAAGATTGTCCTTATCTAATTTTCTCATATGAAACTCATTTCGCTAACGTCATTGAAAGATATGACCATCTTCAAAAAGATGATTTATCTCAGAAACTCAAAGCTAGTACTGGACCGAAAGACCCTTATGAGGAATGGGGTCGATTAAGTCCACAGTATCAGGGTGAGTATCCTGAGAATGTAATTACAGTTAGGAATAGTTGGCTCAGACCAGCCGCGTTCAATATTCTGACGACCGAAGAGGCTAAAGAACTTCGGAAACTATATCCTAATGGATGTAAAGTAGTTCTCGCGAATGACTGTTTCGCTGAAGTCTGTAATGAGGCTCTTGATGACCATTGGACTCTTACTCATAATCCAATGGCCGATTTCATTCATCATGACCCTCTTGGACTGTTACTAGTTTCAATTCAGGAAATTACTAATGACCTCATCTCACTTGTTCTCCAGACTGTTGAACATGGAATTGGACAGACATTTGCAGACCCCGGTGTCCTTAACTTCAATGCATATAGGCAGATGGAGTCCACACCGGGAGGAATATATGAAGCGACTCCTAAATCTGGCAAATCCATCAGTGAAGCCTTCTACGAAGTTAAAACCGCGAGTCTAAGTCCAGAAGTAATGCCTTTCGGGACTCAAATTCAGAGTCTCGGACAATTAGTATCTGGTGCTCTGCCGAGTCTATTCGGTGGCAATATGGAAGGTTCAGAGACAGCGTCTCAGTATTCAATGTCTAGGGCGCAAGCTCTCCAGAGACAGCAGAATACTTGGAAGATGCTAATTTCGTGGTGGAAGCAGATTCATGGTAAAGCAATTCCCATGTTCATCAAAGAAATTAAAGATGATGAACGTGACGTCCAAAAAGACAAGAATGGGAATTTCTTCAATGTATTCATTCGTAAAGCTGAACTTGAAGGTAAGCTGGGTAAAATTGAACTTGAAGCTAATGAGAATCTTCCTTTAACTTGGTCACAAATTAAAGATGTAATCATGCAGCTTCTGGAAGCTCAGAATCCTGAAATCCTCGCGATTCTAGGCTCAGCAGAGAATCTTCCCATCATTCGCGAGGCTATTGGACTCACTGACTTCCATATTCCCGGTGAGGATGATAGAGAGAAGATTTACGATGATATCAAGGCTCTCCTAAATTCTGAGCCAATGCCGACTGGCGACCCAATGATGCCAGAAATGCCATCAGTGGAAGTTGACCCCATATTCGATGACCTTGATATGGGATTTGAAATTGTGCGTAATTGGGTGGTAAGTGAAGCCGGTCGACAAGCTAAGATTGATAATGAAGCTGGTTATCGTAATGTTTTGTTGTATGGTAAATCATTTTACATGCTCCAACAACAAATGATGGCTCAACAGCCTCCCACTGATGGTACTAACAGTGAGAAGCCTAACGAAAATACTGAAACACCTATAACTGGAGAAGAGAATGTCGCTACTGCTTAAAATGATTCCTCAATTCTTTGGTCCTGAAATTCCCCCATCTGGTTCGGGTGGGAATTTACCAGGACAGGGTAAAGAAGATGTAATTGAATTTCTCGGTGGGGATGATGAACCTACCGATGTAATTGATATTACTGATAAACCTAAAGATAAGTCTCTTCCTAAAGATAAAGATAAGCCTGAACCTAAGGCTGAACCTAAAGATGAGGAAGAAGATGAAGATGATGATGACGATGATGATGACGACCTAAAAGATATTGAAGATGAATTAGAAGGACCAACTGATGAACAGTTAGAACTAACTACTCCTGTTAGGCGTAAAGAAATACTCGCGAAGTATCCTACTCTCTTTAAGGATTTTCCCTACTTAGAGAAGGCATATTACAGGGAACAGCAATTTACAGAACTTCTACCGACTATCGATGATGCGAAGGAAGCTGTCGCTGCGCGTGAGACTCTTGGTAATTTTGAGAAGGACTTAGTTGCAGGAAATACTGAGACTGTTCTCAAATCTATCAAGGAAACGAGTCCTAATAGTTTTCTTAAGATTGTAGATGACTATCTGCCGACCCTCGCGCGTGTAGATGAAAAGGCATATTATCATGTGCTGAGTAATCTAACTAAGCACACCATCCACTCGATGGTTCAGGAAGCTCGTAGGAGTAATAATGAAGTATTGCAGTCGGCTGCTGCAATTCTGAATCAGTTTGTATTTGGTTCAGCAGATTTCAAACCTCCTACAAATCTCGCGAAAGATGGACCTGACGAAACTGGTGATAAGAAAATTAACGAGAGAGAACAACAGTTTCTTCAGCGTCAGTTCGATACTGCTAATACCGACCTAAATACTAGAGTTAATAACACTCTCCGAAATACTATCGATG
>Ga0193752_1002878_pt1 | contig 12388 bp, 16 predicted proteins | sample H1c1metaG_FD_144924 | JGI IMG/M metagenome (GOLD analysis project Ga0193752, IMG submission 144924) | Soil microbial communities from a riparian zone of the East river system, Colorado, United States - H1c1 | ecosystem: Environmental > Terrestrial > Soil > Riparian zone | place: USA: East River... | reverse complement strand
GCGATCCGCCCCGCGGCGGTCCACCGGAGGTCCAGGGATCTGGACGCTACTGCGCGCTGCGCCCATCGGAGGTCTAGGGACCCGGAAACACCCATCCGCAGCGCCCAGCGGACATCGAGTGGGGCTGCTACCACATTCCGGACAGTCCAGCGGAGGTCTAGCGCTCGCGAAACGTGGATCGCGGTGCCGCCGGAGACCCAGACGAACTCAATTGGCGACGCAACGCTGGATCGAACGATCCAACGGAGGTCCATTCCCGTGGATACCGTGGCCCGAACGATCCAGCGTGCGTCGAGGGAAGCGGCAACCACACTGCGCACTGCCCAGCGGAGGTCCAAGGTGGAGGTGACCTTGTTCCTGACCGCCCAACGGAAGTCGAGGCTACCGGAGACCGATGCACGGACCGCCCAGCGGTAATCAACGGCGCGCTGCACTGCGTTCCGGACCTGCCAGCGGTAGTCAACGGCTCCGGCAACCCGATTCAGGGTGCGCCAGCGGATGTCCGTCGCCGTGGACACCAAGTTCAGCGACCGCCAGCGGTAATCGACAGAATTCGTCACGGTGTTGCGAACGTTCCAGCGCGCGTCAAGCGTTTGCGAAGCGCGGGCATACGACGTCCAGCGAAGGTCGATCGCTTTGCTGACTAGGTTCCGGGTGATCCAGCGGAAGTCCACCGGCTTGCTCACGACCGAGCGGACCGCCCAGCGGAGGTCTGTGCTCTGCGCAACCGTCGATCTGACCGCCCAGCGGAGGTCAACAGACTTCGAGACGATGTTGCTGACTTTCCAACGCGCGTCTAGGGTTTGCGCCACCTTGTTGAGCGTTCGCCAACGTACGTCCAGCGTCTGCGAGACGTGCGTCGTGGAAGCCGGCACGTACTCCACCAACGCCCAGATGGACGACATCCGCCGAACAGCGGTCTGCGAGACGTTGCCTCGATACCCAATCTGCATCGAGTTGATGGCGGAGACCGTCCAGGCCACAGAGCCTTGCGGATTGACGTAGGCGGTAATCCGATGCGTCTTGGGGACCGCGTTCGCGTGCGTGCGCCAGCCGTTGATGTTGACGGGCAAGCTCGCACTGTCCAGCAGAGTCCCAGCTGCCTGGCCTTTGAGTCGAGTCACCACGCTCGCCGTCGTGGTCGCTGATGAGCCGTGCCGATGGCCGACTTGCACCAACGTAATTGTGTCCCCCGCACCAATCCCGGCAGTGGCCGCATCGGTCACGTTGAAGTCGTCGATCGTCGTGGTGCCGGTGACCGTGGTTTGGTTGTAGGTCGTGATGTCGTCCGGCGAGACTTCCGCTACGCGGGTGAAGTTGTTGGCCGCTCCTGCGGTTCCACCGACCGCGGTTGCCCAGCCGTTCGCGTCACCGGCTGCGTTCGGGTAAAGGTGCACGATCGAGCCCGCGCCCGGCAACCCGGTCTGCACGGAACCTATGGAATCATTGACTGCGACGTCATCGAAGTACGCATCAGCCGTGACGCTCGGCGAGATGATGCCGAATCGGATTGCGCCAGAGCCGCCCAGATCTCCGCCGTTGACGTTCGTACAGATCTGCGTACCGTCGATGTAGATATTCATCAAGTCGCCGGACGCGTCGTTGAAGTCCAGCTCCAACCGATACCACACACCGGTGGTGATCGCGCCAGAGGTAGACCCAACGAACATCGGCGTGCCGTCTTTGCCCTGGAAGCACGTTCCGCTTGCCTTGTACCAAATTGACGGGAAGTTGGAACTGAGGTCTGAGTTCGCCAGGAGCGCGCAGTCAGCAGACGGGAGCGTGTCGAATCGCACGTATGCCCGGAAGAATGTGCGGACGGTTGAGGCCGCCCGGTAGGTATGGCTAACGAAGCCGGTCCCTGCGGTGGGATTGCAACGCAGAGACGCGGCTCCGGACCGCTTGACTGCAGTCGAGATCGACGTAGTGCCCGTGAACGTATCCGCCTCGGTGCCAGCGACGGTTGACTGCAGCTCAGCGCCGTAGGACCAAAGGCGCGACATGTCTACGGCAGCGTATCGCCATCGACGGTCATGATCACACCGTCTGGGTTGACTGCGGCCGCTCCGGCGGTTACCGTGCGCCTGAGCCAGATGGCCTTGACCTGACCGGGTGCCATATCGCCGATCAGCTGATCGGTCGTGTTGAAGCTCACGCCAGCCGGAGCGCTGCTCTCGTTGGCGATCGTCGCGGCCTGTGTCGAGGCGGATCCCTTGGCCGACACCGCAGCCGGATCCAGTCCGAAGTCGATCGTCCCGCCACCAGCCGTTTGCGAAGTCAACTTCGCAGTGGCGGCGATCAACGTCAGCGAGGCGTGGTTGTTGAGGACGAAGAAACACCGGTACTCGACGTCACCCGCGGCGGCCTCCGCACCCGAGACGTCATCGAAGAGGTTGTTGAGCGTCGCAGGCGTGATGACGGTCGTGGAGACCTGATCACCGAGCGACGTCGCGGGGGTGCCGCCTGTGGTGTCGCCCGCGGCTGCGACTACTGAGAGCCGGTAGACGATATCTGTTGGCGCGATTGCCATTTCAGTCCTCTCTGGTGACTGCGAGCGAGTTGATGACGCGACCTTCAACCAGTCGCCAGGAGTCCGAACCGGGGCCGGTGAGCAGCAGGTCATAGACGCCACGACGCCAGGTGTAGAGCGACGTCTCGCTGCTGGGAATCGTAACGGTTACCTGCCGCGCACCGGGATTGACCACGATAGCGCCAGGCGGAACCTCCGCAAGCACCTCCTCAGAGGTTCGGAGTTCCCGGATCTGCATCGATCCCACATATCCGGTGAGATCAGCCGGTCCATCGATCACGTCCACCACGAACTGCAACGTACCGCCTGCCGGGATTGTGAAGTCCCGATTGGTAGTGGTCATCCTCCGCGCTCCTAACCAACGATAATGGGGCCTCCCGGAGGAAGCCCCATTACCTTACCGGCCTGGCCGCTCGACACTCCTGCTCCTCGGTCGGAATTACCGACTCTGAGCACGCTCGCCTGCAACGCGAGGGTGACACTACGGGGGTTGCAGCCCACACGGCGGCTACAGGCCGGAGACTCAGCCTACCTTGACGAACTGCGCGGAGTCCAGCCCGGCCTTGAGCTCGCCGGAACCGCTCTGCGAAGAGTCCGACGCGGCAGCGAACACGACGGCGGTGACCTTCAGCGTCTCGCCAGCCGGCACCACGATGAAGCTGGAGATCAGCGCGGTGGGATCGACGGTCAGCGTGGCCGAGGACACCCGCGGGATCGACGGCACGGCGCTGGTGATGTCGTTGGAGAAGTCCGACGCGATGATGGTGGTGTCGTCACCCGGGGTGCCGTCGCCCTTGACCAGAACGAAGGTGCCGCTGAGGTTCACGCCCGCAGGCACCGTGTTGTTCGTCGAGTTCAGTCCCTGGAAGCTGGCGACCGCACGCGCGTCCCATGTACCCTCAGTCAGCGTGACGGATCCCACCTCAGTGCCGCGGGTCCGGATCGAGCCACCGACGTTGATCGCACCACGCGCCGTACCGGCGATGGACTTGACGACCGGCGCGGCGGGAGCCGGCACCGGGGTGACGTAGTTGACGATGCCGATGATGAGCTTGGTGCCGATGTTGACGGCCTTGATGTTGATCTTGCCCGCGGAGTCGAGTGCGACGAAGCCGAGGTTGCTGGTGCCCTCGTTGGCCTTGAACGTCACGGTCGGGCTGCCCGGCTCACCCTCGCCGCCGGTCCACACCCGAACCTGACCGGAGCCGGTCGCGTTGGCGCCGCTGGAAACGGTGGAGACGGAGAGCGTCACGCCGGTCGCGTTCGCCGGAACGGTCACGCCGGAGAATGTCTCGCCGCCGATGTCGGTGGTGACCTGCTGGCCGGTCGCGAGCGTCAGCGGGTTGGAAGCGCCGAAGACGCGGGGCATGGTGGGAAGCATGGTGATGTTGCCGGCGACGAGCGGCGGCGTGGCGGCAGACGCGGGCAGTGCGGTGACGACTCCGGCGACGGTGGCCGAGACGGCAGCCGCGCCAGCGACCAACAGGGATACGCGACGTCGCAACGACATCGGGGCGGTGTGCTGACCCTTGCTCATGACTTGGTCCCTTCAGGACGATTTGGGTTCGATGTTGAAGGTAGATGATGTGGAATCGTTGCCGCTACGGCCGATCGCCGGTGATCCGTCCATAGCGGAAGACGTCACCTTTGTCGCGGTGTTCGCGCCACCATTTCACTTCCCAGGCTTGCTGCCCCGCTTGGGAGTCTGCGTGGTCTTGCGCGGATTCGTCTTGGTCGGTTTCTGCGGTTTCGGAGTCGGCTGCTTCGGTGGAGGCTTCGGTTTCCCGCTGCCGAACAGTCCCATCGTTGATCCCTTCAGGAGTATTGCTCTTGAAGGTATTGGTTCGAAGAGCGTTGCCGCTATTGGGCTTTCGCAGAATGTTTCGGAGTTGGCCGATCGCTAGCAGGCACCCAGCGATCGCGAGAAGGCTACCGACAAGCGCGACGTTGAGGACGGTTTGCATTGCTACCGGTTGGCCGGGTACTGATACGGCACCCAGGTCCGGCGCGGGACGCTCCGGTTGTGGTTGTAGAGCGCGACGATGAGCCAGACCGGAGCCCACAGGCCGAAGGTCAGCAAGAAGAGCACGAGGTGCAGAATGTGGCTGGTCTTGGCCGGCACGTACTGCGTGGCCCAGTATCCCTGCGCTGGTGCGTAATAGCCGAACGCCTGCGCGTAGGGCTGGATCGGCTGGCTCATCGTTGGTCCTTTCGTTGGTAGGGTGTCGCAAGTGTAAACCTGGATCAGTTGTTGCCGCTAACACGCCAATCGATCCAAGAGGAAAGCGCCCACCGCGAGAATCACGATGAGCGCTTGCCGGGAGCTTCGCCGCACTACAGCGTGGCCTCGAAGGCTTGGATCTGCTCCTGGGTCGGCGCAATCAGCGCCATCCATGTGCCGTTGTCGACGGAGAACTCCGCGTTGATTCCCATGTTCGCCGCGGTCTCTAGCATCGATGAGACCTTTCCCTGCTCCAGGTCCGAGTAGTACCGGCGATCTCCAACCGTCTCGATCGTCATCGAGTCTTCCCTTCGTTCAGCAGCTCATGGAACTTGGTCTTGAGGCGCTCGAAGGCGGGTGTCCACTCATCTGGCGCACTCAGCGGCCGAGCGTTGCAGGCCAAAGCGTACAGCTCATATGCCAAGTCGCTCCACTCCTTGACACCGGGTCGGCGAACCTCCGCGGCCTCCACGATCCGGCGCGCCTCGGCGATCGTACCGTCGCTGAACGAGTTGCGCATCCATTGCGCCAGTCGAGTCCCAGCGTTCTCACGCTCCAGATCGAACTGCCGCGCGATTTCTGCCCTGAGCGCGTTGAAGATCTGGGCGGCACGCTCGGAGTTGAACTCCAGCGATCCGGTCCCGCCAACCCAGCAGGTTGAAACCGACCCCAGCGCCTGCCCCAGGATCTCATCGAATTCCAGATCCTGCTCGCTGCTCTGCACAAAGGCGAATGGCTGCGTCTCGGTCGCTACCGCGATCCGGCGTGCCCGGTCGTTGAGGGAGTTCTTGATTGCGTTGTCCGCCCACCACTCTAGGCTCGCACTGTCGATCCAGCCGCAGAAGCTGCACCGCTCGACATACGGAACCTTCGGGCTCCAGGTCTTGACGGAGATCATGTGGTGCTCGTTGCAGCCGCTCCAGGCCTCTGCGGTCTGGTCCTCGACGCCGTGGCTCTCCAGCGTCCTAACGGGATTGGGTAGTGTCATGCGATGAGCGTAGGCCGGGCGCGCCGAATGCGGCTAACGCCCGGCCTCGCCGTTACGCGTCCTCCACCGTGATGAAGAACTCTTCGTGATCCTTGGTGCTGAAGCCGATCGCGGCCTCACCATCAACCTTGCCGGATTCGGAGCCTTCCTCCATACCCAGCCGGTGCCGGAGCTTGCTGTTCAGACGGAGTTCCTCCGCCAGCTCGATTGCGATCTGGTCCTTGGTCACTTGCCCCTCACCTTCCTGGTGCGCGCGGCCTTCCGCGCCATCGACTTGCGCCCGGCCTTAGTCCTGCCCTTGTTGGCGATCCTAGCGGCCTTCTCTTGGCTGAACCCTTTGGCGACCAACTTGAGGTAGACGTCCTGTCGCGACTTGACGACATACCCATACTTCCCACCGCGGTCGGATACCATCAACTCAGCCGCATCACCGCACGGACGGCTGTGCCGTTCCAGCCCGCCACCGAACGGGAAAGCCTCCTTCTGCCCGTTGGTGTAGGTCTTGCTTGAACCGGTGCAACCGATCGTGCGCCAAATCCGGTACGACCGCACCACTCCGGAGTTGTTCCACACCGCGTTGACCTGTGTAGTGCCAGCACCGGTGATCGGGGTGCAGACGCCAATGCCGATCGAGGTGTTGAAGGCCTGGGCCTTGTTGCAGCCCGTCGTGCCCTGGTTGTCCGGGCAGATCTCCTTCCACAGCTGGAGCGAAGCTGAGGTGGGAATGCCCTCCGCATTCGAGGCGCAGTGGTCCTTGGTACCCAACGCTTCGCCCACGGAGTTGTTGCCCGGCCCACCGATCCCGAACGAGGTGGACGAGATCACGTTCTGTCCCCAGCGCGCGGAGTTGGTGACCGTACCGAGGCTCAGCGCCGCAGGCGTGGTCGCGTCGCTCGCGAAACCGGAGATGACGGAGTACCCGGCACCGGGCGGGATGATGCCGGCATTCATGTCCGAGCACGACTCGACGTTGTTGGAAGCGATCTCGCTGTACACAGCAGCCTTGGTGGCCGCCGTGAACACCGGCGAGGTCCAGTGCGAATCGTCAAACGCGCCAACGAACTGGTTGTTGTACATGGCCCACCAAGCGGTGCCGATGTGCTGCCAGCGCAGCTGCTTGGAGGTTCCGACCGCCCCCGCGAGGCTGGTGCCGGCACAGGAGCCGTTCGTCCCGCAGTTGACCTCGTTCGCCCAGCCGGGGCCACCGTTGTAGACGCCTTCGGCTCCGTTGACCCAGGCATACACGAAGAGTGCCGGGTCGTTGGGGTTTGCGTTGCCGGAGTTGACGACCGGATCGGTAGTCACCCCGATCTCCACAACGTTCGCCCCGTCCGATACCGCAAGCTCAACGAGCGTGTGGTTGTCGTTGTTGGGCGAGGTATTGTTGCTAGCGTTGGCCAGGAACGGCCGGGTGATCGGCACGTTGACGGCGAAGCCCTGCGCGGAGTCACCAGCCGGCAACGTCTGATTCTTCTCGACGTACTCGAAGCAGACACCACCCGGACACGACGTGAAGGACCGTGGCGCAGCCGTCACGCCCGGCCTGCCCTTCGGGGCCTTGATTCCCTTGCGGACGCCGGACTTGCCAGGTACCGGCTTGGCGGTGACCTTGCTCAGGGCAGGGCTGGGCTTCGGCGCAGCCTGCGCCGGACCGGCTGCTACGTAACCGAGCAACATGGCCAACATGGCGAATAGTGCCAAGAGTCTCTTACTCATGCGGTTCCTCTCCTTCAGGATTGCCTGTGAGAAGAGGCTACCGCTCAAGCCGCGGCGAATGCGCCCACGAAGACGTCTCCGATATCACGGAGCCGCGAACGCATCCAGCGAACGGGCGTACGGGAGGCGCACACACGGTGTCGGGCCAGACCGGACTCAGCGTACCGGAGCCGATCGGCGTATCCCAAGCGGTAGGCAGGCATTACAACTCCTTTGTGGCTAGCGTTGGGTTCGGGAGCCGTACTGGCGCAAACGGCCTATCTACCGGCCGGTGCCTAGGACCCGACTTTCGCAGACTTAACCGTACTGGCGCTCCCTCACCCTCGCAAGCCAGGCCGAGCGTCCTCAGTCTAGCGCGGTTACGTATGGCTTCGGACTAGGCTGCCGGACGCGTTTCCCGGATTGTTAGCCGAAGTAGTACGGGTACCAACCGCAAAGCTACCGACGTCTGTGGGAGCGGTAGGCGGCCCGCAGCCGCTAGCTCGGGGATTCGAAGGCACCCGTCAAGGCCAGCGCTTTGCGTCTCGGTCACTCTTCAACGCGTTGACGCCCGCCTACCGCTCGTTGGCCGTTTCAACCCGGCTCTGGTCACCATAACGGGTGCTGGTCAAAGATCTCCGAACGGCACTTGCGATATGGATTTGTGACCGGCGCGGTCAATGTTGATATCGAACTACGCCGTTCGCGGATCGCTTGGAATCGCACCAAGCTGCCGGGTACGCGTCCCCGGTTGAAGTCACATGGCATCCGCGTCACCGGCTTGGAGTCAACCTTCGCCGTCACCACGGTGGGCTAGCCACCAGTACTTCGATCCTCCACCGTGGGAACGTCCGCCGCGAACGGACTGAACTTGAGCGAGTGGGTCGGCTTCAAGAACCTGGGGGCAGGGTTGATGCCTTGCGAATCGCTCGCACGGGCCACGATAGCTCCGCGGGGATGACGTTACCCGTCGGATTCCCTTGCCGCTACTGCTTCGCCGAACGCATTTGTGCCGCCATTCTTCCAGTTCGACATCTGCTCTTCGGCCGCAGCGCGGAGTTCGTTGGTGTTGAGCCGGTCGTAGATCTCCAACCAGAGCCGGGCCTGCTCCTGACGCGCCTCGACGTTGACGCGGTAGAACTCAAGCAGGCCAACGTCCTGCGTGTCGGGGTCTTTCATCAGCGACAGCGCGTTGGATGATCCGGCTGCTGTCGCCTTAGCCGCGCGCAGCGCCTGCCTCGCGTCCAACTCGTCCGCCATCTGCGCAGTCATCATCTGCACCGGCGCGCGCTTGCCGGCCAATACATCGACCAACTCTTCAATGCTGTGAATCTCCACGAACTCCATACCTAGTCCCTTCGTTCGGTTGGTGAGTTCAATCCTCGTAGGACCGGCTGACTGCCGCTAGGAGCGCGCCCAGACGTCTTTCGACCCGGACATGAACGCTTGCGGCTTGGCTTGGTATCCGTCTCCCAGATGTGCCAGCCGTGAATCTTGTGGCTGTCGCAGCGTTTGACTGGCGGCTTGGACTTAGCCATCGGCATCCGACTTGAAGGGGTTGGGGATCTTCCGCGGCTGCCGCCGGTAGCGCTCCAGACTCTCCTCTGCTACCCGCGCTCTGATCCGGGACCGGCGACGGGTATCGCAGGCGCGCCGTCCGTCCGCGACCTTCATGAACGGAATCACCTTCCGCGCATTGAACCAGTCGGTGTTGTCCTCGTTGTGGATCGGGAGCGGTGCGTACTCAACGCGCGAGCCCGGACCTTCCCAGATGTAATTGTTGAACCGGTGCGGCCCATAGGTCGCACCATCCACGTAGTCGCCATCCCGGAACACCTTGACCTCTGGATCGTGCCCGCGGCGCTTGCCACAGCGCCAGTGCGAGTACCCGCCGTCATAGCCTCTGGCGGCTTTGTTCCAGGTTGATGCGTTGCAGGCCCCTAGCGCCCACGCTCGCGCGTCCAGCGCTCGATTCTGTAGCCGGTACCAGGCTACGAAGCAATACGACCGGAGGAGCGATCTCGCGGTGCTGAGCTTGTAGCCCCGGTCTTGGTACAAGACCGTGCTCCAGAAGGTCTTGCGGAGCGCCCTCATGAGGTCGCCACCGGATGGCTTCCGCCGTCTGGCGCGTGCTGGCAATCGAGCTGGCCGCAAGCCGGTACCTCGATCAGGTCCGGCGCGCCAGGCCGCAGATACTCCTTGGCCATCTGCTTGGCGGACGGTAGATTGGCCATCCCTTGCGCCTTCCAAGTCTTGATGTTGGTCTCCGCGAGCGCTAGCGCACGCTCCATCGTCAGATCGACGAAGACCCGCTCACCCGGCTTTGGTGCGTATTCAACAACTCTCGCGTCGGCGTGCCAATCCGCGTGTTGTGCCGTCTTGCCGGATCGCAGCGGGATCACGAACGGAGTGACGCCGTCCCGACTGTTCCAGATGCGCTCCTCTTCAGTGCCATCGTCGCTGCGGTACGTCATGAGGCAGAATGCCTCAGCGTGTTGGTAGTCAGTCATGCTCGCTCTCCTCCCTTGGCCTTGCAATCATCGCACGGTCCGTAGTCCGGGATGTGATGGCCCGCGTGATCGGCCGCTTGCCGGATGACGATCGCCCGCTTCAGCGGATTGGCTACCAACGGATGATCCCGATGGAAGCCCTTGTCTCGCATCTTCTCCACCAACTTGATCTGCCGTTCGAGATCAAGGCAGTACGGCTGTGAATCCTTCACCATGCGTCCTCCGTTAAGGTCCGCACGTTCGCCAACGGTAGCAACACAGATTCGATTGAGTCATCGGTCTCCGTGGTGCCGTCCAGCCGAGCGTTGCTGAGTACCGCATTCTGGCTGCCGTGGCCGTAGATCGCCGACCCACACTTCCAGACGTCGATCTCGCCGCTGTTGTAACCCACCGTAATTCTACGCACGATCTGACTCCTCTTCACCGGGCAGCAACCGTGGCACCGGCGTGGTCTCCACTGTCGGCCGATCCGGCATCGAGTTGTCGAAAGTCTTCGGCAAAGCCATGATCTCCATCCGTTGTTCCTCAGCCGAAATGAACCGACCCTGCCGCCGAACGTCATCGATCATGCCTTCAGGAAGACCAAATTCTGACTCGTCCAAGCTGTCGGCATCTCTTTTGTCGCTTGCCATTACAATCCTCTCAGCAACAATTCCTACTAAATTGGGGGTAGTTGGGTAGGTGGGTTTCGGGTTCAAGATCCCCCTACGTTTACGTAACGCGTCTCTAGACCCCATTCTCTCGCTATACGGTATTCCTATCTCCTATACCCACCTACCCAACTACTACTACTGAGTAATATAGGTTTGACCAGGGATTTTATTGGTAGTTGGGTTTGCATCAGACCCACCTTCAACCCAGCTACCGGACCCCCATACCCGACTACCGAAACCCATTGCTATCCGAAGCATTCAGGGCCGGTAGTCGGGTTTAAGCCGGGCCGGTAGTCGGGTTAGCCGGATGAGGACACCTTGCTCCACCCCTCCCGAAGCCGTAAGCCGACCCGATGCAGCACCGGTTTTCCGTCAATTTTGACGTTGCGCTTCCCGTATCCGAGGCCGCCGATATCCCTGCCGAACTTGGTGCCACTCATCCGATCGCGCTCTGCGATGTTGTGATCCGCGCACCACAGCTGATACGCCTGATACAACTGCGTGGGCTTGACCCGGTAATCGTCCGGCTCCCCGTACTCGCAGATCTCCTCCAGGCAAGCGGCGAGGTCTGATACCTCAGCCCTGAAGCGACGGCTGGACTCAGCCGCCCCTTCGGGCGGAAAGGTGAGCGACTCCGGGTCTGCCAGATAGGCACGATACCCATCCACCAACCAACTCAGCACTGCCATTCGAGCGTGCTCTGACTCCATCAATTCCGCAAAGGAATCATCCTCCTCAATTGCCGGAATCTGCACATCAAATGGAACCACCACGATCCGCCGCCACAGCGCCGCGTCCGCCCCCTCGATGGTCGGGGCGTGGTTGGTGAACAACCAGGAGGTGAAGGCCGGGATCACGTCCATGTAGACCTTCGCGTACGGCACGCGTGCGGAGATTGGTGCGCCGCCTGTGATCCGCTTGATCTGGTCCGGGTGCAAGTGCCAGGAAGCCGATGCCTCCTCTGCGAAGACGAACCGCTTATTGAGCACCTTCACCAAGTCTGCCCGCGGTCGCTCATCTTGGTTGTCCCGGAACACCGTCATAGACGTTGGTGCGCCGTAGCTCCCCAGCGCGCCGTTCAGCGCGTTCGCGAACGTGGTCTTGCCGGTTGAAGTGCCACCGAGCGCAATCACCATAAGCCGCTTGGGATTCCGCCCCAACAGCGAGTACCCAGCCAGCTTCTGTAGCCAGTCCCGAACCTCAACATCCGGCTGGAAGCGGGCCAGGAACTTGTCCCACTCCGGCAGCCGAGCCGACGCGGCATACGGAGTACCGGTTGAGATGGTGTTGTAGTCCTCCAGCCGTGACGGCCGCAGCCGCACCCCTAGCCCGTCTGCAAGCTCCAGCGTCCCGTTCGGACACACCAGCAGATCTCGCCTGGCGTTGAGCTTGTCAGCCGGCACAGACATGCCCTTCAGCGTCCTGGCCACCGACAGCATCGCCTTCAGCTTGCCTTCGTTCGCGGAACCGTTGGCGAACTTGAGGATTGCCGCGCGCCGCTTTGGATCCTCTTCAAACTCTGCCTCCTGCTGGATGGCTACCGCGGTCGCCATGGCCATCCGCATCGCCTCACCGTCTTCGTCGATCTGCCAGACGTTCAGCCGGTCGCTCCAGACGAACCACTCTTCGAACTCCGGCACCCACCGCACTGAGTCTCGGTACCGGAGCGCGAACCTCCGGCCGTTCCCCATATCGTTGCGCGGCTCAACGTCAGTCATCCCAACGCGTTTGCGTTCCTTGGGAGCCCGCGACGTCTCGTCTAACTCGCAGACGTCATCCTCTTCCGGGTCG
>Ga0193752_1002877_pt1 | contig 12390 bp, 15 predicted proteins | sample H1c1metaG_FD_144924 | JGI IMG/M metagenome (GOLD analysis project Ga0193752, IMG submission 144924) | Soil microbial communities from a riparian zone of the East river system, Colorado, United States - H1c1 | ecosystem: Environmental > Terrestrial > Soil > Riparian zone | place: USA: East River... | reverse complement strand
GTAGGTGGAATCGTTTTGCGGCGTGAAGCCGTCATGATCCATCCGAACGTGTGTGCCGCCCTCGACCGGCGTCAGGGTCCAGGTGACGACCGTGTCGAGGCGCGAGCCGTAGCGCGGGTTGGTATCTGAGCCGCCGCGCCAGCTATAGCGCAGGTGGCGGTAGAGCTCGACCGCCAGCACTTCGCAATGAACCACGCCATCCCAATCGCCTTGCGGTTTGGTTCGGAAGTTGAAGCGATGGCCGACGGTGGCGGCGAAATCGTTCGGCATCAGCCATTGCCCGATTAGTTCGGGCTGGGTAAGGGCACGCCAGATTTTTTCCGGTGGATAGGGGAGGGTGCGCTCGACGACGATCGAGCGGGTGGGGATTGTGTTCGCCATCAATCCATTTCCTTCAGCAAAGTTTCCAGCTTGTCGAAGTGCTCGCGCCAGAAGGCACCGTAGAGGCTGATCCAGTCGATCAGGGGCGCCAGTGCCCCGGGCTCGGTGCGGTAGAGGACGTTGCGGCCGGCGCGCCGCTCCGACACCAGGCCCGCCTCCCGGAGCGTCCGCAGATGCTGCGATACGGCCGGTTGCGACACCGCTGCACCGCGCACCAGGTCGCCTGCCGTGACCTCGCCGCCTGTCGCAATGCGCTCGAACACGGCCCGCCGCGTCGGGTCGGCGAGGGTTCTCATCAGGGAGGTGACGGCAGCAACGGTCATGAGGAATATATAAGTTATCACTTATATATTCGTCAAAACAACCTTTTGGCCGGAATCGAGCTTCGTTAACGCCTTATGCTGAACTGGCCGGGGCGGGGGGCAGGCGGGCGGCCACCGTGATTGGCCGACCATTGCTCCGGCGCCTCGAGGAAGGCGCGGGTTTCAGTCAGGCCCTTGTCGTCGAATAACTTATGCTTTTGCGCGGCTTCCAGCGCATCCCACCAGGTGGCGAGCGAATGCAGTTTCACACCGGCCACGGCCAATGTCTCGATGCTCTGCGGGAAGATGCCATAGTGGAAGATCACGAAGCAGTCCGTGACCTTGGCTTCGGCCTTTTTCAGCGCGTCGATGAACACAAGCTTGCTGCCGCCGTCGGTGGCCAGATCCTCGACCAGCAGAACACGTCTGCCAGGCTTCAGATCACCCTCAATCTGAGCCATGCGGCCGAACCCCTTGGGTTGCTTGCGAACATAGACCATGGGCTTCTTGGCCAGGGCGGCCAGGAAGGCGGCGAAAGGGATGCCGGCAGTCTCCCCGCCTGCGACTACGTCGATCTTGCTCCAGTTGATCTCCTTGCCGATCACCTTGAGGGCATGGGCCATGATTTTGGCGCGCGCCTCAGGATAGGAAATTATCTTGCGGCAATCGATATAGACGGGGCTGGCACGGCCGGAAGTGAAGATATAGGGGTTGTCGGGTCGGCACGAGATAGCTTCGATTTCGAGCAACAGGCGTGCCGTGTCGCGCGCTTCCGGCGTGCCGGTCGCGCGTGTGGCTATGTCTTTGCTATCGAGCTTTCCCGGCTTGGCGTCAGTCGTAACGACCGGTGTTTGCGGCTTTTTCTTCGTCGCCATGCTGCTTTTCCCCCACGCGCCTGCGACAAAACAGACTGGGATGTTTACCGTTCAGAGACACGACCGGCAAGCGTGCGGGACCGTCCAAGCGACGGAAAGGACGTGTTATTTTTCAGTTTCGTCACGAAACTTTCTGGAGCGTGCCATTGGCAGGCGCCAGCCGCAGTAAATCGACATCAGCCGCAGGAACAGACAGAGACCGGCGCCGAACGCTGCCGTCGGGAGGACTGGGGCGTCCAGCCGCGCGCCGAGTGCAATCGAGCCTGCGCCGGCAAGGGCTGCCACCGCATAGAGCTCCGAGCGCAGAACACTGGGGATTTGCCCGGTCAGCAGATCGCGCATCACCCCGCCGCCGATGCAGGTGATCATGCCCAGGATCGCCGCCATCACCGGATCGAGGCCGAAGGCCAGCGCCTTCTGCGTGCCGGTCACGGCAAACAGGCAAAGGCCGGCGGCGTCGAACAGCAGTACCGGAGTCTTCAGTTTGCCGATGACGTCACTGGCGAAGAAGCCGACCAGACCCGCTGCGCCCGCCACGGTCAGATAGCGCCAATCGCTGATCGCCGCGGGCGGAACGGCACCGATCATGAGATCGCGGATGATGCCACCGGCAACGGCAGCGGCATAGGACACCACCAGCACACCGAACAGGTCGAGCCGGCTTTTGACGCCCTGCATCGCCCCGCTGAGCGCAAAGACGAAGGTGGCGACGAGGTCCATCACATAAAACGGCATCATGTGGCCACGATAGCACGGTGTTCGTGCATGGAGCGTGTCGCCGTGCCGGCAGGCGAGGTATAACCGCGGCGATGGCGAGTGGATTTCTGGGTTCGAATTTCGTTCAGGCGGTGCTGGTGCGGCAGCGCCTGTTTCTGTCGGTCGGCGCTGGCGTGGTGCTGGGACTGCTGTTGCCGCATGACTGGCGCTGGGCGAGCCGGCTGCTGACGGCGTGGGATTTTGCGGCGGCGCTCTACATCGGTTTCACCGCGCGGCTGATCTATGTCTCCACCATCGACGACTGCCATCGTCGCGCTGCGACCTATGACGACGGCGACAAGGTCATCCTGCTGCTGGTCTGTTTGAGCGCCGTGGCAAGCCTCATCGCCATTTTCGGCGAGTTGGGCGCGGTTCGTGCCGGCGGCTCGGCCGGTACGATCGCGCTGACCCTGACCGGCGCGACCGTGGTGCTATCCTGGACCTTCACGCACCTCGTGTTCATGCTGCATTACGCCAGCCTCTACTATCGCCCGACCGAGGGCGGCCATCCCGGCGGGCTGGAATTTGCCGGCGACCGCGACCCCGACTACCACGACTTTCTTTATTACGCGTTCGTCGTCGCCTGCACCGCCCAAACCGCCGATGTGAACACCACGACGCAACCCATGCGCCGCCTCACCATGATGCATGGTATCGTGTCTTTCGTGTTCAATACCGCGATTCTGGCCCTGATGATCAATATCGGGGCCGGTCTTACGTCGTGAAGTCAGGCGGCCGGCGGCTTGGCTGCCTGCTTGCTCACAAGGTTGCCGTCGTCTCTTTTGAGCTCGGTGAAGACCAGGGCCGAAAGGATGGTCCAGGTGCCGAGAACCAACAATGCCTGGTGCAGGCCGTGGATCATCATCGGCGGGCTGGCCTGGATACTGTCGGCAAGAAAGAGCGAAGTGATCAGCGAGGCGCACGCGACGCCGAAGCTGATCGACATCTGCTGCACGGTGCTGGCGATCGTCGTGGCGCCGCTGGATTGTTCCCTGGCGATGTCGGCGTAGGCCAGCGTATTCATGCTGGTGTACTGCATGGAGGTGAAAAAGCCGAAGATGAATGCTTGCACGACGATCAGCCAGGCCGGTGTGTCAATGCCGATCGTGGAGAAGAGCATGATCATGCCGCCCAGCGCGATCGTGTTGGCGATCAGGACCTGACGATAGCCGAAGCACGTCAGGATGCGTGGCATCAGCATCTTGAGGCTCATCGCCGCCACTGCCTGAGGCGCGACCAGCAGGCCCGACTGGACCGGCGTGAATCCAAGGCCGGCTTGATAAAGCAACGGCAGGAGAAACGGAACGCCGCCGACGCCCAGGCGGGTGATGAAGCTGCCGGTGACCGAGGCTCGGAACGTCCTCACGCGAAACAAGGCCAGGCGCAGTAGGGGAAATTCGCTGCGGGCGGCGTGCAGCCCGTAGCCTGCCAGAAGGACGAGCGAAATCGCCAGCAGTGTCAGTATCTCCCAGGTGTCCAGCGAATGCTCGCCGAAGATTTCCAGCACATACGACAGCAGCGCGATGCCCGAGCTGAAAAGGATGAGACCCACGATGTCGAGTGGCCTGGTCGTTTCCTCGCGATAGTCGGGCAGGCGGCGGTAGACCATGTAGAGTCCGAGCAGTCCGACCGGAATGTTGACGAAGAAAATAAGCCGCCAGTTAAAGTAGTCGACGATGAAACCGCCGGCGACGGGTCCGAGCATGGGGCCGATGAGACCCGGAATGGAAACGAAGGCCATGGCGCGGATCAGTTCGGACTTCGCAAAGCTGCGCACCATGGTGAGCCGGCCCACCGGCATCATCAGGGCGCCGCCGCAGCCCTGCAGGATGCGGCAGGCGACGAGCACACCGATATTGTTCGAAAGGCCGCACAACAATGAGCCGAGCGTAAAAAGACCGATCGCGGCGGCGAATACCCGCCGCGTGCCGAAGCGATCCGCTGTCCAGCCGCTGACAGGAATAAAGACGGCCAGGCTCAGCGTGTAGCTGGCGAGGACGGCCTTCATGTTGAGCGGCGCCACATCGAGGGCAGCGGCGATGGCGGGCACGGCCGTATTGAGGATCGTCGTGTCGAGCGACTGCATGAAGAAGGCCACGGCGATCAGCCATGGCAGAAGGCGCTTGGTGGATTCGTCCATCATCCCTCGGGCGGCGTGAACGCGCTGTGGCCTTCGGCCTTCCAAAGTGCGTCGATGACGGCCGGAATCAAGGCGCGGCCGCCCTCGCCATTTGTCCTCGGTATCACGCCATAGCTGCCGTCGGCGACGATCAGCAGGAAGGGGAAGAGGCGGCGGCGAAGCGGCACGGGCATGGGCGAGACTCTAGATCGTCTGGGCGCCCCTGCGAAGCCTCATGCGATTCCCACTCAGCGTTTTTGCAGCAAGCCGGCGCCGAGAAGAAGTACACCGAGCACGAGCGCGCCGCCGGTCACAAGCGGTGGAATGACGTGAGACGTGCTTTCGGTCGACTGAATCTTGACGTCGCCGATCCTGGCCACGTCTGTGGTTTGCTGTGTGGTGAAGACCGGAATGGCGAGGCCGATCAAACCAATAAGGACCAGAATTGCGCCGCCGATCATCAGAAGGGAGCGAGACATGACACCTCACATTGTTGATGTGTTGACCTGCTCAGAACAATCACTGGAGGCGGACGACAACGCTGCGAACCTTTGCAAGGTTGCGCACTTCAGTGGCGTGTCATCGCGAAAGGCCGGGGATGCCGTTTCGACTGCTGACGCCGGTTGAAATTATCTGTGGAAGGCCTGCACTAACAAAATGAGTAAAAATGTGATCTTATGTCGAGGCAACCTGTCCCCTAGGTTGCTTTACGTTGCTTTGGAGGTACATAAAAAATGGCAAAGAAGAAAACTGCGGCTAAGAAAAAGGTGACGACCAAGGTCGCGACGAAGGCCAAACGTGCGGTCAAGAAAGTCGCCAAGAAGAAGGTCGCGAAAAAAGCCGCTAAGAAAAAGAAGCTCTAACACGCAGGCGGCGGCTGAGGCGTCAAGCCTTGCCGCCGCGCTGCTTTTTCCAAATCTCGAAGTCGCGTTTGGCCTCGTCGCCGGCGACCGGGAACAGTCCCTTGAGTGAACGGCCGCGCGCGACTTCGGCTTCGGCGAACTCCTCATAGGCATACGTCGCCAATGCTTCCTCGGCGACGGCTTCGACGATATCCGGCGGAATCACCAGAACGGCATCGCGGTCGCCCACGATCACATCGCCGGGATAGACTGCCACGCCTGCACAGGCGATCGGCAGGTTGAGGTCGATCGGCCGGTGCGCGATCGGGCTGGGCGGCGAGGAGGGGCGGCGGTGATAAGCCGCGAGTCCCGTCTTGGCCACGCCATCGGTATCGCGAAACCCGCCATCGGTCACGATGCCGGCGCAGTCGCGCGCCTTCAGCCGTCCGACATAGAGATCGCCCGCCGACGCCGCACGTGAATCGCCGCGCGAGTCGATCATCAGCACGTGGCCTGGCGGACACTCCTCCATGGCTTGCGGCTGGACCATGCTGCGATTGTTTGACGATGGTCCGTCCTTGTCCTCGCGCGAGGGAATGAAGCGCATGGTGAAAGCCAGTCCGACCATGCGCGGCATTTCCGGCCGCACCGGCCAGACATCGTAGAGGCACAGGCTGCGCAAGCCCCGACGATTGAGGACGCCGGTCAATGTCGACGTGCCGACCCGGGCCAGCGCCTCGCGAAGATCGGATGTGAGCACGGCCATGGCGATTCCTCCCTCGTCGATCAGATCGGGTGGCGTGCGAGATGGTCGAGCAGCAGCTCGTTGACGCGCTCTGGCACCTGATCGGCGGCATAGTGCCCGACACCGGGCAGGATTTCGAACCGATAGGGCGCGTCAATGAACTCGGCCGTTCCTTCCGCCGCCGACCGGCCGACCGTATCGTCGGCGTCGCCCCAGAGATAGAGAGTGGGGACCTTGATCGGGCCGAGATTCTGGCGTTCGCCGCGCGCGCGGTACCAGGCGAGCGCCGCTTCCATCGCCTGCGGGTTGCCGATGACCGAGAGGTGCGCCTCGATGGCCTCGCGCGGCACGCCCGATTTGGCGTGCCGCGTACGAATCCATTCGGCATCGTTGGCGAGCACGCGCGGGCCGGCCTCGGGATCGAGAAACGCCGTATGGTGGCCGGAGCGGCGCTTCTGCTCGCCATCGGCCATGGCAAGCGCGTTCGCGAATGCCATCGGATGCGGCCGCGAGAGTATGGTGAGGGAGGCGAGGCGTTGGGGATAACGATAGGCGATCAGCCAGGCGAGGCTGCCGCCCCAATCGTGGCCGACGAGATGAAAGCGGCGCTGGCCATGGCCGGTCGCCGCGACGATGGCGAGCGCATCGTCGATCAGCTTGTCGATGCGATAGTTGTCGAAGTCGGCCGGATCCGGTCGCGCCGCGATGGCATAACCGCGCTGGTTGGGGGCCACGACAAAATAGCCGGCTGCCGCCAGAGCCGGTATCTGGGCAGCCCAGAAATGCCGCGAGACGCTGAAGCCGTGGAGCATGAGGACGAGCGGCGCACTTTCCTTGCCGCCGACGGAAGAGTCGAAGACCAGACCAGGGGCCGTTTCGATGTTGCGCACTTCCATCCGCGGCGTCCTCCTGGGAGCTGTCATCAATCGTTCGAGGGAGGATAGGATTATTCGCCTCCAGCCGTCTTGCGATTAGCGTAGGGTCTTCCGTCGACCGGAATAGCGCTCTGTGTCGGCGCCGCACATTGACACCCTCGGTACCGTCGGCAAAAATTCCTGTGAATGAACGCTTATTAACAAGGAAACCTCATGTCGCGCATGCTCGGAAGACGCCAGGTCACGATCGCGGCAGCAGCCGGCGCCGCGAGTCTCGCAATGCCTGCCTTTGCGCAGAACGACCCGATCAAGGTCGGTGCCATCTTTCCGCTTTCGGGTCCCGCCGGTCCGAACGGTCAGGCGGTCACCAGCGCCATCAAGATCGCTGCCGACATGATCAACGCCAAGGGTGGCGTGCTGGGCCGCAAGATCGTGGTCGTGAGCAAGGATGACGAGAGCACACCGGCTGTCGGTGTGACGCGCGCCAACGAAATGGCGGCTGAGAAGGTGGCCGTCGTCATCGAAGGCTGGAACAGCCCGGTGACGCTCGCCATGCAGCCGGTGCTCGCCCGCGCCGACATCCTCGACATCACGGCAGTGTCGAAGGCCGATCCGATCCTGTCTGGCCAGGCCAATCCATTCGCCATTCGCCTCAATAGTTCGAATGGAGAGGATGGGGCGGTCATCGCCGACATCCTGATCAACAAGCTCGGCGCCAAGCGCATCGGCTTCCTCAGCCAGAACGACGCCTATGGCAACGGCGCGCAAGCCGTGATCGAGGCCGAGTTGAACAAGCTCGGCAAGCCTTGGCAAAAAGTCGTGACCGAGCAGTTCCCCTTCAAGCAAACCGACTTCCGCGTCAGCCTCGCCAACGTGAAGCAGGCCAAGCCGGACGCTGTCGTCGGCATCAATTCCGCCGAATCGTCGGGCATGCCGGCTCTGATCCAGCAATACCGTCAGGCTGGCATCGACGGCACATTCGTCGGCGCCGTTGGCACCATCCTGCCGACCGTGTTCCGCATCGCCGGCGAAGCCATGACCGGCGTCATCTCTGCCGACATCTATTTCCCCGATCTGCCGCCCTTCGATCATATCAAGGAGAACCTCGAATTCGTCGAGGCCTATCGCAAGGTGCACAACGAGGCGCCGGACAAGGGCGCGGCCCTGGGCGCCGCCTCGCTCGAAGTGTGGGCGAGTGCGGCGAACGCGTCGAAGAGCCTGGACCGCAAGACCGTCGCGGGTGCAATTCGCGGCCAGACGGTCAAGGGCACCATTCTTGGAGACGTCACTTTCGAGGCCAACGGACAGGCGCAGCACACGCCCACCATCTTCAAGGTCGTTGACGGCAAGACCGCGAAGATCGAGGTCGTGAAGTAGTTGGCCGGCGAGGAGCCGACCGGCGCAGACGAACCGCTTCTCGCCGTCAAGGACCTCACGGTGCGTTACGGCGCCCTGACGGCGCTGAGCGGCATGACCTGGCATGTGGCAGCTGGCGAAATTCTCGGCATCATCGGGCCCAACGGCGCCGGCAAGAGTTCGTGCTTCGCCGCCGTCACCAATGCGGTGCGACGGCAGGGTGACGTCCGGCTCGCCGGCCGCAGTGTCACTGGCTTGCCGACACATGAACTGGCGCGGCAAGGCCTGCGCCGCACGTTCCAGCACAACGCTTTCTTCGGCGAACTCACCTTGCTGGAAAATGCGATGGCGGCGATGCTGCGCGAGCACTCGACCTCGCTCGCGCGCTCCCTCCTGATGCCGTGGGGAGAGGCCGCGACGCGGCGGCGCGCCGAAACGGCGGCAACCGAGCTGCTGGCCTCTTTCGGGATTGCGCCGGCAGACCATGGCAAGCGGCCCGGCGACATTGCCTATGGCACGCAGCGCCTGCTCTCGATCGTGCTCGCCTATGGTGCCGGCGCCCGTGCGCTCTTGATCGACGAACCGGCGGCGGGCACAGGCGGCGCCGACATGCAGCGGCTGGTCGACCTGCTCGTCGATCTGCGCCGCCGGGGCGTGGCGGTCGTCGTTATCGAGCATCACATGGACCTGATCATGACGGTCGCCGACCGTATCGTCGTGATCGACCAGGGCCGCAAGCTCGCCGAGGGAACACCTGCGGAGATCCAGCGCAACGACGCTGTCCTCGAGGCCTATCTGGGACGCGCCGCATGACCAATGAATTGGAGGCGTCGCAGATCGTGGTGCGCTATGGCGGCAATGTCGCCGTCGACGGCATCGACGTGGCCGTGCCGGCGGGTGCCATGGTCGGCATGGTGGGGGCGAATGGCGCCGGCAAGAGCACGCTGATCAACGCGCTTGCCGGCTGGTCGCGCGGCGCGCCTGTGGTGCGGGGCTCGGTGCGGTTGGGCGGACAATCCATGGATGGCCTTGCGCCGCACCGGCGCGCCGAACGAGGGCTCGTCCTGGTGCCGGAGGGCAAAGGCATCTTCGCCGATCTCACCGTTTCGGAGAATCTGGCGCTTGTGCGCCCGCCGGCTGACACAAGCGACCGTCACGCTTTCTCGATGGACGATATCTACACGCTCTTTCCACGCCTGGCCGAACGGCGCAGCCACAAAGGTGGCATGCTCTCCGGTGGTGAGCGGCAGATGGTGGCCGTCAGCCGCGCACTGCGCGCTGCGCCGCGCGTGCTGTTGCTCGACGAGCCATCGGCCGGGCTGGCGCCGCGTCTGGTCCATGAGCTTTTGTCTACCATGCGCGCTTTGGTCGATCGCGGGCTCTCGCTGCTGCTGGTCGAGCAGAATGTGCGGGCGACCCTGGAACTCGTCGACGAACTATACCTGCTCGAACGTGGCAGGCTCGTCGCCAAAGGGCCGGCGGCCGCCATGAAAAACGATCCCCGCATCCTCGAGGCCTATCTCGGAAGCCTTACGGCATGAACATCGCGCAGCAAATCATCAACGGGCTCGTTCTCGGATCGGGCTACGCCCTGATCGCCATCGGCTGGACGGTCCTGCTGGGCGCCGCGCGGCTGGTCAATTTCGCCCACGGTCAGCTCTATATGCTGGGCGCCTTCACGGCCTGGGCGATCATGCAGAAGCTCGGGCTGAGCTACTTCGTGGCCGTGCCGCTGGCCGTCCTGGTGCTCGGGCTGGTCGGTGTCGTTCTGCAAGGCATGATGCTGCGCCTCGTAATGGAGCAGAATCTGACCAGCCTGATGATCGTCACCTTGGGGTTCGGCTACGTCTTCCAGGGCGGCGCCGCCAAGGTGTTCGGCGGCGATCCGCAGGCCTTCATCAGCCCCGTCGAGACGGCGAGCATCCGCTTTGGCGAGCTCTGGTTCACCTGGCAGGACGTCATCACCCTGGCGGGCACGCTGCTGCTCTTCGCGGCGTTGTGGCTGGTGATGAACCGTACGCGGCTGGGCGCGGTCGTGCGCTGCGTGGCCGAGGATCCCAAGCTCGCGCAGCTCTTCGGCATCAACGCCGCTTTGGTCTATATCGGGGTGTTCGTCTTCGAATGCGCCGCCGTAGCGCTGGCCGCCGGTCTTGTCGCGCCGCGCAGCCCGATCCTCACCAGCATGGGTTTCGATGAGGTGATCCTTACCTTCGTGGTCGTGGTGCTGGGTGGCATCGGCAGCGTCGGCGGCAGCCTTCTAGCGGGATTCGGACTTGGCATGTTCACCGCGTTGTTCGGTGCGCTCGTTTCACCGGCCTACACGACGGCCGCGGCGTTCCTCGTTCTGCTCGCCGTCCTTGTGCTCCGGCCGCGGGGCTTTGCTGCGCGATGATGAAAAAGCATTCCACGTCGTTTGCGCTTTTGCTGGCGGCGCTGGCGTATTTCGTCCCGACCGTGGCGGGCGGCGCGCCCGCGGCCTATACCGCCTGCACGACCATCGCGATCCTGGCCGTGATGTCCTACGGCGCCGACCTGATCCTGTCCTATCTCGGAGAGGTCAGCCTTGGGCATACCATTTTCTGGGCGGCCGGCGGCTATGCCGCCGCCATGCTGGCGGTCAATCTCGGCTGGAATGGTTGGGCCACCGCTGGCGCTGCCGTTGGCGTGTCGATCGTGCTGGCCAGCGTTCTCGGTCTCGCCACGCTGCGACCACGCGCCTTTGTCTTTTCCCTGGTGACCTATGCCGCAGCCGTCGTGGCCATGGAAGTGGCGTTCAACTGGTCCTTTCTCGGAGGCTCGGATGGCATCGTCGGAGTGCCACCGCTCAGCCTGACGCTATTCGGCTGGGGCGTCGCCGGCGCGAGCAACGTCGAACTCTGGCCGGTCGCCTGGTTGCTGCTGCTGGTGACGTTGCTCTTCATCCATCGCTTCCGTCGATCGCGGCTCGGCACCAGCGCGTTGATGGTCCAGATGAATCCCGACCTCGCGACCGCACTTGGCATCGATGCGCACAAGGTGCGGTTCGCCGTCTTCATCGTTTCGGCGCCGATCTCGGCGCTCGCCGGTTGGCTTTACGCCTATCAGCGCGCCTATGTCGGGCCGGACATGTTCGAGAGCTACTTCCTGGTCCTGATGCTGACGGCGATCGTCATCGTTGGCCGCCGGCTGTTGCTTGGGCCGTTGGTCGGCACTGCATTGATCATCGTACAGCAGATGTTCTTCTCGATCGGTGGTGACGGCGACAAGATCGTGCTCGGCACCGTGCTGGCCGCGATCCTGCTGCTGTGGCCCAAGGGTCTGGTGGGCGTATGGGACTTCCTGACAGTGCGAATGGCGATGCGCGCCGGCTCCAGCCAGAGCTGAAGAGGCGGCGCAGCCGCAACTTGATTTAGATCGTTTTCGCTATGCCAATTTTTGGAGGGGCTGCCTTTTCCGCGATGGGCCCTTTGCGTGGTCGATATGATATTACTTCGCAATTGGCGCATGCAGCGAAGGGTGGCAAATGTCTGACGCATCCCGGCTGATCGATGGTTGGCCTGATGGACGACCTCTGGCTATTTCCGTGAACATAATGCTCGAGGGCTGGACTGACGATGCGGCGCCAGGGATCGGGCCCATGGGCAACCCGCTCAAGGCGGGCGTTCTTGATCTGCAGGCGCGTTCATGGGCCGAATACGGTCCCAAAATCGGCGCGTGGCGGATCCTGGACCTTCTTGCAGCCGCCAGGATTCGCGCCGTTTGGTATGTCAGCGGCATCGTTGCGGAACGCTATCCGGCGCTGATCGAGGCGATCGCCGATCAGGGTCACTGTGTTGCGGCCCATGGCTGGTCCCAGAATATCATTCCGGCCTATCAGTCGGAGGAGCAGGAGATCGGCGATTTGCGCCGTTGCACCGACGTGCTGTCCGCTACTGCAAAGCAACCTCCGCGCGGCTGGCTCAGCCCACGCTGCACACCCAGCTCCCGCACATCCGGACTGCTCGCAGGAGCAGGCTATGGCTGGCACGCCGACATATTCGATTCTGATGTGCCGTACGTCCGCGAGACCGATGCCGGACCGATCACGGCGATGCCGTTCACCATGGAGGTGAACGACATGCCGCTTTACATCCGATACGGAAACGAGCCCGAGGCGTTCA
>Ga0193752_1002876_pt1 | contig 12397 bp, 11 predicted proteins | sample H1c1metaG_FD_144924 | JGI IMG/M metagenome (GOLD analysis project Ga0193752, IMG submission 144924) | Soil microbial communities from a riparian zone of the East river system, Colorado, United States - H1c1 | ecosystem: Environmental > Terrestrial > Soil > Riparian zone | place: USA: East River... | reverse complement strand
CTCGCGAAGCTGGGCCAGCTTGAGATGGTTCTGCTTTTCGAATAACAGATCGTGCATCTGCCAGAACTTGCCCTGCCCGCTGGCGCATTCCGCCACTTCGGCGGCACGCAGCGCGTGCGGGTGGACTTCCTCGAGCGGGAAATGCCGGAACACGAAACGGACGCGTTCTTCGAACCGGGCGAGCAGCAGTTTCACGGCGCCCGCCGCCTGCTTGCAATGCGGACATTCGAAATCGCCGTACTCGACGATCGTCACCGGCGCGTGTTCGGGTCCTCGCACATGATCCGTGCGACCCACAGGCTCAACCAGGCGGAAAGCTTGGTGCTGGCTCATCTTTGACTCCTTCTCCTCTGAACCGCCACTCATCGCAACAGAATTGTTTCGCCGCACCAATGACACGATGGTGTTGACCGGCAAGCCCCAGTATTGAGCAAACTTGCGGTCGATGCAGCCGCAACCCATTGCGGGCCGTCCCGAATCGTCGCCGCCGTTGTCGCGCTGAGGTATCGTTTGCAGTCCTAACAGGTGCGAGACGTCACGGGGAGGCGTCGATGTTCGGACGAACCGTCGTGGCCGTCTTATCCGCATGGGCGCTGATTCTGCCCAGTCTCGCGCGTGCCGACGCGCTCGAGTTTCCGGTCAGCATCAGCGATGGACCGTTGTTCGCTGGTTTGAAAGCCCTCGAGAGCCAGACCGGCATCGAACTACTGTACGACGGCAATGTGGTGCGCGAATTTCGTTCGCCCGCGGTCGTCGGAACGCTCACGACCGAAGCTGCGCTCCAGCAACTGCTGTCCGAGACCGAACTGACGCTCCGGAGAGCGAGCTCCGGCGCGTGGATCATCGAGCGTCGCACTACGCCGCCGCTGGCGCAGCAGGACGCCGCGGTCGCGGAGATCCTCGTCGTAGGGCGGCGCACCCAGAACGCGGACATCCGGCGATCCGAGGAAGACGTGCAGCCGTACGTTGTCGCGACGCAGGAAGAAATCGTTCGAGCGCATCGCGACAACATCGATCAGTTCATTTCGAGCCGCGTCACGTCCAACACGACGATCATTCCGTCCGTCGCGTCACAGAGCGCGGACATCAGGTCTTCCATCGATCTTCGGGGGATGGGCGCGCTCGACACGATCGTTCTCGTCGACGGGCGACGTATGCCTTCGATCCCCGAGTGGGCTGTCGGTTTCAGGCAGGCCGATCTCAACGCCATCCCGCTGCACGCCATCGAGCGCATTGAAATACTCACCGGCACGGCCGGAGGCATCCATGGTTTCGGCGCGCTCGGCGGAGTCGTGAATGTCGTCCTCGATCGCGACGTCGATGGCCTCGAATTTCACACCACCCAGGGGATCAGCTCGCGCGGCGACTCGCGTCTTCGCGGTATGGAGGTGAGATTCGGCCACTCATTCAACGAGGGCGCGACGGATTTCATGTTGTCCGCCTCCCACCAGGAATTGGACACCATTCTCGTCGAGGACCGGGGATTCGCTGCTCGCGACCGCCGCCGGACCAATGAGTTTGCGCCTGACTACATTCCCACGCAGTTTCCGAATGGCACCGGGATCACGGTCCGCGGCGTCATTGGCTTCGATCCGGACACCGGGGAACTCATCCTGAATCCCAATCTCACTTTCAAGCCGGAATTCGGCGGTGGCGCCCTCGGGTCCAATTTGACTCACCTGCCGATCGGTTTCTCGGGAGATGCCGCGGCGCTGGCCGCTGCTCTCCAACAACACGCGGGTGAGCTCGACTTGAGCGTTCCGGTAAGCGAGGCCAGGAGCGATCTCGGTGCGAATCCACAATCGGATGCCCTGTTCGCGAATTTCCGGCATCGCTTCGAGTCGGGATGGGAAGCCTATGCCGACGCCGTGAAGCTTCGCTCCCGGGGCGGATCATTCGGCCAGCTGGGCTCATCGCGCATTTTGACCTACAGCGGCGCGGCATTCATGGCGCCCGAGTCGCCAGCGAACCCATTCAATGAATACGTCAACGTGGCATATCCCATAGATGGCCTGGAAACCGGACTGCGCAAGCAGGTCGACAACGCACGCTACACAGCAGGCATCGAGGGCGGGCTGCCGCTCGGTTGGCGTGGAACCGCGGAGGCAACTTGGGGCGAGCTACGCTTCTTCAGTTCGGCTGCCGATGACACTGCACCGTTGGGGGTCTCCTTCATATTGTTCGGCGATGAGTCCGACCTGGAAACGAATCCCCTGGGCGACTGGGATGCGTTCCACCGCCTGCTCTTGACGGACGTCCTGCGGTTCAGGGAGGACGGGGAATTCAAGACCCAATTCCGAACGCAATCACTGCGATTGGCGGGGCCGGTATTCAGCACGCGCGCCGGCCCGACCACGTTGACTCTGCTGGCCGAGCGACGGTCAGAACGCCTGCCCGAAAGCATTGAGACCGTTTCCGCAGGGTTCGACTCGACGCCCACCACCACCGTGTTTCGAGGCGACCCGCGTTCCAGAGTCACGCGTTCGATCTACGGTGAGCTGCGATCACGGCTGGTCGACGAATCCGCGGCGGTGCCGATGCTTCGCGGGCTCGAGTTGCAGCTCGCTATCCGTCGAGACGATCAGGAAGACGATTTCCCGACCAGCCCATCCCTTCCCGATTCCCCCATCGTCCATACGCGGTTCGCCGGCACTGCATATACGGCCGGCGCAAAAGTCTCGCCCACGAGCTGGCTGATGCTGCGGGCCAGTTATGCGACCGGCAGGCAGCCACCGCCATTCGCCAGCCTCACCGATGAGTTCTCGGGTACGTTTGATTCCGACTTGACGGCGGGCCCCGATCCGAAACGTGGCGGCGCGCCAATCGGTTCGGAAAGCGAGGGTACGTACTTTTATGGCGGCAACCCGGATCTGGAGATGGCGCGCGCAAGCACCCTCTTTATCGGGGCCGTAGTTACTCCCGGCGGGCTGGATGGGCCCACTTTCGCGCTCGACTATTCGCGCATTCGCCGGACTCGTGACGTACGCGCGAATACCCTCGAACACATCGTCGCGAATGAAGACCAGTGGCCCAACCGGGTCACGCGTGCGCCGCTCACCGATGCGGACCGGGCAAACGGGTTTACGGGCGGCCTCGTCGAAACGATCGACACGCGCCAATCCAACGATGGAGCGGTGGATGTGGATGCGTTCGACCTGCGCGCCGAATGGCCGCTGTCCTTTCTGGACGGCCAGCTTCGACTCTACGCCGACGCGACCTACCACAAGCGCAACGTACGGAAGCAGCGGTTTCTGGAAGACGTTCCCATGGCCGGATACCTGAACGGCCCGCTGAAGCGACGCGCGAACGGCGGGTTCGACTGGTCGAAGAATCAACTGACGGTCGGTGCGAACCTGCAGTATTTCGGTAGCACCCTCATCTTCGACCATGAGCCTTTTGGCCTGCCGGACGAGGAGCGCGTACTGCTCCAGGGCTCCGCGCGAATTCCATCGCAGTCGTACCTGGACCTGTACGGCAGCTTGCGACTTCCGGTGCGGAACCTCGGACCGGTAGATAGCTTCACCCTCGATCTCGGAATCATCAACGTATTGGACAAGGCTCCGCCGCGCGAGCACTACGGATTCACCCTTGGTCCTGCTTACAGCCGTTATGGGGATGCCCGGATGCGCCGTTTCGAGCTTGGGTTGAGCTGCCATTTCTAGGGGCTAATGCCAGCGCTTCGCCGACGACATCGGCCATGCGCACCAGCTCCGCCAGCGAGCGCGCACCCATCTTCCGCATCACGGACCCGCGGTGCGCCTTCACCGTGATCTCGCACACCCCAAGTTCGGCGCCCACCTGCTTGTTCAGCCTGCCGGCGGTCACTAACGCCATCACCTGCCGTTCACGCGGAGTCAGCGTCGCGAAGCGTGCGTGCACTGCGGCGTGACGGGATTCGACGAGACGACGCTGGCGATCGATCTCGATCGCCTCGGTCACCGCCGCGGCCAATTTCCGCTCGCACGGCGGTTTCTCCACGACATCGGTGGCGCCCGCCTTCATTGCCCAGACCACCAGCGCGACATCCGCGCTGCCGGCGGTCACGATGATCGGGCAGCGAATCGCGCGCGGCATCGGATACGCGCCGAGCAACCGGGCATCGATGACCAGGCAGCCTGGCTGTTCGGCGCAATGGACGCGCATGAATTCGGCCAGGTGGGCGTGGGTCTGCAGCTCCATTCCGGCAGCCGCGAGCGAGTGCAGCAAGGCGAGCCGCACGTGATCGTCGACGTCGACGACGTGAACGACCGCGCACGCCGGAATGGACTCCGTTGAGCGTGCGCTGCGGTGTGAGCTCATGCCGATTGCAACGTGGGGTGTCATGGTCCGTCTCCTTCTTCGTGCACCTGAAGACGTGACGGAATCGAAAACCCACACCTCACCTCGCAACGCGGCGCTGCATCATTTTTCCCGGACCAGCTCGATTTGGTTCTCGTGGTGAATCGCCCGCAGCCCATGCATCTCGGCAAGCGTCTCGGCAAACCGTTGTGAATCGCCGGCGCGGAACTGGCCGGACACTCGTAGCGAGCCGACCTTCGCATCCCCAATCACGATCTGGTCGGGCGAGTAACGGTTCATGACCGCCACGGCGTCGGCCAGCGGCTGGTCGTCGAAATTAACGAGCCCTTTCTGCCATGAGACAGCGGCCTCACCGGCCGAGTCCGGTCGCCGGATTTCGACCTTGCCGCGACGCTCGACGTATTGCTGACCGGGCTCGAGTTTCACCAACGCCATCGAAGAATCCAGCGACTCGATGTTGACGTGCCCCTCGAGCAGCGTGACCGTGAGGCCGTCGCCCAGCAGATTGACGTCGAAGCGCGTGCCGACGGCGGTGACGCGCCGGCCGGCCACGGTCACGGTGAACGGCCGCGAAGGATCCGCCGCAACCGCAAACAGCGCGCGCCCGCGTTGCAACTCGACGCTTCGAGCCTTGGAACTGAAGCGGCCTGTCAACATGCTTTCGGCGTCGAGCGTCAGGCTGCTGCCATCAGGTAGTTGCAGCTCCTTCACCTCACCCCGCGCCGAGGCGTACTCGAAAGTCGTCGCACGCGGAATGAAAAACCAGGCCACGCCGATTGCCAGGAGCGCGATCGCGGCGGCCGCGGCAGCCGGCCGCCACTGCGCCCAGCTTCGCGGCCGCGGCGCCCGTGCATGCGCACGCATCGCCGCGAGGATCTCGTCACTTTCAGAGTCCGCGAAATTCTGCCAGGCGCGGTCGGCGTTCTCGAACTGGCGGCGATTGCTTTCGTCTTTCGCGAGCCAATCCGCGAGCAGCTGCTGCTCGCTTGTCGTCAACCCCTCCGCGCGTCGCGCGATGAACAACGCAGCCGCTTCTCGCGGCTCGAGCGCGCTCAGTTTCTCGACCGTCAGGGCTTCACGAACCACGGCGCTTCTCCATTTCAAGACTGAGCTGGTGAATGGCGCGAACCATGTGCTTCTCGACCGCGCTCACCGAGATGCCGAGGTGGGCGGCGATATCCTGGAATCTCTGACCTTCGAGCCTGCGCAGGATGAATACCGTGCGCGTGCGCTCCGGCAACCGCAACAACACCAACGTCGCAGCCTGCAGTTCTTCCTTTCCGCCAAGGATGCGTACCGGGTCGACCTCTTCTTCGCCGTGCAATTCGGGTTCGAACGAGACGTGGAGGTTGGCGGCGTGCGATGAACGGCGCCGAACCCAGTCCGCGAAGACGCTGGATGCGGTCTTGAGTACATAGCCGCCCAGATGTTCGACGGGTTCGGTGCTGTCACGGGCGACCATGCGCGCGAAGACATCCTGGACCATGTCTTCGATCTCGGCGATGTTCTGGACGCGGCGACGGAAATACCGCGTGAGCCAGCTACGCACTGGCCCGACCTCATCGGCCAGCGCCAATCGTAAGCCGGTCTCTCCTGTCTCCATTGGGCAGCATCTATTCACAGGCCGATACCTTCGTGCAACATCCCCGGGTGCGAAAACTGAGATGCTGAGCACTAACACTGCCGAGGAAGCGCAAATGCACAAGTTCACCAAGGATCCCGCCGTCATCGCGACTCTTTCACCGGAGCAGTATCGAGTCACACAGAAAGGCGCGACGGAAATGCCTGGCACGGGTGAGCATCTGGACAATGAGGAGCCCGGCATCTATGTCGACATCGTGTCGGGCGAGCCGCTGTTCGCGTCCTCCGACAAGTTCGACTCCGGATGCGGGTGGCCCAGCTTCACCAAGCCGATCGAACCTGCGAACGTCAATGAATTGATTGACAAGGCGCACGGCATGGTCCGCACGGAAGTGCGCTCGGCGCACGGCGACAGCCATCTCGGACATGTCTTCGATGACGGCCCCGAGGACCGCGGCGGACTGCGCTACTGCATCAACTCCGCCTCGCTGCGATTCATTCATCGCGACGACATGGAGTCCGAAGGTTACGGCGCCTACCTGGACCAGGTAGAGGAACGGCGATAACTGACGAAAGCGCCGTCGGCCTGCTTTCATTCACTTCGGGTCCGGGGTGGTCAACTCGATTTCCGTGGCATCGACGATGAACACCGCGAGCAGCCGCGCCGGCCGGGACTTGCTGGCGTTGGCGCTCACGCGGTGATACGCGCCTAAGCCCTCGAACCACCACTCGCCTTCCCGGTAGACACGGACTGGCTCGTCATTGACCCGGCTGCGAATCTCGCCCGAGAGGACATACGCGTAGATGAAGGCCGAGCCCGCGTGACGGTGCGGGATGGAGCTGGCGCCGGGTGGATAGTCGACGAGGATGCTGACCAGCCGTTTGCCCGGCACGTTGGGAATCGGCCTGGCCGCGAGAAGCGTGACGGCTTCGTGTCCCGGAACATCGTGCGTCGTTCCGACGCTGACCGGGATGAGTGAGGCCCCCGCCGCGACGGCGGCGGCGGCAGCTATGACGAGGTAGCGCGTGCGTTTCATGCGGATCGCATGTCAGCAGATCGCCGCCACCGCCGCGATTGTACGAAGGTATTTCCCCCCACCAAGGTGTCGCCCGACACCATCGTGCACTCAATGCCGCCGGCCGCCTCTGTTGTGATGACTCGCGCGTCGTGAGCCGTTACTGGCGCACGACGTTCTAACTAACCACCACTGAGGATTTTGCCATGCAGAAGTTGTCCGGCCTCAAAAGGCGTCAATTTTTCGGAGCCACCGTGGCAGCTGTCGCCGCGATTCTCCTGAGTCTTTCCGCTTATCCCGCATCTCCAAGGAGTACCCAAATGAATGCTGTTCCAAAAATGGCTGGCAGTGACAACACCGCCATCCGTCCCTTCCGCGTGAGTTTCCCCGAAGCAGCGCTGGTCGATTTGCGCAAGCGCATCAACGCCACCGTCTGGCCCGACAAAGAAACGGTTTCCGATGAGGCCGAAGGCGTGCAGCTCGCGACGATGCAGAATCTCGCGCGCTACTGGGGCACCGAATACGACTGGCGCAAGATCGAAGCGAAAATCAACGCCGTTCCGAATTTCGTTACCGATATCGACGGACTCGAGATTCACTTCATCCACGTCAAGTCGAAACACAAGAACGCGCTGCCGATCGTCATCACGCACGGCTGGCCCGGTTCGATCATCGAACAGATGAAGTTGATAGAGCCTTTGACCAATCCCACGGCATATGGCGGCACCGCAGCCGACGCTTTTGACGTGGTGATTCCGTCGATGGCTGGCTACGGGTTCTCCGAAAGGCCGAAAGCCCCGGGCTGGGATGCAATCCGTATGGCGCGTGCCTGGGACGTGCTGATGAAACGCCTCGGCTACACACGCTATGTAGCGCAAGGCGGTGATTGGGGTTCGCTCATCACCGAGCAGATGGGCGTGCAGGCACCCGCGGGATTGCTCGCCATCCACGTCAACTTGCCGTCCGTCGTGCCACCCGAAATCCTGGCCGCGCTGCCGAGTCACAAAGCGCCCGCCGGCCTTGCGGCGGACGAACAATTCGCGTTCGAACGGCTCGACTTCTTCTTCACCCACGGCCTGTCGTACGCGCTGCAGATGGCGAATCACCCGCAGACGCTGTACGGAATTGCCGATTCACCGATCGGCCTCGCCGCCTGGTTCCTCGAGCACGACCTGCTCAGCTACCAGATGATCAGACGCTCCTTCGAAGGCAAATCCGAAGGCCTCACGCGGGATGACGTTCTCGACAACATCACGCTCACCTGGTTGACGAACACGGGAATCTCCGGCGCGCGTCTGTACCGGGAGAACAAGCTGGCGTTCTTCGCCGAGATGGGCGTCAAGATCCCGATTGCCGTTAGCGCATTTCCCGATGAGATCTACCAGGCTCCGCGTTCCTGGGTGGAGCGGGCCTATCCCAATCTGATTCACTACAACAAGCTTCCCAAGGGCGGCCACTTCGCCGCGTGGGAGCAGCCGGAGTATTTCGTCGACGAACTGCGCGCCAGTTTCAAGACATTTCGGAAGCAGTAAACAGAAAAACGCTGATGCCACTAAGCCCGCAGACTTCGTCTGCGGGCTTTTTCATTTTGGCCCCCCACACCTTTGTGCAATCGCCGATTGCCGCGAGACTCCTTACTGTCTTCCGTCATGAACAGGAGGACTAACTATGCACGCGACATCCAGCACGGTGATGTATATCTGGGATCAGGCGCCGAACCCCCACTTGCGTCTCATCTCGTCACACCGCGCACGCTCTACACGCACCACGGCATCTACGTCGGTAACGGACGCGTCATTCACTACGCAGGTTTTGCATACGGGCTGCGGCGCGGACCGGTGGAACAAATTTCTCTCGAGCGTTTCGCGCGCGGCCGAACTGTCCGGATTCAACCCGAGCAGCGATGCTTCGATAGTTGCGAAGTGGTGGTGCGCGCACTCTCGCGTTTGGGCGAGTCGCGCTACCGAATCCTGACGAACAACTGCGAGCATTTTTGCGCGTGGGTACTCCGCGATGAGTGTCGCAGCTGGCAGGTCGAACGGCTTGCTGCAATCCCGCGGGCTTTGTTTCAGGCGATCCGCGCGATATGGCGCAAGCCGACACCTTCGTGCAATCGATTCGGGCGCGCGCGCCTGATTTGATCACGGCTCTTCTCAAAGGAGTACAGCGATGAATGCAGTTCCAAAACTGGCGGGCATCGACCAGACCGCCATCCGACATTTTCATATCAATGTTCCCGAGGCAAAACTGACGGAGCTGCGCAAGCGCATCAATGCCACGGTCTGGCCGGAGAAAGAACCAACTGACGATGCATCGCCAGGCGTGAAGCTCGCGTCAATGCAGAGACTCGCGAGTCATTGGGCCAGGGAATACGACTGGCGCAATATCGAGAAGAGACTGAACGCCGTGCCGAACTTCATCACCGAGATCGACGGGCTCGACTTTCATTTCATCCACGTGCGTTCGAAGCACGAAAATGCGCTGCCGCTCATCGTCACGCACGGATGGCCCGGGTCGATCGTCGAGCAGATGAAGATCATCGAGCCTCTGACCAATCCCACGGCCCATGGTGGCAGCGCAGCGGACGCGTTCCATGTGGTCATCCCGTCGATGGCAGGCTATGGATTCTCCGGAAAACCGACGAGCCCTGGCTGGGACACCACTCGCATGGCACGTGCCTGGGCGGTGCTCATGAATCGCCTTGGCTACACGCGATATGTGGCGCAAGGCGGCGATTGGGGCTCGTTCGTCACCGAGCAGATGGGCGTACAAGCCCCTCCGGGATTGCTAGGCATCCACATCAACCTGCAATCCGCGGTGCCGACCGAGATTTTCTATGCGCTCGGATCCGGCCAACCGCCGGCCGGCCTCGGCGCCGACGAGAAGCGTGCTTTCGAGCGGCTCGCCTCCTTCTTTGCCAACAGCCTGTCTTACGCCCAGCAGATGGCGATCCACCCGCATGCGCTATACGGGCTTGGCGATTCGCCGGTCGGGCTCGCTGCCTGGTTCCTCGACAACGCCTTGTGGAGCCCGGAGCTCCTCGCGCACATCCTCGACGGGCAGCGAGACGGCCTCACGCGGGACGACATTCTCGACAACATCACGCTCTATTGGCTGACCAACACGGCGATCTCCGCGGCCGGTCTCTACCGCGAGAACAAGCTGCCCTTCTTCGCTCCGATGGGCATCGAAATCCCCGTTGCCGTAAGCGTGTTTCCAGATGAGATCTTTCAACTCCCGCAGTCCTGGGCGGAGCGGGCGTATCCCAAGCTCGTGCACTACAACAAGGTCGAAAAGGGCGGCCACTTCGCGGCCTGGGAGCAGCCCAGAATCTTCACGGACGAAATTCGCGCCGGCTTCCGCGCACTGCGCACGTAGCTAGTCGACACCAAATTGCAATTCAGACGCACCGCAGCGTGTGTTGTGATCCCACCCCAATCAATCGATACCTAAGGAGTCCGATATGCATGCCGCCACGAAATCGCTAACCATTCTGGCTAGTTGCGCCGCCCTGGCCATCTCCATTGCAATGGTCGCCAATTCCGCCGCACCGGCCGGCCAGGACAAGTACAGCGTGAAAGTCCCGGGAGGGCTCGCGTTCTCCGAGTTCAAGGGATTCGAAAGCTGGGAAGCCATCTCGGTCAGCTCGAACGACAAGGCGATCGCTGTGATCCTCGGCAATCCGGCGATGATCGCTGCCTACAAGGCCGGTATCCCTGCCAATGGAAAGCCTGTCCCCGATGGCGCCAAGATGGCGAAGGTCCACTGGGCTCCGAAAAAGAACCAGTTCTTCCCGACCGCAACGGTGCCGGGCACCCAACAGAACGTGGACTTCATGGTGAAAGACAGCAAACGGTTCGCGGATAGCGGCGGATGGGGATATGGCGTGTTCGACTACGACGCCGCCACCGACAAGTTCACGCCCGGCACGATGGCTGGCAATCCCCCGCAGGGGAACGACGCCAAATGCGGTTTCGCGTGCCACACGATCGTGAAGTCGAGAGACTTCGTGTTCACGGAGTACGGGCACCGCTGAAGAAGCAGAACATCGAGCCGCACAGGCGGCGCCGGGCTTATGCGGCCTGCTAGATACCCGCGTACCACTCGTAGCCGCGATCTTCCCAGAATCCGCCCTTGCCTCCGGCGATGCGGGCGAGGTCGTCGACGAGCTCGATGTGCATCAGGTACTTGGCGTGCTTGTAGCCGAGCTGCCGCTCCACGCGCAGGCGCAGCGGCGCGCCATTCTTGATGGGCAGTTCCTGACCGTTCAGTTGATAGGCGAGGATTGTCTGCGGATGGTAGGCATCGTCGAAGTCGATGCTCTCGTAGTAGAAAGACTGCTCCCCGCCCAACGGATCGGCGCAGTGAAATACTACGTACTTAGCATTGTCCTTTGGCTGCACCAACGCGAGCAGCTCGCTGAGCGGTACGCCGGTCCACTCGCCGATCGCGCTCCAGCCTTCCACGCAGTCGTGCCGCGTGATTTGCGTACGGCTGCGCATGGCGCGCAATTGGGCAAGCGTGAACTGCGCGGGGTTTCCGACAAGTCCATCGACGCGCAGTGACCAGTCCGCAAAGTGGTTCGCAGCCAGACTCTTATATATGTCCGTACCGGGGTTCGCCGTACCGTTGCTGCGAAAGTCCGCCGACAGATCCGCACGGGTGAATTCCTGGACGAGCGGCTGGTGCGCCGTGACCAGCCGATGCGCGCCGTGACTCAAGGATTCGGCGCGCTTCAGGACTTTCGGAAACCAGGAGCTGCGGGACGCGGCGTCGCAGCCCGCGAGCGCTGCCGCGCCAAGGCTGGCCAACAAGCCGCGCAGTATCCCGCGGCGAGGCTCATCAATCTTGCGCATCGGGTTTCTCGGGTCGCGGTTCGGGAGTGATCTTGACGACGTAGTTGCCGGTGATCATCGACCGCAGGTGATTCCAGAGGCCGGTGATGATCACTTCGAAAACGTGAATCAGCACAAACAACACCAGCAACCACGCAGCGATGAAATGCAAGGTGCGCGCCGATTGCCGGCCGCCGAAAAGATCCACCCAGCCGGCGAACAGCGAGTCGAGGCGCGGCGACATCGCGAGCCCCATGAGGATCACGAAAGGCAGCAGACCGAATATCACGAGCAGATAGGTAAGCTTCTGCAATACGTTGTAACGCCTGGCAGCTTCTCCGCTCGGGTGTCTGAACCGAAGGTGGTCCTTGATGGATTGTCCGATTGAGCGCCAGTCGGTTTTCGTCGGCACCAGATCGCGGCTGAGATGCCGGCTGAACAATGCATACGCCACGTAACACAAGCCGTTGATTACCAGCACCCACGCAAAGAAGAAGTGCCAGTTGCGACCCATCGAGAGCCAGCGCGATCCCGGGACGGTCATCCACCATGGAAATCCGCGGGCTTCGGGCTCGCCATCGACGCCAGCTCCCAATCCGAGCAGCCCGGTGGTTTCAAATTCATGGCCACCAATCCGGGTGATACCGATCAACGCGCCGCTCGTGT
>Ga0193752_1002875_pt1 | contig 12399 bp, 10 predicted proteins | sample H1c1metaG_FD_144924 | JGI IMG/M metagenome (GOLD analysis project Ga0193752, IMG submission 144924) | Soil microbial communities from a riparian zone of the East river system, Colorado, United States - H1c1 | ecosystem: Environmental > Terrestrial > Soil > Riparian zone | place: USA: East River... | reverse complement strand
ACGATCCCCATCTCGACAGTTTGAAGCAATCCATGTTCAACAAGGCCGCGCAGCGCTTATCCACCGACGATACCATCGTAACGAATATTCGTCATTACGAATCTCTGCGCATGGTGGAAGCCGCGCTAAAAGATATTCTTCTTGGCCTCGACGCTGGTGTAGCCACCGATCTCTTAGCCCTCGATGTTCGCCGCTGCCTCCACTACCTCGGCGAGATCACCAACGACGACCAGCTGGACTATATTTTTAGTAAGTTTTGTATTGGAAAGTAAGTTACCTCTATTTTATTTTTTATATGGAAGATTAGGCGTAAAATTCTTTTCGGTTTTTCTGTCCGTTAGCTGGGATTGTGTTACTCGTTTGTTACTGGAAGCGGAAGAAATGGGTTTCCGTAACAAAATGAAGGGAGAAGCTGTCATGACAGTCATGACAGACGGGGAAATTTGCTTTTTCAACATGTCCTACGGTTCCTTGCCAAAGGATGTTAACTGCAGGCAATTAGTTTTGAAAGACTTGTATGCGAAAGAATTACTAAATCGACTCTTTTACTAATCTAAAGCCAAGAGTGTTTAGTCTTAAAGCCGCTCCTCTTCCATTTCTATCTCTTACACGAACACTACTTGAATCATTGAAAAATGTCCCACCACGCAATATTTTTGATTTATTGGCAAAGCTTTTGCCTTTTGGATTGCAGGGGTAAGGTGTTTTCCAGTCAGAACACCATTCCCAAATATTTCCACTCATGTCATAAATTCCAAGTTCATTAGGTTTCAAAGTCCCAACGGCATGAGATTTTAAACGTGAATTACCTGCCCACCAGGCAACATCGCTGGCATTGTTGCTTCCTGCATATCTAAAATTCTTACTTTGCAAGCCACCTCTTGCAGCAAACTCCCACTCTTCTTCCGTTGGTAAACGAAAATGCTTAGAAAATCCGGCATTTAGTCGGCTAATAAATACTTGTATGTCCTCCCAAGAAACTTGTTCAATGGGATTTTTGTCATTGTCTTTAAAGTAACTTGGATTGTCTCCCATAATTTCTTTCCATTCTGCTTGTGTTACTTCGTACTTCCCAATATAGAAGTCTTTTACAGTTACAGGATGTGGACATTCATCACCGTGCTCTGCGTCTAGTTCTATAGGTCCGCCATCATTTACATTATCCAAACCGCCCATCAGAAATGTCCCTCCCTTAACCCTTACCATTTCAAATCCATTTATTTTTGAGGGTGCATTTACGACTCCTTGGTCTTGTGGTGATTGGTCGCAAGAAGCTAGGGACATTAAAAAAAGTAAACTGAAAAATATTGGCATGGTGAATAAATTTTAAGGATTTCTTGCGGCCGATGGAAATGGCTTTGCGCAGGTGAAATATTAGAATTCCGTCTGCTGAAAACCGTTATTACATTTATAATTTAAAGTTCGTTGTTTAGATGATTGCCTAAACACTGGTTCGTAAAGTTTATTGTCATACCGCTGTGCGTGGTTTGTAACTGTACCAAAATATATGATATGGTCAAGTGTCCAAATATCCAATGCTTGAACATATAACCAAAGCCTAAAATAAAATGTGTCCGCTGTTCGTCGTTGCCTCTACTACCTCGGTGCGATCACCGGCGAAATCACCAACGACGACCAACTGGATTATATTTTCAGTAAGTTTTGTATTGGAAAGTAGATCGTTTTGCTGATGTTTTTTTTTGGAATATTGATGGTAGTGAACTTCCCCGGTTTGTCGATGTTGCATTATCCTTTCCTTTGTTAATACCTCACTTATTACTGTGTTGTTACTGGAAGCTGAAGATTTTCTTTATCGTGTTATCACCATTCGCCTGGTATCAGCCGTTTTTCCATCCACGGTTAGCGTATAGTTATAGGTTCCTGCTGCAAAAGCATTGGTGTTTATTCTCGCTTGTACGGAACCAATATTAAGTGTCATTATTTTCATTAGTTGTCCCTGGGCATTTGTAATATTAAGTACCGCTGATTGCGTACTCTCAGGAAGATGGTAGCGGATAATTGTATTGCCATTTACGGGATTGGGAGAGTTCTGTTCCAGATAAGCAGTTTTGATGCTTGTCCTATTGCCGGTAACAGCGGCTTTGAGATCGGCCAATTCTTGTTTCAAATCTTCAATTTGCCGCTGTTGTTCCTGCATTGCTTTTATCATGATCGGAATCAGCTCCTCATAGTTTACCGCTTTTATTGTGAAGTTTTCGGTCTTCCTTCCTTTGCTTATCGTATATGTATTTGGATCTTTTCCATCGGCCGTCTCAGGCTGCAGTACCGGTGCAGGATCGTCTACCGGCACATTCATGGTTGACTCATGCACCAGTTCCGGTAACACTTTCTCCAGGTCCTGAGCGATCAGACCGAAATGTGCGCCTGGCGACAGGTGAAGAGGAGCATATTTCGCATCGGTTTTGAATTCATAGTGTTTTGGTTGCAGCTTTTTGATAATCTCCATCGCATCGGAAAACTCCTGGATATTTTTTTTAAGGTTGCCGTCACTGGTTACAAATCCACCTGAGGTATACACATGGCCATAAAACACACCGGCATAATATGCATTGGTGCTGGTGGCGACTATACCATAACTATTGGTGCTTGTAGCAACCATACCATAACTATTGGTACTTAGACCATTGACGCCGACGCCGCCGACACTTTGGCCATATACACCATCCTTTGAGCCTGAGCCCCAAACCCCTTGAGTGCCGCTACCGGCAACACCATAGATTCCCGCTCCATAGACGCCATACTTCCCGCCTGCTCCGTAAACCGCAAAATTACCGGCGGTTTTACCATAGATGGCAGCGTTTCCCGCGCCGGCCTCAACGTGCAGTTTATAAATCGGAGCAGTAGTTCCAATTCCCACGAAACCGCTGGGATTAATGAAAAGCCTTGATACATTGCTGGTATAAAGGCTTAATGGAATCGCGTTGGTAGTGCCAAGTTTGGAAGCAGCCGTTGCATTGCTGTTGCCGGCCACGCTCCAGAATGGCGAAGTATTTTGCGCGAGACTGATAACAGAAAAGGAAACTAGCAGAAACGGTAAAAGTAAAGTTTGAGGGCGCATATGATTGAGATTTAGGTGTGATGCGGAAGGGGAATTTTGTGTACGCAAATCGATACACAACTACGGTCAACTCTAATATGTCCATTGAGCAAATTACGCTTTCCTTTGATGATAATAAAAACTGCCTCGATCAACTTATAAACGCCGGAGCAGAGGAAATATATCGGATATCTAAGCTGAAACACGAACGATCCCTTCTCGATAGTCTGAAGCAATCCATGTTCAACAAGGCAGCGCGGCGTTTATCCACCGACGATACCATATATTTTCAGTAAGTTTTGTATTGGGAAATAGAGCTAATTCCCTCGCAACCGCGAATCAATCAAATTAGTTAACTTTCTTGCCCCTAATCACCTAAATTTTCAACATGAAACCGAAACACCTACCTCTGATTTGTATTTCATTGGTATTCCTTAGCCACGCTTCTCAGGCTCAATTACTCAAAAAAATCAAAAATAAAGTCAACAAAACGGTTAGCAATAGCGGCAGTAGTTCAGAAAAAACAGAAGAAGAGAAAACAACCTCTGAAAAGAAGGGGGAAAATGATTCATCAACTGCAGCGACCGACGAAGGCAGCAAGAGCGTGAAATGGTGCGAAGGCCTGGATGCTACCGGTGGCGGATCCGATAATGACGGTGGACCGATAAAAGACGGTGTGGAATACAAAAAAGTATACAGCAGTCCAAATGGATTCACCATTCTTTATGACGAAAGCTCATTGGGATTAAACAACGATTCAAAAGGATTCCGGTTGGTTCTGAGTGAAAGGATAAACAACAATACCCAATTTGTATTAGTCGAGAATGGCAAAGTAGTGGCCACGAATGCTATAGTAAAACCCGAATGGCTTCCTAAGGGATCTTCGCAAACACACCTAAATGGTCAGGATTCCGATAGAGAAGAGGCCATGAAAAAATACATCGTCGGCGACACTATGAAGCAGGACATTCCAAAGTCTGATGCCAAATCCGTGACGTTACAAAAAGTTGACGACGACCAGGTGGAGATGGCACTGCAAATGGCCAGACAAACGGATGATTATAAAAACATGAGTGAAGCAGAGAAGAAGGAATTCGAAGAAACCGTTAGGGCCGGAATGGCCAAAAACAATTCGATGGCTGGCACAATAGTTAACGTTCCCGCTCAACAGGGTGGAACAGTGGCCATGGTAAACGGCTACTTCCTGGTGGTAAAAGGAAAGAAATACGGCAAATTTATCATGCCGCCTGTGATAGATGTTTCAAAGGATGAAACAAAGATTTTTGCCGTGGGAGTGAATGAAGAAAGTGTTCCGGTGATGTTTGCAAATGGCAAAAAAACGCTTCTTGACCAATCCAAATACGCCGCAATGAGCGGACGAATCATCAGAAGTCCCGATAAAAATAAATTTGTGTACATCGAGCAGAAGAAGATGAGTGAAAAGGAATTGGAAGAATTCACTAAGGCTGCTAGTTCCAATCAGCGAACAAAGTTTCAGTACAATGTAATAAAAAGTGATGGCAGCATTATGATGGTCGCCGATCATAATAATTCCGGCAAGTTCAGGCTGACCAACACGGGAGCATTGGTGAACATGGATGAAGAAACGGGCGAGGTGTTTGCCGACAACAAGCGAATCGGAAAATTTCCAATGCAATCAGGCGACCGCTTGAACCCGGATGCGGTGCTGATCGGCAGCGACATCTCACAGATTGCATATTACAGCGGAAATGAAGGAAGTTTTACATATCTCGACGGCACTGTAAAAAAGCTAGACATCATTTTCCCACGCGTGATTTCAAAAGACAGCAAATCATATTTGTCGTGGTTCAGAAAATGCGGGAAAGACATTTACATTGCCAAATTCGCTTACTAAAAAAATGAAAGTTTCACTGATTATCATTACGTATATATGCCTGCTGGCGTTTAAACCGCCGGTCGAAACCGATTACAAAAGAGTATTCGGAAATAAATATACCTGGGCGGTGAACTGGCTTAAACAAAATAATGTCTTGATCCATGAATATGCATCAGCATTCAACATTCCTGACAAGGAGTTGAAGGCTATTGTTTTCCCGGAGCTAATTCGTTACAATAGTTTTTTCGACGCACTGGAAATTGAATCACTGAAATACTTGTATGTTAAGGAGGGAAAACAGTATGCAGATTTTTCAGTTGGATACTTCCAGATGAAACCTTCTTTTGGAGAAATGATAGAAGAGGATGCCCTTAATTTGTTGCCAGAAAACTATCGGCGGGAATCAGGCTGGAAGTCAAAGCAAACCGATGGCGAGGTGTCGCGGAGGGAACGAGTAAAAAGATTATCAAATGTCAGGCACCAGTTAATTTATTTGTGTGCATTTTATAAAATCTGCGAATATCGTTTTAAGGGCAAACGCATCAGTTCTCCGGAAGAAAGAGTGAAACTCTTTGCTACCTGTTATAATGCGGGTTATAGGCGCAGTTATGAAAGCCTATTGTCCTTTCTGTCGAAGAACAATTTTTACAGCTACAACTATTCATCGGTGAGTGCATATTATTATATGCAGAAGTAATCAAGGCAGGCTGGTGACGTCTCAGACCTGTTATTGCTCGATATTCCGTCAGTGCCTGGGGTTCGGAGAGATCGCCGGCGAAACCACCAACGATGACCAGCTGGATTACATTTTCAGTAAGTTTTGTATTGGAAAATATACCAAACCCCTTCGGTTATTGAAGCCACAATCATTCGGTTTCCTCATTTTGTCTTTTGCCGTCAATCAAAAATACTTCAACAAGGTTTTAAAAACGCATATTTCCAGAGTTTGAATATAAAACTTCTTGCGATTGGTATTTTCCGTAAATTCTGGTCCCGAATTAAACATCTTGCCATGAAAGTCGTTTTAACATTGATGGCTGTCTTCAGCATTATCAATTGCAATGGGCAAAACAATTTAGAGAAAGCGATTGTCACTCCTAGCCAAATTGATACACTAATTTTTCTTGAAAAGCAATTCTCCGAAAATGATTCGACTCCACCACCTCAAAATGAAAAATGGTATAGATTCCTGCCTGGCAAGAATAACAAAGTTCTCGTTACGGCGGCACACGCGACATCCCAGATGAGAGAAGGAGCCATAAAACGACCTGATGGTGGTACCGGGTCGCTTGCGCTTTCGCTAAACAAATACAGGAATATCCCTGTACTTGTTACGAGTTACATGTCTCCTTCTGATCCTAATTATTATGATGACAATGAATTCAAGGACTCGCTTTCGAAAATCATTGACGAATTAAAGCCGATCTTGATAATTGATTTGCATGGCTCCCATCCGTTTAGGCCTTACGATGTAGATTTTGGAACAATGAAAGGACGATCGATGTCAGAGAGGAAATATTTATTGGATAGCCTTACCTTGGAATTGCGGCAAAACGGCTTGACAAACCTTTCCTTAGATTATTTTTCTGCGAGCACAAATCAAACGATTACAAAGTTTGTTTGGAACAAAGGATATTCGTGCATCCAGTTAGAGATCAACTCCAATTATTTGTCTGCGGATGAGGGAAACATTTACGCACAGAAAACGGCTCAATTACTCCAAGCACTAATCAGGTTTATCGATGACATTCATCCGAATCCTCGCCTTAAATAACATGTCGGTTCGGGTAAACATTTCTTTAATAGGAACTTTACAGGGGCCTCGATGCTGGCGTCTCTACTGATCTCTTGGCGCTTGATGTTCGCCGTTGTCTCCACTACCTCGGCGAGATCATCGGCGAAATTGCGAACGACGACCAACTGGATTATATTTTTAGTAAGTTTTGTATTGGGAAGTAATCTTGATGGGTTGGTCAATTATAAGCAATCGGTTAACCATTGTTTGACCGGATGGCAGACAGACCAGATTTAAAGATAACGATTTACAGCCGATGCGAATGGCCACCATTTAATGGCAGTCGGATATTGATAGTCATCTTCGGTCTTTCATAGAATATTGGATTTTGAAACTGGGCTGCCAACTCTGCAATCCTGTTGGAAATACCGACCTCGTTATCACTCATATATCGTTTTTATTGGAATTCAGTTGCCGATAGGGCGCTTATCGCCTGGCCTCTAGTATACCATTTTGAAATTAATCTCTTCTTTAGACATTTACGTATTAATTTTGGGTATTAAGATTTCAGCTGAAAGTCTTTCGACTCGAATCCCACAACAAAAAAACTCAAATGAAATTTCGACTCATAATATCTTTCTTAATTCTGACCGCAAGTTTTATCGCATTTGGTCAGGAAAAGCAATCTCGGAAATCTAAAAACCACAATTCGGATGCTGCTGAAAAAGGACTAATCAAAGTTTCCATTATGTACCCATTTGCAGAAGGCAAGACATTCAATATGGAGTATTACGAAACTAAGCATATGCCAATGGTTGCAGAGCTTCTAGGCTCAAATTTGGTGAAATACACCATCGAAAAAGGCCTTGCCAGCGGCATTCCTAACCAACAATTACCTTATACGGCAATCGGAACATTTTATGTGAAGCGCCTTGATGATTATCAGGCGGCAATTGGCCCGAATAGAGATGCTATAAGGACCGACTTCGCGAATTATACGAATATAGCTCCAGTAATTTTGGTTAGTGAGGTAGTAAGGTAGCTTCTTTATCGCCAATTGATAAAGTTTAATCAAGAGGCCGGCGTCCTCAAATCCTCGCTCAATGTGAATAGACGACTTCCATGTTAAGAGGGGCTTCGGGAAATACAATTTAAAGTCACCCTTTCAGTCCCTCAACGAAAGAATAAACGACACCATCATTCTTGCGTCATCGAAAGATACGTCGGGATGTGGGCTCATTACCGCCGTGTCCCATGCTCCGCTGCCGCCAACAATCACTTTTCCAGCAAGCATATTGATGTAGCGTTCCTGCACGGGATACCGCATCGCAATCTCACGGAACGCCGGACCCACAGAACGCGTCTCTATTTTGTGGCACGTCCAGCAGTCCGAATAACCGATCAATACCTCGCCCGTTTGCGCAACTTTCAAAGGAATGGAATCACTCTTTCCGGGAATTGCGCGAATTCGATCGGCTTTTTTCCGTGCAGGCTCTTTCGCAGGCTCGCTGCATGCAACCACCGAGAAAGCCAACCACCCGATAACGGACAGTATAAATTGCGGAGGGCAGTGGGTGGAAAGCACATCAAAGAATCTTTTTTCCATGGCCGCGAAAGTTACAAAGATGTTCACAAGCTGTTCGGCGACTTGGGAATTATCGGCGAGACATTTAATCTCAATCTCTTAGATCATGTCGGAACTATATCAGTTTTGTGATGATGAATAATCCCAAAGCAGTCAAGTCGTGAACATACAAAAAAAATTAATTAAGATCAAAGTTGGTCTGCTCAAATTATGGCTGTTCACTACCAATCTTTCGAAGTGCCTGTTGCACGTCAGGATTGCTCATAAATAATCTCCATAGTAAGCCTGAACGGTAATTTTCAATCATCACAACAATCGGTCCCTGGTTCAGGCCCATGAAAATTTCAGAGTGCCAGTTTTCATCTACATTGAATGCATCATAAAAGCCGTAAGGTCCCCATGCGAATTTGCCGTAATTGCGGTAATAATTTTTCAAAGCAGTCATTGATTTGCCTGGCGTATATGGAAAAGAAGCCAGTGCCCCTGTGGGCGTGATCTTTCCATGATCCTGGCGCGCCACCGGTTCGTCGGCCTGGTAATTCAAGATCCCGTCACTGGCTGTAAGTCCCCATGCGCCAGGGCCATACCCTTTGTGCTTTTTGGGATTTTCTATGCAGTACCGGTAATTAATGAGCGCTATATTCCTGTTATTGGAAAAATAATTGCAGTAAGCATCGGTAAACTTGCGGGGATCGAGCCCGAGGAAAGAATAATGGACAAAAAACAAGGGACCTCCGTTTGAAACACCTACTTTCAAGGGCACACCATAATACGTGTTGCCATTTGTGTACAACGATCCATCTTTTGTTTGCCCCCACCCAGAGCGGTATTCCTGCGCTTCCTGGCTTTGACTCGCCCATCCAGTGTAGTAAAAACTTGCAGGTATGCCGCGATCAGGTGAACTGATTGCAAGAAAGTAAGTGATCAGCGTTTCATTCCACCCGATCAGTTTGTGATTTATTACCCATTGCTGATTGGGCGACCAGTGCCAATACAGGAATTTGCTGCTGTCGTCCTTACGAAACCAATCCCATTCAATATTCTTCCATATCCTGTCAATACGATCGGCAATGTTCTTTTCTTTATTGTTGGCTGAACTAAAATATTGTTTTGCCGTCAGCAAGCCCTGCGCAAGAAAAGAGGTTTCCACAAGGTCTGCACCATTGTCGCGCGGACCGAAAAAAGGCTCCACTTTACCGGTTGTGCCGTTAAGAAAATGAGGAAATGCTCCATGAAATTTGTCGGCCTTTTCGAGAAAGGACATTATCTTTTCAAAGCGTGCTGTAAGCGCTGCACGCGTGATGAATTTTCGTTCGGCGCCGGCAAGCAATGCCATGATGCCAAATCCTGATGCACCTGTTGCAATCATGTTTCTCCTTCCATGGACATTCTCCAGTGCCAGGCCACTGTTTTTTTCGGCTCCTTCCCAATAATATCTGAAATGCGCTTCCTGGACCATGTCGAGCAATTCTTCATCACTCATTGTTCTTGTCGAAGCGCTGACCACATTCGAAGCGGCTGGCTCATGGTAATTTTTATCCAGTAAGCTGATCTTGTAATAATACTTTTTTTGGGTTGTGTTGGTGTAATCAGTGTATCTCGAAATGCCTGTTGACTGTATACCGACAGGGTCAAAATCTTTCCCATCAGATGAGCGGTAAATTTTAATATATTTTACAGCTGAATCTTCGATTGGTTGCCATGTGATGTCAATATGTCTTTCGTAACCTTTTGCTGACGTTAGAATGGGTTTTGATCGAACAGGCGCATTTTCTTCCGCCAGGAATTCAATCTGGTCGATCAACATTATATGTTCCCTCCCGTCATTGGATTGCTGGCGAAAGAGTATGACATCAACATCGTTAATATCTTTAATTTGAAATATACGAAGCGGAACTTTTGCGGTTAACCATTTTCCTCTTTTATAATCACTGATATGTTGGTGAAGTGTTATGAAATGATGGTTTTCATCCCTTTTATTTCCGATGGCAATTGCCGGTAGTTGTTTGGTATCAGTCTGAGAACTGACAAATAAACGCATGAACAGATGAGTGGCTTTACCAAAAAAATCCTGACCGCGGACAGGACGGTAAAACAGTTTTGCCTGCCACTGTCCATTAAGCGAGGAAACATAGTCCATTTCAAGTGAATTGCCAGGCGTAAAGTAAACAGAATCATTTACCGGTAATCGTTTTGACACGTTTTTTATCCACGAGTTCCCAGAATAACTCGCTTCGCTGTAATAGTAACTATTCTCCATCGGGCTGTTCGCAAAAAATATTCTATCATATAAGGGCTCCTGTGCAACTGCTCTTATTGAGGCGAGCTGTAACAGAATTAATATAACCTGTTTCATGTTGAATAGTTCAATAAGCAAATTTGTATATTTCAATACCGGGAGGAACAAAAATCTTTCGAGAGGCGACCCTCTTCAATTGATGAGTTTTATAAATCACTATGAACTTTATGTTTGGGTCAACGCAGATGATCCTGGTCGAACCCTGCCTGAAAAACTGCGGTGAGTAATTTAACTAATTCGTCTCACTTCTTGTCATTCTGGGAGTGATCTACTAGATTTAGTATAATTAGCCGGCATTACATGGTTACTTATGCTTTGAATTAGAAACTGATCAAATTATGAAGAAAATAAAGATTGCTCAAGCTTCGGATGAAACAGGAACTATTTCCGCCCTTACATTGGCATTTACTACCGACCCGATGGCCCGATGGTCGCTACCGGATTCAACAAGGTATTTGGCAGTTTTCTCTTCGATCGCGAAAGCTTTTGGCGGGGGCGCTTTTGAGAAGGGCACAGCTTACATTGCCGATGGTTTTGCTGGTGCTGCCTTGTGGCTGCCGCCTGGTGTAAGGTCCGATGAAGGCACTTTAAAGAGAGTGTTCGAAGAAAACACCAGCGACAAAATACGAGGGGATATGCCAAAAATTTTTGAACAAATGGAGAAATTTCATCCGACCGAGCCCCACTGGTATCTACCGATGATTGGTGTCGACCCGGCATATCAGGGCAGTGGTATTGGTTCTGCCCTGTTGCTTGAATCGCTCAAGGCGGTGGACCGCGATGGTTCGATTGCGTATCTTGAATCCTCGAACCCGAGGAATATTTCGCTATACGAACGTCACGGTTTTGAGGTTATCGGCGAAATCCAATCTGGCAGTTCGCCGGTTGTACGGCCAATGCTGCGAAAATCCCGGTGACCAATACTTCCAAGATAATTTATATCAATGCAGATGTTCGAACTGTGATCGCACCTAAGAGACATATTATTTTAGTATGGGTAAAAGTATTTCGGCTGCTTACGAATAAGGAGCCCTGGCAAAAGCGAGAGCTCCTTATTGCATAGTGTATGATTTTATCTCGCTATTATCATTCGCTTGGTGTCGGCAGTGCGACCATCTACTACGAGAGTAATATTGTATGTCCCGGCCGCGAGACGATTAGTGTCAAATCTTTCCTGGCCTGAACCAATGTTCAGTTTCAAAAATTTGATCATCCCGCCCTTGCTATCAGTTACACTGAGTATGGCAGTCTTTGTTTCAGCGGGCATGTGATAACGAATTGTTGTACTGCCATTAACAGGATTCGGTGTGTTCTGTTCGAGATACGCCGCTTTGATCACATTGGGATTTCCTGTGAGCGCCTCCAGTCGCGATACTTTGCTTTTCAGCTCTTCAATCAAGACCTGCTGCTCCTGCATCGCTTTGACGATAATTGGAATCAACTCCTGGTAGTTGACCGCCTTGATGGTAAAGTTTTCGGTCTTCAGTGACACTTGATTATTGTTGTGCGAATTGGGCGGAACCACTTCAGCGCCGAGCCGTTGAAGTGGTTCCGAGGATTCATTATCTACAGGGACATCAAGTTTCGACTCCAGTACGAGATCAGGTAATATTTTCTCCAGGTCTTGCGCCATAAAGCCGTAATGCTGACCACCGGGAAGACGTAAAGGCGAATACTTTGCATCGGTCTTGAATTGATATTGCTTGGGCTCCAGCTTATTGATCACTGCCAGTGCATCGGGGAAGTCCTCAATGTTCTGTTTCAGGTTTTTGTCGCTGGTAACATACTGTATTGAAGAGTATACACGGCCGAAGAATACAGCGGCATAGTATGCACTGTCGCTCGTTGCCACCAGCCCATAATT
>Ga0193752_1002874_pt1 | contig 12403 bp, 26 predicted proteins | sample H1c1metaG_FD_144924 | JGI IMG/M metagenome (GOLD analysis project Ga0193752, IMG submission 144924) | Soil microbial communities from a riparian zone of the East river system, Colorado, United States - H1c1 | ecosystem: Environmental > Terrestrial > Soil > Riparian zone | place: USA: East River... | reverse complement strand
TGTATTCAAATAAATTTCATAAATAATGACGTTGAACAAGGCGGCTTTCGTTGGCATAAAAACGGACAATACATAGGTAAACACGAAATTCAAGGTGAGTATCTTTGGGATAATAAAGACATAAAGTATGTAATTACATTCAACATATATCAATTACTGGATTAGCTGGAGAAGATTATGACTGAAGATGCTCATGTATGTATCTGCGGACACGACTGGTTATCGCATTTTCCTTTTATACTTGATATATGTAATGGAGAATCTGGAATTCCTTGCGAATGTCAAGAATACAGTGAGATAATAGAGGACGAAGAGTAATGAAAACAAAATTAAGTCCACAAAGACTACAATTTATAAAGTTTTGGGCAGAAGCACAGCATGCACGTGTCAATCAAATGTATGGAGGAATTCCATATAAATATCATCTTGAAAAAGTTACATTTGCTGCTTATGAGTTTTCACATCTTTTATATGAAGAAGGAGATTCAAAAGAAGAGTGCTCCAAACTTAATGATTTTCTAACAGCAGCTGCCTACTTACACGACACCATAGAAGACACAGGTGTTACGTACAATGACGTTAAACAAATAGCAGGCGGAGAGCTTGCCGATTTAGTTTACGCACTGACCAATGAAAAAGGCAAGAACCGTGCGGAACGTGCAAATGATAAATATTATCAAGGAATAAGAGAAACAGAATACGCCGTATTTATTAAATTATGTGATAGATTGGCAAATATGCAGTTTTCATATATGAATGAAAGCACTATGATTGAAAAATACAGAAAAGAACTCCCTAATTTTCTTGAAAAATTAAATGCAGAGGAGTTATTTCCTGAAATATCTGAGCGTCTAAAAGGAATTTAAAGAGAAACAATGGCTAGAATATGTGTCCTAAGTGACACCCATACTTTTCATGAGGAACTAAAACTTCCTGAAAACATTGATATTTATATTCATGCGGGTGATTTCACTCATGTAGGAGAGTATACAGAGACTATAAAATTTCTTCGTTGGTTCTCACAGCTTGAATGTAAACATCGTATACTTATAACTGGAAATCACGAAAAAGGTTGGTGGAAAAACCCAAGTCTTTATAAAAGTGAGGTGCCAGAAAATGTCATCCATCTTGAAGATGATTTAGTACAACTGGAAGGTCTTAATATTTATGGCTCTCCGCACACTAAAGAATTTTATGGTTGGGCATGGCCGTACTATAATGAAGAGAGTGCTGACCTTATCTGGAAACGAATACCGGATAACGTAGATATACTTGTTACACATCAACCCCCATACGGTGTGGGAGATTTATCTGAATTCTACCGAAAAGGGGAAGACCCAAATGTAGGGTGTAAAATTTTACTGAGTCATGTAGAAAGAGTGAAGCCTAAACTACACGTATTCGGTCATATACACAGTGCCAGAGGGCTCTATAAAATTCTTGATTGGAGCACTATTTTCATCAATGCGGCAAACTGCAATGAAGCTTATAAAGCAGTTAATAGACCTATTGTAATAGATACAGACTTATGGGAAGTAGTAGAGGCTTAAACTTTTCTATAAGGTACGTGTTCTACTTCTAATTAGGACATATAATACCTTAATTGGGACATGTTCTTCTTTAATTGGGACATATTGTGTCCCAATTACGGTAATGGGGGGACATAAAAATTCCACTGAATAAATAACATCATGAAAATAGCAAGAAAATCATTTGGCGAGGCCTATGTATGTAAATACGAGTGGCCTGAAGATTGTTTCGTGCAGTGCGGAGACAATGGAATTGTATGTGGAAAAGAGTCATACACAACTGCATTTTTTGAAGCATTTCCAGAATCACCGAAGACTTTTCTTAGAGGAGAAGGAGCTTTTGTAGAGGAAACAAAAAATATAACTGATGGAGTAGACGCCAAACTATATTAGCATACGAAATTAAAAGGAAGAGCAAATGATATTAACTCCTAAGCAGTATTTACTAACTTGTTTATCTGAAGAGTGTGCAGAAGTAGTTCAGAGGTGCACAAAAGCTCTACGTTTTGGTCTAGAAGAAGTACAAGAAGGCCAGCTTTTAGATAATCGAGAGCGGTTAATTTATGAACTAAATGATATATTAGCCGTAATAGAACTATTAGAAGAACATGGACTCGATTTATCTGATATAGGAAATAAAGAACAAATAGATAAAAAGAAAGCTAAACTTTATAAATATGGCAAATATTCAGTTAGTAAAGGTATACTAAAAACATAAATGTTTAAAAAATTGGGATGGTTAATTATTTTTTGGGGTTCATATGCTACTCTTGCTTCTTTTTATAGTCAAAATTATTGGACTTTTGTTGTTGCTTTAGTTCTTACTTTTTTGTTAGTATGTATAGTTGCAGGTAGTAAAGACGAAAAATTGGTTGAGAAAATAGATGAGTAAATTTAAAGTTGGTGATATTGTTAAAAAACGTCAGTATTCTGGTTTCATAACAAGAGAAGGGATTTATAAAATCTCTGACGACCATTTCAGTCCTTGGTGTTTGGAAGACTGTGGAGATGAGGATTGTGTAGAATGGAACACACTTTGGGAAGTAGATGAAAATGGAAAAGAAACAGGAGCTATTGCTTGCCATGTATCTGAATGTTGTATGGAAGAAATAAAATAGTATATCTTAATAAAGTAGTGTATCTTATGGTATACTTAATGACCAGTTAATATTTTTACAGTGTAAGTCATTATGCTAAGAAAAGAAGAAATAGAAAAAATACTGGAGCTTAACCCAGAAAAATTAAAAAATGAGATTCAAGAACTCCGCAGCACTCAAGAAGTTTTTAATTACTGCATCTTACTCTGCCGCTCTATCGAACCAGACACTAATAATCAAAACATGCGTGAAAAGTTACGTCTTATATGTCAAGAATTATTTGACTTGCGGAGACGAGAACGAGAGCAGAAGAAATTATTAGACCTATTTGAAAAGTTAGGTAAGAAACTTTAATGGCTATATGTAAATACAGAAATTGTGAAGTTCCGTCAGAAAGATATAATACTTACTGTAAACAATGTTACAAAGATTATACAGTAATGAAGCAGATACTTAAAGAGATTCCAGATTTTAAAAATAGTTATTATAGTTCGGAACTTCAAGGACATTTAGAGAATGTTTGGAAAGTAAATAAACACAAATTCTGGGCTATGATAAATAGTTTAAACCCTCAAAATTCTTTCGAAGAAACTGAAAAATCTGTAAATATTTTATACGATTTTTTAACTGGTTAATATGGCTAAATTTGCAAAAATTATCGAACTAGAGAACGAGCAACTAGTGGTTACTAAAGGTTGGGGAGAAGAATTACCAGCTATTAGCATATCAACTAACATAACCGGTATAGGAGAATACGTCCAAATTACGGAATTCGATACCGAAAAAGAACGTGACCATTATTTTGACAGTATTACTAAAGAAGTTGCTTGTTCGATACTCAAGCAATTCACTGATATAAAACTTACTAAAACCAACAAGGGAAAATAATTATGATGATTAATGAGCTTTGGAGAGGGGCAGATTTTAAACTTGCAGATAATTCAGATGCAAAAATTTACTGCTTTTTAGACTATAACAACCGTTATAACGAGTGCATAGCAGCTGCTATTAATTTTGACGAGGCTGAGGTCAAAATTAATACAATAACCAGCTTTGCGTTTAATACTGAAGTAATTTACCTTCCTCGCGGAGAAAGAAATGATTAAACAAGGGTTAACAGTTAAAGTATCAAATTTAAACCCTAAAAACGTAGCCAATAAAATTTTACCTGACTTATTTGTATCTAACAGAAGAAAGAGGATGGAAGGTATAGTGGATTCCGCTATATTCGATACTTTTAATCAGCATTGGTTAGTTAGACATAATACAAGTGGAGTAATTAACGGTATATCAGTAGGGCGTTATGGAATATATCACGAAACTGAGTTGGAGATAGTAGAAATTGAATATATTGAGTCTCCTCCACCTCCAAAAATTCCTCAAGTTGCGTATGAAATTAACTCTGAGGTCGTCTTTTTTGGAGACGATTGGTAAAATCTAATAAAATAACTTAAAATCCTCTGGAAATCAAATTCAGAGGATTTTATCTCTTCCTCTAACTTCAATCATATCAACAATTAGACCTTATAGTTATTCTCCTCTTTTTAAGAAAAAATATTCAATTTATTAGTTAATGACTTGCAATTAATTTTTTTCATGTTATACTTTTATATAGTAGCAATAAGTGATTGCTGCTTAGGAAAGATGCAAAGAACAGATTATATAGAAGATAATTGGCTTGCCGCCAGTGACTTTACCGAAGCTGGTCAAACTCTTACCATAGACCGTGTTGAATTAAAAGAAATAGCTCCCAGTCGTGAAAAACTGGTTGTGTTCTTTAAAGATGAAGAAAAAGGCTTCGTTCTTAACGTAGTCAATGAAAACACGATAGCAAAAAACATAGGTACGACAGAGACCGATGACTGGAGTGGATATAAAATTGCACTCTACTCAACTGAGATAAAGATGCGAGGGGAGCAAGTACCTTGTATTAGGGTGAAGATATTAGTAGATGAGTTCTCCGCAAAAGAATAAATTTATTATATCAGGAAAGACGGAAGCGGAATACCGCAAGGAAATAAATAAAATGGCTCAAAGAGAAGAAATCACAAATAATTACACATATCTAGTGGTAAAACACCACTCAATCGTAGAAGAGTCCAAAACAGAGAAAGAAGGTTTTGAACCAGTAGACGTATTTAACCCAACCACAAAAGAAACCACTACAAAATATATTGATAAGTGGGGAGCAGTTACCGGATTTATCACCGGAATTGAGGCATACGACACAGGTGATGCTTACAAGACACGTTTTCAAGGGTTTAAGCTTAATATAGACGAGGAAGTTATTCTAGACCTTCCACAAAAGACTCCTTCATATGATGCTTTCTGCAAACTAGCGGAAAATATTGATTTTGATAAAGAAGTTACTTTATCTGCATACCATAACCGTGCAAAAGACCGAACAGGTTTTAGCGTTAAACAAAACGGACAGAATGTAAACTGGAAATATACAATGGATGACATGGGAGACTGCCCACCTTGGGAAAAAGACGAGGATGGAGAATGGGACTCCCGCAAACAACGAGCATTTTTGAAAGCAAAAGTTATTGATACGGTTATCCCTGCCTGTGATGCAGCTTTCAAGGCACGAAAAGGTGAAGCTCCAGTAGAGTCAATAGATACCGATGAAGTTACACCAGAACAACTTGTAAAACTTGTAAAAGCTGTAACTGCAGGTTCAGGTGATTCAAAACCTGTTAAAGCTAAAAAGGGAGCTCCTGTTTCAGATGACGACATTCCTTTTTAATTTAAATCACGATAATTAGTTTTCTCCTTTTAAGGCATACATTAATGTATGCCTTTTTTGTTTGAAGTTTTGGAAACCGGTTTTAAGAGACCGGTTTTAAGTTGACTATAAACTCATGACTCTCCTCAACTGGAAACTCATGAGTTTATTTTTGTTGACAAAATTCTATTGTTTTGGTATACTACTAATGTTTGAAGCCAAAAAAAGGAGAAATTATGTCGGTTATAAAAAGTAATTTAGTGAACGCGGAAATTGCAGTTGGAGACCACCCATTGATTAATTGGCAAGCAGTTGCCGAAGAAAAAGGTCGATATTTGGACGCTCCAAAAGATATGTTCATAAAACTAAGAATTGATGACGGTGATATATTTTATGCTCGAATGACTACAGGAACATGTGCATTAGCTCAGAGTTGCGGACGAGAAAAGTTCTCGTTTTTCGCTATCGGCAGAGATACTGCTCGTGTAGGAGGATTTTTAAACGGAAGTCCAGTAATTTTTCGATTTCGTTCTGGAGAACTTCCTAGACGGTTAGACAAGGCTCTTACTGCAATGTCAAAGAACTACAAATTGGGATGGGATGAGTTCAATGTAAAAACATATAATGAATATACTCTCCGACCTCCTTCTAAGGCTCAGGGATTAGAGAATAAAAAGAAAATAAATGCAAAGTACCGTGCAGAGGTCAAAGCAAAAACTCGTGCTGTCCCTCCTTCTACTAGAAAAGTAAGTAAACATTCTACATACGTTCCGGCGTTCGTGGGAAGAGGTATTTTACACGCCTCTTAGTAAGCTGCTTTAAACGATTAACTGAAAATGTCCACCTTATTTTCTAATATTGTCAAAAATTTCTCTTGACAACATAATTTAGGTGTGGTACTCTAGTTTTGATACGTATTTTCATTTGAATTAGGAGCAAAATGATTGATAGATTCTTAAACCTTATAAAAGGGTGGATTAGTAAGTATATTTACGAGTTGGAAGTCGCAAACCCTGCCATTGTGTATGATAATGCGATTGAACAAATCATAAATAGTTATAAACTGCTTAAACAAAAAGCCGCAATTGTTGTTAGACGTGCGGATGAGTTAGAAGCACAAACTAAAGAAACACGAAAACAATACACTAAAGTAAGTGACTTGCTAGAAGCAGCAGCTTATTTACCAGATGATGAAGTTGACGTGGATGCAGCTGCTGAAATGATTAAAACTAAAGACGAGCTTAAAGAGAAGCTCGATGGTCTGATTGAAATGCTTGCAACTGCACAAGCTGACGAAGTTGAACTGACTGAAGCATTACATGAACTAGAAAGTGAAAAGAGAAAACTTATTGCTGAAAAAGATACACAAATCGGTAAGTTTGAATCTGCAAAGGTTCGTATGAGTGTTATGGAGCGTAAAGACGGAACTTCTATTGACGCTATTGACAAGTCACTTGAGGGTGTCCGCACTAACATTAAAAATGTAATAGCAGAGGCTAATCTAACTAAGACAATGCAAGAAAATACTTTAGAGAATAAGGTCAAATCTTTCTCTAAAGCAACTGAAGGGCAATCCGCTAAAGCTAAATTTCAAGCTATGCGGGAAGCAGCACGTCAAAAATCTGAGGGGGCGAAAGTTCTGGATGAGGTTTTGTCAACGAAACCTGAGACAGTTCAAGTCGTTAAATCAGAAAGTAAGTCTGCTTAATTAACTAAAAAGGACAGTAAAAAGGACAGTCAGAAGGAGCAAACTTTAATGAACACAGATGGAACAGGTAAGAAAGGATTTAAAAAAGGATTCTTTTTTATCGTTGGAGGAGTAATATTAGGATTAACCTTTTTGGCAATAAACCAGTTTGGTTTACTTGATTTTGTTACGTCTACATTGCGTGGTGAAGACCGTGCATCAGTTGTACCAGAAACTCGTCAAACTATTAATATTGACCCAAATACAATTCCTGTATCTCAGGTAAAACCTACACGAAAAACTACGGATAACCCGAAAGTAGTAATCGGTGGATGGACATGGCAAACAGAGAGTGGAATTATTGATGCGATAGGAGGTACAGGACAATCAGGTGACCATACGGACTCTTGTCTTGCACAATCAGGAATCACTAATACAAGTTTTGTTGTTATGAATGACACAAGTGAGCAAATTAAAGCTATAAGTACTGGTGCAATGCATATTGGTACTACAACAGGTGACCAAAGTGCTGTTGATTTGGCAGGGTTGAACACGTCACTTAGACGAAACGGAGCAAAAGCTTTCTTTTCGGCTGGTTATTCAAACGGAGAGGACGCTTTCTTTGCACCTAAGAGTGTTAAAACTAACCCTCAAAATGCACGTGGTATCGTGATTGTTACGGCTGTACCGTACTGCGACTGGAATGTAGTAGTTGATTGGGCAGTAGATAATCAAATCCCTGTCAATCCAGATGAGGCGGTTTATGACCCCGATGCAATTAATTTTGTTAACGCGGTCGACCATTTAGAGGCTGCTCAAAAATACGTGCAAAATGCAAAGGTTAATCTCCGTAACAAAAAGACAGGAGTAACAGAGGCAAGGCAGATTGATGGAGTTTCTACTTGGACGCCGGGCGACGTTGCGGCAGTCGAAGGTCGTCCATCCGTAACCTATAAAGGTCAAACTGAACAGCTTGACCGAATAATTTCAACTCGTGAATACAACTATATGATGCCAAACATTTTGTTTGCGGATGAAAAGTTTATTAACGAGCATAAAGAATATCTTGAAACACTGACTACCTGTATATTGCGTTCAAATGACAAAATCAAGCAAGACCCTAACTACTTTAAGACACGTGTAAGCGTTCTAAACGCTATTACGTTCAATGTAGCAGGGCGTGGAGCAGGATTTTGGGACACTTACTTTAAAGGTTCAAATGTTAATGGGGTTCCACTAGGAGGTTCACGTCTTAACAGTTTGTCTGAAGTTAGACATCTGTTTGGCCTTGACCAGAATGTAGATGTAGATAATTCAGTTTTCGGCATTACTTATAGTGACCATGCAAAGCGTGTTAAACAGTTAATGCCTGATAGATTATCTAATGTTTTACCTGCATCTCAAGTAGTTGACCTCAGTGTTATTAAAGCTATAACAGCTGGCGGAGAAGTAGCTAAATCTACTGATTATAAACCACAGTTTGAGTCTAGTAATTCTGGAGCAACTTTTGTTTCCGCGAACTATCAAATTATTTTTGATTCGGGTTCATCGTCGGTAAAACCCACACAGGAAAATATGAGGCAATTGCAAGAAATGTTCAATGCGTTAACTCGTGCAGGGAACACTAAAGTATTGCTAGAAGGTCATACAGATAGTGCAGGAGATACTGCTAAGAATTTGAGTCTTTCACAGCAACGAGCAAATGCTGTGTGGCAATATTTAAAATCTATGGACAGAAGCGGAATTATTAATGAAGCTAGACTGTCAGGCATTGAAGGTTATGGTTCATATAGACCTGTAGCCGACAATAATACAGAGCAAGGGAAAGCACAAAATCGACGTGTAACTATTGTTTTACGATAAAAGGGAAGGTTGGGAGAGGAGAAATTCTCTCCCTTTATGTAATTATGGAAACAGCTATTATAACATGCAAACACTGTAGTAACTCTATTAGTGAGAATTCTACTGTGTTTTGCGAAACACATTTAATAAAAAACAGAGAACGCGGACTAAAAGATAGGAAGCGTAGAAAAGAAGCAGGACTATGTAGGAGTTGTAACGAACCAATTAGTCCTAACTCTAAAACTTGGTGTACAACTCACCATGAAAAACAAAATGTTCTTAGTAGAGAACATTCGGAAAAAACAAGAGCAACTGAACTATGCGAGGATTGTTTAAAAGAACCTCGTATGCTTAGAAAGCGTAAATGCGTAAAGTGTCAAGAAAAGTTTCTTGCTGCTAAAAAAGTAGTTTGCAGAAGAGTAGGATGCGAAGATTTAATTGACCCTACTTTAAAACACTTCTGCCGTTCGCACGGTGATGAAGAGAACGAAAAACTGAAGCAACGTAGGTTACGTTTAAAAGCAGAAAAGAAGTGTATATTTTGTTTTAATAAGATAGAAGAAGATAGTCATATACTTTGCGTAGACTGTAGAAATAAACAAAAAGAACAAAGAAAAGCTGCAACTGCTGGTTAATATTATGCTGACAAATGAATCAATTCTAAATAAACAAACTCTTAAAATTGAGGAGTTTGTCGGCAAAACTATCACGAAAGTTTTTTATTTGGACTATAAAGAGGAGATTATTTTTGTATTCTCGGATGAAACTTTTAGTCGATTAAAACACACTAATGATGGGTATTTTGATAGTATGTATATTATCAAACCTGAACTAATTGTTGAATTGGATGCACTCAAAGAAACAGGTCTATTTGAATTATCTGAGATTGAAGAACGAGAGGAATTCGAGAGAAACCTTAAAAAAGAGGTTTCGGAAAAACATGAGAGGAAAGAATTCGATAGACTTTTCAAGAAATACGGGCATACGCCTTTGACAGATTGGATAGGAAAAGATAATATTGAGTAATGGATGCCCAATACAAAATTCTCTCTACTATGAAGGCGTATGTCAAATCCGCAAACAGTGAAGAAATTAAAGAAGTTTTAATCTCTCTTAAAACTGATGTTGAAAATATTATTACATCTCTTCATGTATCTACAGACCTAGATAAAATCCGATGCCAAATCTGTAAAAAACAAGTAGTTAAATTATCAAAAGACAAATATTGTTTGCAATGCTTCGATATGTACATTGATTAATTATCTTGACATTATAAGCAAACTATGTTAAGATTGTTGTATGAGTCAAGTTAAGAATTTGTTTACGGTTTACGATAAACCCACCTTACAAGCTAGATGGATAGCCAGCTCAATTTGGATTATACTGTTTTGTGTTATATGGGTTTTCAATCCAATAACCGCAATACCCACACCAGTAGAAATATACAACTCATTCATCAACTTACTATACACAGAAGGAAGTAGTAATCTTCTGTATAACGTATGGGTTACATTAAAACTTCAAATATATGGTTTATTTTATGCAACCATTATATCTGCAATACTAGCTTATATAAGTAAATTGGAATTTTTTAACCCTCTTAATAAATTTATACAGATTTTACGATATATACCAGTTGTAGGATTCACTTTAATTTTTTATAGTGTATTTGCCATTGGTTTTGGTATGAAGGTAGCTATGTTATCCGCAGGTCTTGTGTTTTTCATGACTACTTCTATGACTGCAGTTATAGAAAACGTTCCTCGTTTAAAGTATGAGTTAGCAAAGAGTTTAGGGTATTCAGATTGGCAAATATTTGTCAGTGTGATTTTCAAACCCACTCTCCCACTTATGATAGAGACGGTTATGCAAAACGCTGCTATGGGATGGTTAATGATAGTAGCAGTTGAGACGTTTTCACGTACAGAGGGAGGAATGGGAGCAATGTTACAGATATATTCTTCAAGTTCTCAGACAGGAAATGTATGGACATATTTAATTATAATAGGTTTTATTGCACTACTGGAAGATTTATTTTTTACACAGTCTCGGAAGTATTTATTTCCTTATTCTATTATATCTGAGAGGGCATAATGAAATTTATTACTTGGATTGCAAATTGGTTTACAGGAATTAAGAGTTTTGAAGAACTTGAGATGCTTCCTCATGAGATTTTTCCAGATATAGTTTACTGGAATAAAGGAGATGAACTATATCTGGAAAACAGGTGTTATTGTTATACATATATTGGATTATTAGAAAGCAGAATATATTTATTAAACACAGAAAATGGAAAAATTATAAGTGTTCATATTAACAAAGCTGAAAAATTTGATAACAGAACTTACTCCCATATAAAAGCTAAAAAGGATATTGAACGTATAGAGTATATGATAGAGAGTAGTGAGTATAATGAATTTATCAAAGTCTTACGTGAAAAAGAAGAACTTCTTTTTGAAGAGTGGGTCAATGCCAGACAATTAAATGACTGAAAAACAGATACGAGAGTTTGAGGATGAGATTAAAATCAAATCTGAAATCATGCCAGAAAATACAAAACATAAATTTGAATGTTCGTGTGAAACTTGTGTATTTTGGAGTTCAGGATGGAACCGAGGTTGGGAAGAAGCAGTAAAATACTATAAAATAAATAATTTAACATGAAAATACCTTTAGAATTAAACGTAACAGTAAATAAAACATACTTAAATTTTTGGGACTCTCAAACCGGAAATGATGTTATTGCGGAATTTAAGAATGGAAAACTCTGGCACACTTCTGATGACGGAGTTAGAACAGCAATATCATTAGAAGATTATATTTATTGGGTGCTTGCGGAAGTAAATAAAGAGAAGAATTAAAAGTATAGTGAAGTAATGGACAATAAAAAAATAAAATCACTTGATATAATACAGGGACTTGTCGGAAGTTTACAACGTAAAATTCTAGTCGACCGGCCAACTCCTGATGTCGCAGATATTATTGAAGAGCGTATATCAGCACTTAAAACATTGATTGGAATGGTTAAACAGTGTAAGTGTGAAGAAGTAACAACTTTTGATAAATACATGGACAAGTATTTTCCAGATAAGTCAAGAATTAAAACTCAAATTAACTAGCTTAAGTTATGAAAACAAATTCACCAGAGCCGTGCGGCTTAGGAACATCCGAGAGTCGAAGCTCTCCTAAAAACATAGAAGTAGCCTTAGCTATTGAAATTCATGATATTTCAAGAGTGTTGTTTACTTTAGGGCATCACTCACCTCAAATATTTGAGGAAGGTTTAGAACGATTGAACGTAACAATTACATCGTATTTTGAACTAAAAGGAAAACTATGAACCAGACACAGGTAAAGAAAAATAAGATTGAAATATGCCCTAAGTGCTGTGGCGAATACAACCCCCGATGGGATGAAGTTTTAACTTGCCAACAGTGTGGTTATGAAGGCTCTACGCAGTGCTGTATTCCTGCGGGACAAAACTCGATTTGTACTGATTGTGATAGCGATGATAACGACG
>Ga0193752_1002873_pt1 | contig 12404 bp, 8 predicted proteins | sample H1c1metaG_FD_144924 | JGI IMG/M metagenome (GOLD analysis project Ga0193752, IMG submission 144924) | Soil microbial communities from a riparian zone of the East river system, Colorado, United States - H1c1 | ecosystem: Environmental > Terrestrial > Soil > Riparian zone | place: USA: East River... | reverse complement strand
ACCTGGACTCGACCCCGTCCCCACACAGTGTGGGGATGACAGGGCGGCATTCTAACTAACTGAACTACCGATCCAACCTACCAGAAATATTGCCTTTCGGCGGCTATTTTTGGGACGGCAAAGATAAGAGAAAAACGTTTTGAACCAACTCTTTTTAAAACAATCCTCAAAATAATTCAGCCGGCACAAGTTAATAAACTTGCTGGTTCCCAGTTATTAAACCAAATGCTGTGTGGGACTGGCTCGTTCCTTAGTACCGCTGACTTTATTTACCATTTCTTAAAATCCTTAATCGGTGGACCAACGCGCTTAAAACCGTGCTCTTCGCGAAACTTGTCCTACTCGGCCTCAGTCATGTTCTTCGCAACGCCCTGACTAAGCTTGTTGAAAAAATCTTCCATTCTGCCGGCAGGCTGAAAGAACATCAATAACTTTCCTTCTTCTGCTCCGACCTTCGCAAAACTGTGAGGTATCATTCTCGGACCGAAAACACTATCGCCCTTTTTCGCATGATACGTCACATCGCCGACGTTGATAAAAAATTCTCCTTGTAGAACATACCACCATTCATCCTGCTCAAAATGATAATGATGGGTAGGACCGCCTTCCTTTATACGTCGGGATTCGAACATATAAATGTCTCCGTCGGTATTGTTAGCCGATACCTTGCAATCAAATGTGTCGCCTTCGAGCAAGGTAATACTCTTACCTGCTCTGTCTTTTCCGGAATCAACTTTGAAGTTGTTTTTTATTCTGAATTTTTTTTGGTTCTGCCAGTACTGCAAATGGTGATGACAACAAAGCCGCTGCCGACAAACAAGCCCTGATAAAACTGTTTCTTTTCATTTGTTGGAGTTGATATGGTTTATGACTGATAATTTTATAAAAATCGAAAGATTTATAAGAGTAATAAGGTTTTATGATACCTTTTAATGCCTTTTAAGCCTTATAATGCTTTATAACGCCTTATAATGATTGAAGGTTAGTCACACAGACAAGGAATGGAATATTTTAATACGAGTATTATTAAACCAATGATCCGTAAATCTTCAGTATAGTTCGAAAAAAAACCTGTTTCCATCATCAATAATCACAATTTTTTGCGATTGACAAAAAAATTTGCTCACTATGTTTTGATAGGTCCGGGTAAATACGTTGATCCAGATATCCGGCGAGTCGGCCGATTCTGTGAAGGAAAGGGAGGAGTAGGAGAGCACTTGATTTCGGAGGGTCAATTCCGCAGATTCGAATTGCTCATTTTTTGTTGTCCGATTCTATTGGTTTATCAATTGGTTCTTAAATACGTCACGCGGTAATCAGCTGAAATAAAACCAAGTATCTGGTAGCGCTTTACGCTGAACTTTTTACCGGGCTCCAGCCACTGAAAACTTTCTACATCCATGAATTTATTAGAGCTTCCCAGGTAATCAATGTAGCTCAGTTTGCCATTGTTAAATTTATACTCGGTTTGAACCCACCGGGGTAAATTGCCACCAAGGCCCGGTCCGGTATAAAAGTTCAGGAGTTTTTTACCATTCTCGTCTGAAAAGAATAGGGTGTCTGCCGAGCCCAGCCCAAGTGTGTCTCCTTCTAAAACCCAAAAACCTTTTAAGTCGTTTGTTGTGGCGGCCGTGGTTGACTTCTTGCCACAGGCTGTAACCAAAACAGCAATAAGGATTAAAAACGGGAAAGAGATTTTGCCCATAGTCGTTTTTTTCGTGACATGCGAAGTTAGCCTGGCGTTGCAGGCCCCATAAAAATATCATTTTTCAGGCTTTTTACAGAACCATTATAGCTCTTTACAGACCCATTATATCCATGGTAATCATTATAGCCGTGTAGTCCGTGTTGCGGTAATCTGGATGAATGATTTATAAAAAAGTTCCCCTTCAGAAAGAGGAACTCACGTTAAATACTACAATTTAGCGATGTAGCCTATCGCAGTTCGCAGGCACGCCTTGTATTCATTGCTGCTCCGGATTATAGTTTTTCATTGTTAATTATGTAGTTTGCCCGAGTTGCAATTTTACATTACCCGTTCTTTTCAAACCACCCCAGCCCTGACTTTCTCCTTTAATGGCCTTTCGGATTGCACGGATTAATATGACATACATCAGCTGCCGGTAAAAAAACCGTTGCGGAATGATCCAGATTAGTTTGCCGGGTTTTTCTTTTTCCAATGAAAAAGCGACGATGCTTACCAACATATCAACCAGCAAAAAGACACCATAAAAAAGGCCGATTTTGTGCATGCTTTCAGAATCGTGGCGGTTCCAGATCAAGCTGAACAGTAACATGGCATCAGCTAATGGGGCCAGTATGGGTAATAAGATCTGAAAGATGAGGATATTTGGCAAGGCAACTAAACCCAATGATTTATATTTTGGATTAAAACAGGCATCCCGGTTCTTCCAAAAACTCTGCATAATTCCATAACTCCAGCGAAACCGCTGCTTCATGAATTGCGTTACTGTTTCAGGCGCTTCGGTAACGGCGATCGCTTCCGTACAATTCCGAACGGAATAACCTGCTCTCATTATTCGAATCGTCAGGTCACAATCTTCGGCCAGTGTATCAGTAGTAAATCCACCGGCTTTTATAATTGCTTCTTTTTTAAAGGCTCCGATTGCACCGGGTACCACGGTAATGCCATTGATTAAATCGAATGCACGGCGGTCGAAATTTTGTGCCGTGATATATTCAATACTCTGCCAGCGGGTCAATATGTTTTTAACATTTCCAACTTTTACATTGCCTGCTACAGCACCGATTGACTCCGACAGTGAATAATATTTCATCAGCTGTTCAACGGCATCATATTTTAGTTGTGTATCGGCATCAATGCAAATAACATATTCATTATTACTTTGTGCTATTCCAAAATTTAATGCGGAAGCCTTGCCACCATTTGGTTTCGTAAATAATTTTACTTTCGAATTTCCCCGGAAAGCATTTGTAACATTTTGAAACGTACTGTCTTTGGAACCGTCGTCTACGAAAATAATTTCAAACGAGGGGTAATGCTGCTGAAGCAGGTTACTTACCGTGTTCACTGCATTTACTTCCTCATTATAGGCAGGTACTATTATACTTACAACAGGCTGATAAAAAGTTTCTGGAAACTGATAAGAAGTTGCAGCTAGAAGCTTTTTTTCTTTTTTTGATTTTCTGGATTGAAGAACTGCCATAATCCCCATTCCCGAAATCTTTATAAGGCCAAGTATGATAGCAGTCCAAAAAGCTGCCGTCATGAAATGGCTAAGCCAAAACCATACTGTTAGTGTTCCATTGTCTATACTTAGCAGTCTGCCTTTTACCGGGGGCATTATTTCGTCGGGTGTTTTGTTTAACAACCGGGCTACGGTAGTAAACTCAATCCCTCTTGCTTTAAAGTAATGAATAATCTCAGGTAACGCTGCAACCGTAGCCGAACGATTGCCGCCTGCATCATGCAATAAAATAATTCCTTTTGATGGGTTGGTTTCATACTGCCTCACTACCCGGGCGTAAATACTGTCCGCCGTCGAATTTTTGTCCCAATCATTTGGATCTATACTTTCTCCTACTGTATAATAATTATTGTCGCGACTTAAGGCAACTGGTTTTAGTTCTACTTCTTTGGTGGGCTCGGCGTCGGCATTATAAGGTGCTCTGAATAAAATAGTACTTCTTCCGATTGCTGACTCAATAAGCAGCCTGGTACTTTCCATCTCAGCTAATGCCCTGTTCCTGCTTACTTCAGCAATATTCGGATGTGTAAATGTATGATTTCCGATTTCATGACCCTCCTTATAAATGCGTTTCAGCATGGGCAGATTTTCTTCCGCATTCATTCCTATCACAAAAAAGGTCGCGGGTACATTTTCTTTTTTTAATATTTTCAGTATGGCAGGTGTGTAAACAGGATCAGGACCATCATCGAAGGTGAGGATGACCTGTTTTTTTACATTGCCATATTTTTTTATTACATAGTGTGTCGGCAAATTCAGATAATATTGTTCTGAAATTATATTTTCGTTAGTGTCTGTTTCCAGTTTCATTTTGCCGGGTTCCGGGGCACTCATTACATTTAATATCTCACCATCACCAATATAATCGGGACTGCCGGTAGAAGTATGAGTGATTTGCAACTGAGAATAATCAAACGGTTGTTTCCGCATACTTTCATCGCTTAGATCACGGTTGTAAAACTTCCAGAGTCTTTCATCTTCGCTGCCCAATCTCCATAGAGCCGTACCTGCAGTTCCATATTCGTCTGCAAAGCGGATCGTATTGAAGTTGGTTGCTGCATCGGCGAAAAATACCTGGTGCAGGGTGGAATCAGCATCGGTATACCTGAAATGATTATTATAAGTATCATTATCAAAAATAATCCTTGTATGGTTTTCTTTGGCAGTAGCCATTACCTGCTGGTAAGTCAGAGTGGTGGCTTCTTCATCTTCAGGCCAGTCATAACCATATCCTGCAATGCACAGCACAATTTTTTCCGAAGCGATTGAACCACAAGTTTCATCCAGGATTTTTTCAATCCATCGTTGTGAACTTACAGGCCCGGCTACACTTGTACTGTAATACTGATCATAGGCCATCAGAAAAATAAAGTCATTGGACTTAGCCAGTTCTTTTATATTGAAGTCTTCGTTCTCCGGTGTGATATCCTGCGTTACCAAAAGGCCCTTTGCATGTAGATTTTCGTATAATTCTTTTTGAAAAGCTATCAGCGGCTCGTCTTTGTTTTCTTTCAAATCCTCGAAGTCGATATTAATGCCCTGCAACTGATATTTCTGCAGGTATCTGATAATATCAGCGATCAGTCTTTCCCTTTTTTCTTTGTTATGCAGTATCCGGTGAACCATTCTCCCATCAAACTGTCCTTCACCCAAACTTTCATTGACATTATTGATAATAGGTATAATTTTCACGCCGTGCCGTTTCATCAATGCCAAAGCTTCAGGATCTACGGATGGCTTCAGGGTATCAGCGGAAGGATCAATAAAAAACCATTCAGGCAACACCATGTTCAGCTTCCCTATATTTTTTTGCAATGAATAAAAGCTTTGCGGATCCCAGTCTACAAAAAATGCAGCTCGTATCCGGTTGGCAGTTACTTTGTCAGTATGCCTGATAAGTTGTTCATTTTTTCTTTTTGCCAGGAGAAAGTCAGAATAGCCTTTATATTTTTTTTCTTCTTTTTGGGTAAAACCCTTCGGAGTAACCGGATTTTTTATTTTCTGTATATTTTTATTGATGGTCAGTCCGGGCAACAAAGGCTTTTTTCCCCAAACCAATGTAATAATAACAACAGGTATCATTATCAAGAAAGCAATCAGTATGGATCTTGCTGCCCATTGAAAAATGTTCCAACGCAGGCGGGAATCAGTTGTAAAGATTTGTTTCATTGCAGCTATTGTTTATGTCTGTATAGCAAAACTAAAGCGACCTGGCACGGGATACATGACGTAGTCGGCGATCAGGCAAAAACTATCGGCAGAAAAGTGGTTGAAGCAAAGAAAAGACGAACGAAAGAAAAGACGAACGAAAGAATGCCGAACGAAAGAATCCCGAACAAAGAACGGCAAGACAAAGCAGAGCGGACAAAATAAAATCGGACAAAACAAAACGGGCAAAACAAACGGACAAAACAAAGCCGGACAAAGTCCGGCCGTGTTTCTAAAATGCAAAAAACCACGAAAATTATTTCAGGTCCTTAAAGAAGGAAAGATAGCCGTAGCCACTTATTTTAACTATTATGTCTTTCCTATCGTTTTTCAACTCTACAAAATAATTGTCTGCATCGTCAAATGCTGTTCCGTACAAAATCATATCAGTATCATTGCTTTCATTATCATTAAACTTCATAACTTCCGCTATACCATACTCTGAATACTTTTTGTGTATTTCCTTTTGCGCATTTTCCGGTAGATCGGAAAAAGCCAATTTCTGTGTAGTTCCAACCAGGTGAGTTTCGTTGTCGTAGTAAGCTATGAGGTTATCCTTACCGGATGTAAAAAACACTTCATCGAAATTTTTTGTTTTTGCGTACCCGACATTTTTAGCCTCAGGGAAATCTTTTGCAAAATTATTCCTGGTAAACCAACTTACCTCCATGTGGTTTTCTGCTCTGTTAAGTTTATGATAATCATTCCGGACCTCTTTTCTTTCTGCCCGTTCTTCCTTCCGTTCTCTGCGATCTGCACTAGTATCGGCAAGCGTTGCGGTAGCTGCTGTCAACATTATAGTCCCCGCTAATAAAACCTTTTTCATAATTTGTATTTTTATTATTTTTTTGGAATATTTATAGCACAAAACTATTTCTCTTAGAGAGCACTGATCATTGAAAATCGGTCAAAAGGCACTCCCTGTCGTCAAATGGTATTATTTGGACTGTGATAATTACTAATAATAGGAAGTAACAGCTCACTGGTGTCTGAGAATGATCTAAGTATTTTGTTCGGATTTTCTACGACTTTACAGGCGGGGAAGGGTGTTGAATTTGGTGCCTTTATTTTCCTGCTCTGTGATTCTACTGCTGATCAGGGAGTGCGAAAGCTGACGAGGCGGTACATAATTCAAAGCTGATCAGGGAACAAAAGCTGAATAGCGCGCCAATAAAAGCCAGGAACATTAAAAGGTTAATGAAGCAGGAAAATAGCAGCACCAAATTTAACAACCTGTCCCCGCCCTTGTTAAAACAGGTAAATCATGCTTCTTCCAGGTATTCTATACATAACTCGATGTAATCATTCATTTCCCCGAGTTCCAGGCTAATCAGATGGGGATTAGCGGTGGTAAGAGTCTTAATTTTTTTTATTTTCCGCTGTATAAGAAGCAGGGTTTTGATAGCCTGCTGTGTTTTTCGGTGCAGTTTCTGCTCATCTTTTTGTTCAGTTTCGATAGCTGTAAAATTATTAACGCCGATGCCAATAAATACAGAAGCTATCCCAGATATACTTAATTCCAACGCATTATCATGTGTGAGAAATGTGAGAAACATAAAGCCCACACCGGTAAAAATAAATGCAAAAACACGTGGCTTGAGGAATAGTATTTTAAATTGCCCGAGTACTTTAATATAGCTCATGGTACTTTGATTTGTATTTTCTATCATCGATGAAAAGGCAAAAAAACTTTAGATGGATTGAATCATGTGGACGTAGAATAGGTTGAAAAAATAATGAATCAGGATATTATCTTCAGATAACGTTCGGCCTCTTGCCGGGCCTTTTGGTGAATTTCTTTTATCTCCGCTATCTTTTCTTTAAGATTAACATTTTGCTTTTGCTTAACGGCGCCGCCTTCAATGTAATCCAAAGGATCTCCTAACTTCTCAAGTAGTCCCAGAAAGGAAACAGATGTCTTCATGTTATGTGCAACTTGCGCCACTTCGATATAATTGCCTTTACCGAATTCGTTTTCCATTGCAGCTATCTCGGCGGGAAGCTGTTCCAGAAATTGCGAAATCATTTTTACCTCAAATGCTATGTTGCCACCTGATAACTCCTTTAAATAACTGAGATTAATTACTTCAAAATTATTGACAATATCATCACCGTCATGATTAACCAAATTTTCAGGTTCCTTCTTTTTTTCATTGCTACGCAATAAATTGTTGACCATTTTATATAGTTCATTTTCACGTATGGGTTTTGAAATATATTCGTTCATGCCAAAGCTTAAACATTTCTCTCTTTCACCTGCCATGGCATGTGCGGTCATAGCAACAATAGGAATATTGCTGTTTAATTCATTTCGTATTTTCAGTGTAGTTGAATAGCCATCCATTTCCGGCATCTGGATATCCATCAACACCAGGCTATATTCTTGTTGGCGCAGAGTGTCAATGGCCTCTTTCCCATTATTTACAATATGAAAATCAAGTTTCCAGTCTGTCAGCAGATGTTTTATGAGGGATTGGTTCATCGCATTGTCCTCGGCTACCAGGATCTTTATATTATCCTTATTTAATTGTATTTCAGAAACAATTGCCAATTCCGGCTTATTTTTTTCCGCTATGGTTTTTGGCAGGGTAAAGGGAATAGCAAAAAGAAATTCAGTGCCCATGTTTGGTACACTGGTTACCCGGATCCATCCTTTTTGTAAATCCACAAGTTGCTTCACGATAGATAAGCCAAGGCCGGTGCCTCCATATTTACGGGTAGTTTCCTCATCCGCCTGCTGAAATCGATCAAATATGGTGTCTATCTTATCAGGCGAAATACCGATGCCGGTATCTTTTACAAAAAAGGAAACCTCAATTGCATCGTCCGTTTGTTTGTTTGCAGTTACGTTTAAAAATATGCCACCGGAATTAGTAAACTTCACGGAGTTATTCACCAGGTTTACCAGAATCTGGGTCAGGCGAACTGCATCACCTTTTAAAAGATCCGGTATTGGCTTTTCAACGTTTACCGTCAACTGCAGATTTTTTGATTGAACCCTTGCCGTAAACATGGTTTCTATGGAATCAAGTAGGCCCCGCAAGCTAAATGGGTTTGATTCAATCCGCATCATGCCGGCTTCTATCTTCGAAAAATCAAGTACGTCGTTAATGATGGAAAGTAAGTTTTCTCCTGAATTCCGGATAGAGTTTATAAATTCCCTGGATTTTTCATTCAATGGCTCTTTCTGTAACAAATTTGTAAAACCAAGAACTGCGTTCATAGGTGTCCTGATTTCATGGCTCATATTCGCCATAAAGTTCTCTTTCATGATCCCGGCTTCGCGCACTTTCTTTTCTGATTCATTTAATTGATCAAGGAGTTGCTGTTGCCGTTTAAATCGCCGGGAGATATACAAAAAAGTCAGCAAACATGCCAAACCCGCGATTACGGCCAGGAAGGTTCCCCACAACCTGGCGCGATGTCCGCTTTTATCAGCATCAATAGTCAACCGGGTAAGATATTCGCGTCTTGGGCCGTTCAGTGAATCAATGACGTTCACTATTTCTCCCATGGTACTCTTTCCCTCGCGGCTTTTGTATAGTTCATCTGCCGCTGATCGTCCCTTTATAAAAAGCGCATCAAGCACTTTATTTCCGAATTTCAGCTTGGCGTCAATTAGTGAGTCCAGTCGTAGCACAAGCATTTTGGTACTATCGGTTAGCACCAGATTCTTTATCTTAAAAAGCTCTGCCCTGGCATTTTTCTCTTTATTCTGAATACCTTCCAGATAGCCTGAGTCTTCACCAATAACAGCCCGGTGTATTTCACTTTCAATATAGAGTATATCTGTCTGGAGTTTTTGTGTCTCACCAATTATTCTAAATTCGGTTATAAGCGATTCATTGCCCTGTATAAGTTTATTGATGTGTTCATTAGAACTATATTGGAGGAATACGATCAGGATAATAGTGGAAATAAAAATACCCAGTAAATATAACATGAACCTCCTGTTGCGCATGAGTCTGGGAGTTTTATGATCCGTCTTTCTTACCGTCTAAGTTACTGTTTTTAACAGGCCTGTTCAAGTATTTCAAATACAGTTTGAAAAAGACGAAAATTGAAACTGCTGTCAGGGTTATTGATAGGATAATAATAAATTTCGGTGCATGGCGTCCGACTTCATAAAGGCTGAAATAGGTGAGCAGAATGACAGCTGCTGTATTGAGAATAAATGATATGGTAAATGTTGTTTTCATAAATCAAAAAGGGGCCGCATAGACATGCAGCCCCGCTAACCTAAACTAACTGCTTATGAGAAAAAATTAATCTTTTTCGCCTGACTGCCATTTTTGCTTTCCGTCCTTATATCTTTTCCGATCATGACATAAAGATAGCACGGCCGATTCTCCTCTCTACTGCAAATGCGGCTAAAGGGCAAAAACAGTCGCCGAAAAAGCGCAATCTGTCGGTAAGTTCGTTGGGAAAGACAAACTCAAACCCTTACATTAAAGAATATTAAGCTGTTTGTTCAGTATGCTGCGGTAAGCATCCGCTACAGGAACGGTTTTATTATTGATGACGATAACGCCCTCTTCAATTTTTTCTATTTTATTCAGCGCTACAATAAAGGAGCGGTGAACCCGCAGAAACTTATTGGGTGGCAATTTTTCCTCTACCTTTCTCAGGGTAGTATGGATAGCATGAAATGTCTGTTTCGTAAATATCTTAACATAGTCGCCCATTGCTTCCAGGAAAAAGATGTCATCAATCAACAGGCGTTTTAAAATACCGTTATCCCTTATAAATACAAATTCCTTTTCTCCCACAGAAAAATCAACTCTGTTACTACTGTAAATTTCTCTGACTTTTTCCACGGCCTGCAAAAACCGTAGAGCTGTAACCGGTTTTACAATATAATCCGCCACATTCAATTCAAAGGCATCGACTGCATATTCCTTCCTGGAAGTGGTAAAAACGATAATGGGCCTTTTATTACCGAGATGGCGGGTAAGTTCCAGCCCCGTCATTTCCGGCATCTCAATATCAAGAAACAATATGTCTACCGGCTGTGAGTGAACCAGATTATAAGCTTCCATTGCGGTGGAACATTCCCCGACTACGGTTAAGTCCTCTACTTGTGAGGCCAGCTGTTTCATAGCAATACAGGCCATTTTATTATCATCTACGATGAGGCAGTTCATGTAGCAAATTTATGAGGTTTTTATCTATCCATCCTAAGATTGGCTATCATTGCCTTCACCTCTTTTTCATCAGCAATGTACACATGCCCATAGTCAGTAACCTGCCCGTTGATATATGCCAGTGGATTATCAGCAACAATACGGGCAGATGAATGAAATTCTGTAGCATTGGTTTCTTCTGCGAGCTTTTTGATGTTGGACGACTTAACACCCGCGCCCGGCATAATGATAATGCGTCCGGCAGCCTGTTTAACAAGCTTTGCTAAAAGCTCTTCTGCATCCGGAGCAGCAGATTTTTGTCCTGAAGTCAGAATACGTTCGCAGCCGGCTTCAATAATATCTTCGAGTGCTTTGAACGGATCGGGCGTACCATCAAATGCACGATTACAGGTCACACCCATCGGGCCTGCCCATTCCACTATTCTTTTCAGCATTTCAACATTAATGGTCGCGTCTATATTTTGTGCTCCAAAGGAAATTCCATTACAACCCAGTTCACGGCATATCTTAATATCGTGTTTGATTATTTCATATTCATCTTTACTGTAAAAATAATTTCCCGAGCGGGGACGAATAATTGGATATAATAATATTGGCACTTTATCCCTTACTTGTTTTATGGTGCCATAGCTTGGTGTGGTACCGCCTTCAACAGGGTTGTCACAAAGCTCCACTCTTGCAGCTCCTGCTTTCTCTGCAGTCAGGCATGATTGAAAATTAAATGCGCAAACTTCAAGGATTTTCTTTACTGACATTGTATATTTTTAATAAAAAAGGACTGCCTGTCAATCATCATAAATGAGCGTGTGGCGATATAGACCTATATAAACACAGGTGTTAATTACCTGCCCCGAAGGCTGGAGCATTTTTATCGTACCATATTCTTTGCGTGCTTAATGTTGGAAGATCCTGCGCATTGGGAGTGAAGCCCTGCGCAGTCATTGCGGCCTGCCAGTTAGTCCTGTTCGTTTCTCCCGGATCTATGAGCCAGAATCTTCTTGGCATCTGCTCATTAAATGTTTCTCTCGGGTAATAAGCAGAGCTGGTTGAAAAAGTACCATCGGTACTACTGCTGGTGCCGTTAGGAGTTCCTTTTTCTACAATTGAGGCTCCGTGTACCGCGACACCTTTGTTATCCTGTAATACGCCGGTTACAGTTCTTCTTTGCTGACTAAAGCCGGCGATTGTGATGGATATGAGCATGCAGAAAAGCAAAACACGAGTTGCGTTTTTTCTCATAAACAGGTAGTTTGAAAAAAGTGAATAATAATACTCCAGCATTTACTGGTGCATAAATCTAAATTTTATTTAAATCCAACTCGTAGAAAAAGTTGAGAAAAATTTAAATTATCAAGACAAGTGCCCATACTTTTCTTTACCGGACAATTACAAATTCAATATTCTTTTTCATCTTCCTCTGTTAATTCTTCAATCATAACAGATTTTGCACGCCTTGATCGGCGGGATGGGTTATTGAATTTGTCGCTGCCATTTGCCTGCTTTAACAAGGTTTTGATTTTCTAAATTTCTGCTGGTGCATTATTGGGCTTGTGTACTTTGATCGGCGGGATGGGTTATTGAATTTGTCGCTGCCATTTGCCTGCTTCAACAAGGTTCTAAGTTTCTACTGGTGCTCTTTTCGGCTTGTGTGCCTTGATCGGCTTTTTATATTGTTCTGTTATGACAGCTTCTGGACGCCCTGATCGGCTGTAGGATCACGGAACAGGCAAATGAAGGCGCCAAATTCAACAACCCGCCCCCGCCTTCATGTTTCAATTCGAAACGCAGGCTGCTTAACCTCCTGCGTAATTCAGACAAAAAT
>Ga0193752_1002872_pt1 | contig 12405 bp, 14 predicted proteins | sample H1c1metaG_FD_144924 | JGI IMG/M metagenome (GOLD analysis project Ga0193752, IMG submission 144924) | Soil microbial communities from a riparian zone of the East river system, Colorado, United States - H1c1 | ecosystem: Environmental > Terrestrial > Soil > Riparian zone | place: USA: East River... | reverse complement strand
GTCGGGCATCAGCGCCTCGGCATCGAAACGCAGCGGCGGCGACACGGTGGCATGCTGGTCGATCGAGGCCTGCGCGATGTTGTCCGGCTTCGCGTCGACGACCACCGGCTCGACCTTCGCCCCGGTTTCCGCCGTCTTCGTCTCCGCCTTCGCGGCCTCGGGTTCGGCGCGCGCCGGCGTGGCTTCGGCCTTCGCGGCCGGGGCATCGTCGCCGGTGCTTTCGATCATCGCCACCACGCCGCCTTCGGACAGCGTGTCGCCCAGTTTCACCTTGAGTTCCCTGACCACGCCTGCGAACGGCGACGGCACTTCCATCGTCGCCTTGTCGGATTCCAGCGTCACCAGGCCCTGGTCCTTGGCGACGGTATCGCCGACCGCGACCAGCACTTCGATCACCGGCACGTCGTCGTAGCCGCCGATGTCGGGGACGCGTGCTTCCTTCAAGTCGGCCATGCGGCGCTCCGGTGTGCGTGGGGAACGCTATTGTCGCCGGATGCGTGGTCAGCGCCAACCTTGGCCCTGCGCGCGTGCAGATACCCCGAAAAAGTGCGCCCTCCGTGGGGGCACGGAGGGCGCGATGCCCACGCCGCAGGGGAGAAGCGGCGCGAACGAGAGGCTCAGTCCTGGTGATGCTTGTCGCGGACGTCGACCCGCAGCAGATCGAGCGGCTTGCCGTCGTGGCGGTACTCGAGCGCGTCGTCGAGGCCGTCGAGCGTGCGCATCTTCTGGCACAGCAGGTCGGCGTTGTGCTCCAGCGCCTTGGCGCGCGGCTCGACGATGGCATCGATCCGCTTGTCGAGATTGTCCATCCGCTCGAGGCGTTCGCTGTCGCCACTGAAGGCGGCGCGCATCGCACCGCCGACGATGTCGCCGATCACCATCGGGATCACGTCGCCGACCGCCTCGCCGATGCCCTTGCCGAGGTCGGCGCTGTTGAAACTCGTTGCGCTGACGGAGCTGGCGAGGTTGCGGTCGAGTTCGGCGCGCGCCTGCCTCAACTTGGCTTCGGTCTTGTCGGGGTCGTTGCTGAGGCCCTTGGCCACCTCGCCCAGCGCGGTGAAAGCGATGGTCGCGGCGTCACGACCGATCAATTGCGCCAGCGGCATCGTCGCGCGCGCCTCGCGCTCGTAGGTCGCCAGGCGCTCGCGGTCCGCGTCGCTCACGGCGACCCACTTGTCGTCGACGAACAACCGGCCCTGGCGCATCAGCACGGTCTTCGGCGTGCCGTCCTTGCGGGTCAGGATCAGGCTTTTCTGCGTCAGCGCGAAGTTGTAGTCGCTGTGCACGTCGCAGTCGACGTTGACTTCCCTGCCGCTTGCCGCCGCACTGCCGCAGGCGAGCATCAGCGCGCCGGCCACCATGATGTTCCGCATCTGTCTTCTCCCGTGACGGTGCTTGCGTTCAGTTTGTCGTCCATTGCCCGCGGCGTCCCATGCCGGTGGAGGGGATGACCTTCGTCATGGCCGCCCCGTTCCTTAATCGTTCGTCAAAGTTCCCTGAACATCGCCAGCGCGAACAAGCCCGATTCATGCGCACCTCGTTACGGTGTGCGCGCCCTCTCCACAGGGCATAGAACAATCACGAGGAGATCCCCCATGTTGTCCATTCGCACACTGACCCTGGCCCTTGCCACCACCGCTGCCTTCGCACCCGCCGCCTTCGCGCAGGACGCGTCAGGCGACACCGCATCGGGCAAGCATTTCACCGTGGTCGGTGGCTATTCGCTCACCGAACCGACCCGCAACCCGGTCATCGCCGGTAACCTCACCAAGGCCGAGGGCGAAGGCACGCCGACCCTCAGCGCCGCCTACAACATCACCGACAACATCTCGGTCGAAGCCTGGGGTGCCGACAAGTCCGGCACCAGGATCAGCGCCGGCGGCCAGAAGAGCGCCAGCGTCGATGCGCAGCCGTACTCGCTGAGCGGCCAGTACCACTTCGGCGCGGCCGACAACGTGGTGCGCCCGTTCGTGGGCCTCGGCTACCACGAGACCAATTACAGCAACGAATCCGCCACGGCGGGCGGCTCGCTGTCCGGACAGCGCGTCGGCATCGAGACCGCCAAGGGCGCGGTCGGCACGGTCGGTGTCGACGTCAACATCAACCCGACCTGGTTCGCACGCGCCGACGCCCGCTATTTCGACGGCAACGGCGACATCAAGCTCGACGGCGCCAAGGCCGGCAAGGCCGAGCTCGACCCGGTCATGGTCGGCGTCGGCATCGGCGCGCGCTTCTGACAGGAGCGGTGCGATTCGCGCGCTCCGCATCGGGATATCGACGCGGAGCGCGATCTGAAAAAGAAACGGGCCCAAGGGCCCGTTTCTCTTATCGCGGCGCCGCGGACGCTTCAGTCGCCGACCACGCGCAGGCCGAAGATCAGGTTGGCGTCCTGCACGTACTGCACGCTGCCGCTGATGTTCATGCGGATCGTCGTGGGTTTCTTGAAGAACTGCTTGGCCTGGGCTTCCGTGAGGCCATAGGTATCCGTCAAGGCACGCTTGGTGATGAATCCGGCGATGCAGGTTGCCGTGTCGCGATAGCGCTCGGTGAGTTGCTGGCCGGCGGCGAGCGGCACGTCGTAGGTCTCGGTCGAGGTCATGCCGGTGAGGAGTTTGCCGTTGAACGGCAGGCCCGTGGTCAGGTCGATCAGCGAGGGATCGGCGAGCACGGGATTCTCGATCGTCAGCGTCGGCGAATAACGCAGTCGCGCGACGACCGGCGATGCGCCCGGATTGTAGAAATCCACGGTGAGAAACGGCGAAAACCAATGGCACAGCAGCGAGTTGGTCGCCTTGGCGGGCAACGCGATGCGGGCCAGGTCGTTGTAGGCGAAGGTGGTGGTGGCGGGCGCGGCGTTCGGCACGAAGCAGGCGGCCGCGGGATCGGCGCCAATGATCGGGCAGGCATCCGCGATGTCCACTTCCGCCTGCGTCACGCCCAGCCAGGTGACATTGCGGCCGAAGGAATCGACGTCGCCGACATCGTCCAGCGTCGGTGCGGCGTTGGTCGTGACCAGTCCGGCGGGCAGCGCGCCACGGGCGGTGACGGCCAGGCTGCGCTTGGCGGCGGAAGGCAACAGGTCGGCGGAATTGCGATCGATGGCGTCGCTGCGGGCCGGCGCGGACTGGCTTGCGTATGCGACAAGGGAAAGCAACGCGGCGGATAACGCGGTGACGGCGAAAACGCGGTGCGTGAGCTGCATGCATGGATCTCCGGTCGTGGAATGCACAGGGAACAACGCACCTCAATCCAGCGACAGGACATCCGACGCCCTTCCGGGGCCGGTCGCCCGCTGCATCCGGTTGCACCGGCTGCATTCACGGACGCCCGCGCCGGGTCTTCATGGAGGCACCGCGTCCTCCAGGTAGACGCGCTCGCGTTTCAGCAGGTACAGGCCGCTGGTGACGATGATCGCCGCGCCCAGCCAAGTCATGCCATCGGGCAGCACGTGCCACAACGTGAGGTCGAGCAGCACGCCCCAGACCAGCGCCGTGTACTCCAGCGGCGCGATCATCGATGCCTCGCCGCGCCGGAAAGCCTCGGTCAACGCGACCTGCGCGAGGGTGCCGACGATGCCGATGCCAGCGATCACCCACCAGTGCCCGGCGCGGATCGGTATCCATTCGCGCCACGACAACGCGCCGCCCACCAATGTGAGGATCAGCATCAGCCAGAACACCATCGCCTGGGTGCTGTCGCGTTGCGCCAGCAGGCGCACGGTGATCGCCGACGCGGCGTAGCACACCGCTGCCAGCAGGATCGCCAGGCCGCCAAGCGTCATCATTCCCTGTCCGGTCGGTCGCAGTACCACCAGCACGCCGACCAGTCCGACGAAGATCGCGATCCAGCGCCGCGGGCCGACCCGTTCGCCGAGCAGCGGCACCGCCATCGCCGTGACCAGCAGCGGCGCGACGAAGGTGATCGCGTACGTGGTCGACAGCGGCAGCGTGCGCAGGCCGTAGACGAAGCAGGCCATCATCACCACGCCCAGTGCGCCGCGCAGCAGGTGCAGCGGCCAGTGCACGCGCAGCAGCCCGCGCGCGCCGATCGTTGCCAGTGTCCAGCCCAGCACCAGCGGCAGCGCAGAAGCGCCGCGCAGGGTCGCCACTTGCAACGGCGGGTAATGCGGCGCCAGCAGCTTGAGCCCGGTGTCCATCAGCGCGAACAGGGCCACGGCCACCAGCATGTACAGCACCGGGCCGGCGCGCGGCCTGGCGTGCGTGGTGGTGGTCTCGGTCATCCCGTGACGTTGCCTGCAACGCAACGGCCAGGCAAGCCCGCCTGCATATTCCCGCAGGAGCGGCTTCAGCCGCGAGCTTTCGATGGGCTCCTGATTCTGTAGGAGCGGCGGCGGCCGCGATGGCTTCCCGGGAAAGCATCGCGGCTGCCGCCGCTCCTGCAAGATCAATTAAGGGCCAAGGCTCGCGGCTGAAGCCGCTCCTACAGGCCTGCGTTCACGCTGCGGGAGCGAGGCTGCGGCTGTCGATCACGAAGCGATAGTGCACGTCGCCCTTGAGCATGCGTTCGTAAGCGTCGTTGATCTGCGCGATGTCGATCAGCTCGATGTCCGAGGCAATGCCATGTTCCGCGCAGAAATCCAGCATCTCCTGGGTTTCGCGGATGCCGCCGATCAGCGAACCGCCGAGCTTGCGCCGCTTCATGATCAGCGAGCCGGCGGCCAGCGGCGTCGGCTTTTCGGGCACACCGAGCAGCACCATCGTGCCGTCGGCCTTCAGCAGCGACAGATAGGCGTTGTAGTCGTGCGGCGCGGACACGCTGTCGATGATGAAATCGAAGGACTCCGCGAGCGTCTTGAAGGTTTCCGCATCGCGCGTTGCCGCGAACGCATGCGCGCCGAGCGCCAAGGCGTCCTTGCGCTTTGACTCCGAGGTGCTGAGCACGGTCACCTCGGCGCCCATCGCCACGCCGAACTTCACCGCCATGTGGCCGAGGCCGCCGAGGCCGACGACCGCGAGCTTGTCGCCGGCCTTGAGGCCGTAGTGGCGCATCGGCGAATAGGTGGTGATGCCAGCGCACAACAGCGGCGCGGCACGATCGAGCGGGATGCCCGCCGGCACGCGCAGCACGTAGTCCTGGTCGACGGTGATGCGGGTCGAATAGCCGCCATAGGTCGGCGCGCCGCTGCCGCGCTCATGGCTGTTGTAGGTCGCGGTCATGCCCTTGAGGCACAACTGCTCCTCCCCCTTTTTGCACTGCGCGCATTCGCGGCAGGAATCGACGAAACAGCCGACGCCAACGGTATCGCCGATCTTCCAGCCGGTGACCTCGGCGCCGACCTGCGCGACATGGCCGACGATTTCGTGCCCGGGCACCATCGGGAAGATCGAACCACCCCATTCGTCGCGCGCCTGGTGGATGTCGGAATGGCAGACGCCGCAATACGCGATGTCGATCAGCACGTCGCGCGGGCCGGGTTCGCGACGCTCGATCGAAAACGGCGCCAGCGGCGACTTGGCATCGGCGGCGGCATAGGCGGGGGTCTTCAGCATCGGGGCGCTCCGGGTGGCGGGGAGCGGCATCATGCGCCCGCAGGCGTTGCAGGCGCGTAAAACCAGGGTGGAACAGTCCGTGCCGCGCATGCGTTAACCTGCACCGCCCAGCTTCCATTCCAGCCGCCATGCCTTCCTTCGATATCGTCTCCGAAGTCGACACCCACGAACTCACCAACGCCGTCGACCAGGCCAACCGCGAACTCACCACCCGTTTCGATTTCAAGGGCGTGGATGCCAGCTTCGAGCGCAGCGACAATCTGATCACCCAGTCCGCGCCGAGCGAATTCCAGCTGCAGCAGATGACCGACATCCTCCGTGCCCGCCTCGCCGCGCGCAAGATCGACATCCGCTGCCTGGAGTTCGGCGAGGTCGAGACCAACCTCGCCGGCGCGCGCCAGAAGGTCACCGTCAAACAGGGCATCGAACGCGAGCTGGCGAAGAAGATCGGCACCGCGATCAAGGACGCCAAGATCAAGGTCGACACCCAGATCAACGGCGACAAGCTGCGCATCAACGGCAAGAAGCGCGACGACCTGCAGGCCGCGATGGCGCTGCTGCGCGGCCAGGAATTCGAGTTGCCGCTGCAGTTCGAGAATTTCCGCGACTGACGTGCGGTAACTTTGCAGGAGCGGCTTCGGCCGCGAGCTTTTCATCCGGCAACCAAGATCAAGAGCTCGCGGCTAAAGCCGCTCCTACAGGCCGTCGACTCCGACATGACCGATCAAGACCCCATCGCCGACACCCAACGCTGGCTCGAACGCATCGTCATCGGCCTCAACCTGTGCCCGTTCGCCAAGGCCGTCGTCGCGAAGCAGCAAGTGCGCTACGTGCTCAGCGATGCGACCACGCCGGAAGCGTTGCTGGAAACCCTCGGCGAGGAACTCCTGCGCCTGCGCGATACGCCTGCAAGCGAGATCGACACTACCCTGATCGTGCACCCCCATGTGCTGGCCGACTTCCTCGACTACAACGATTTCCTCGACGACGCCGACGCCCTGGTCGAGGCGCTCGACCTCGACGGCGTGCTGCAGGTCGCCAGTTTCCATCCGCACTACCAGTTCGCCGGGACCGGATCCGACGACGCCGGCAACTACACCAACCGTTCGCCCTGGCCGACCCTGCATCTCCTGCGCGAGGACAGCGTATCGCGCGCGGTCGCGGCGTTCCCGGATTCCGATGCGATCGTCGAGCGCAACATCGGGACGCTCGAGGCACTGGGCCGCGAGGGATGGGAACGCAGGCTCGAACACGATGATTGAAGCGTGTCGCACCTTCCTTGTAGGAGCGGCTTCAGCCGCGAGCTTTGACCTGCCATTGATCTTGTAGGAGCGGCGGAAGCCGCGATGCTTTTTTCGGGAAGCCATCACGGCTTCCGCCGCTCCTACAAAAGCCAAGGGATCAAAAGCTCGCGGCTGAAGCCGCTCCTACGAGAACAGCCGGGCTCGATCCTCGTCCCCGAGTGTGCGCCACTCGCCTTCCGCCAGGTCGTCCAGTGCCAATCCACCGATGCGGCTGCGGTGCAGCGCTTCGACGTGGTTGCCGACCGCGGCGAACATGCGGCGCACCTGGTGGTAGCGGCCTTCGTCGAGCGTCAGGCGTACCCGTGTCGGCGACAGCACCTCGAGCCGTGCGGGCAGCAGCGGCGTCTTTTCCGATTCCAGCATCAGCGTGCCGCTGGCGAAGACGGCGTCCTCGTCGCCGCGCAGCGGTTGCGCGAGGCTGGCTTCGTAGACTTTCGGCAGCTTCGATTTCGGCGCGATGATCCGGTGCAGCAGCACGCCATCGTCGGTCAGCAGCAGCAGGCCGCTGGTGTCGCGGTCGAGGCGGCCGACCGTGGACAGCGCCGGCGACCGGCGCGCGAAGCGCGGTGGCAGCAGGTCGTACACCAGGCGACCGCGATCCTTGGTGGAGCAGGTGTAGCCGACCGGCTTGTGCAGCATCAGCAGCAGTCCGGCCGATGGATCTAGCGGTTCGCCGTCGATGCAGACGTCGCCATGCGCGGGTTCGTCGTCGACGTACAGCAGCCCGCCCTGCGCATCGGTGATGCGGCCTTCGCGGAACATCGCGGTGACATCCTTGCGGCTGCCATAGCCGAGGTTGGCGATGGTCCTGAGCAATCTCATCGCGTTGTGCGCTTTGTTTCCGCCGGACGGCGGTCCGACTTGATCGCCTCCACCACCTTGAATCCGTCGCGCTGCGCGACGAGCCGCACGCTGCCGAAGCTCGCATCGAGCACCGACTCGTACGGCAGGTGCCGATTGGCGACCAGCCACAACCGGCCACCCGGCTTCAGCGCCTCGGCAGCCACTGCGATGAAGCGACGGCCGATGTCGGGACGGTCGGCGCTGCCCTGCGCGTGGAACGGTGGATTGCTGACGATGACGTCGTAGCGATCGGCAATACCGGCGGTGACGTCGTGCCAGCGGAAGTCCAGCGCGGCGCGCGGTGCGAACGGTGCGAGGTTGCCGCGCGCGAGCTCGAGCGCGCGCGCCTCGGCTTCGTAAAGATCGAGCGCCGTGATGCCGGCGCAACGCTGCAGCAGTTCGACGGACAGGTAGCCGTAGCCGGCGCCGAGATCCGCCGCACGTCCGTGCAGGTCGGACGGCAGGTGTTCGGCCAGCAACGCGGAAGCGGGGTCGACGCGGTCCCAGGCGAACACGCCGGGCCGGCTGGTGAAGCGGCCATCGCCGATCGCGCGCGGAGCATCCAGCGTGCGCCATTGAGCAGCAAGCGCGGCGTCGCCGCCAGCAACGTCCGGCTGCGTCCAGAACACGCGGCATTTGTGCTTGCTGCGCGAGACCAGTGGACCGGCGATGCGCGCGAGGTCGGCTTCGCCGGATTTCGCGCCGGCATCGTTGGCCATGCTGGCCACGATGACGCCGCCAGGCCGCAGGCGCGCCAGTGCGTTAGCGAACAACGCGCGTGCTTCGTCGCGCTGGCGCGGCGGCAGCACCAGCACCAGCGGATAGCTCGTGCCGTCGGCCGGGCGCACCTCGAAACCGGAGCGCTGCAGGGCATCGGCATCGGGTTTGAAACTCTGCTCGCAGACCAGGCCCGGCAACGGACGTTCATGCAGCGGCCAGCCATCGCGCGCGCGCAGGAACAGCGCGCCATCGTGCGGCCACGCCAACGCCCCGTCGGCGAACGGCAGCAGCAGGGTTTGCAGGGCGGGATCGTCGTGCGGAGCAGGCATGTGGAAGCGCATCATCGAGCGGGAGGGCGTAATTCTAGGGCTTGCACGCGCCCGCCGCGCGGCTCGCGTGGCATCGCAAGGCCTGAATGCCGGTTTCATCGACAGCGAACATCGTGATCGTCACGATGTCGGCCTACCTTCAATGGAGACAGCGATGCGCGCACTTTTCGTCGGCGGCCCCGTGGACAACAGCGAGCTCGACATCGACGGCAACGAGCCGCCGCTGCACTATCCACCCGACACCGGCAGCGGCCATTCGCGTTATCGCCTGCACCAGCTCGGCAGGCAGGAAGACGCCGTGGTGTACGCGGTATACGGCGCGCCCGACCTGGCCGACGACGAAGTCAGGCGCATCAGTGGCGAACGCGACTACGCGCGCCGCTTCTCCGCCGAGGCGATCGACGCAGCAACCAGGCGATAAAACCCCGCGACTCAAGCGACCCGCATCGGGCCGCCGTCGTGATCGTCGCGCAAGCGCCGGCGCGTCCAGTCGAGGGACCACGACAGGCCGACGCACGCGGACAGCACCAGCACCCATTGCAGGCCTTCGCTCCCGGTCGTGGCCTGAAGCATCGACACCAGGCGTCCGCCATAGATGGCGAGCGCCGCCACGGCGGACAATACGAAGGCGGCGGCAAGCAGGCGCACGAGCACCTGCTCGAACCTGGTTTCCGCGACAGGCGCAGCCGCCTGCCGCTCGGCGATGCGCGCAACGTGTGCGGCGAAATCCACGGGCAAGCCGGCAGGCGGCGGTTGTCGCAGTGCCTTGGCGATGTCGCGGTACTGCGCCATCGCAGTGTCATCCGACGTGGCTTCGAAACCGCTGCGGACCTCGCGCCGCGCGCGCTCTTGGGCCTGCCATTCGCGCTCGTCGTGGCCTTGGTCGGGTGTGTTCTGGCCGGACTTGTTCATGCGGCGACTCCGATATTCGGTTCCAGCACGGCGCGCAATTGCTTGCGGCTGCGGAACAGATGGCTCTTGATGGTGCCTTCGGCGAGTCCGGTGATGCCGACATCCATCGCCACCTGCACGTCTTCCAGGTGATACAGGGTCAGCAGGGTGCGCTGCAGTGGCGGCAGCGCATCGATCGCGGCGTGCAGGTGGCGATGGATGTCGGCATCGACGGCCGTGGTTTCGAGATCGAAGCCGTCGCCCACCGACTCCGCCAGCGACAAGCCGTCGCCGTCCACCGCTTCCGCCAACGGAATGCGCTTGCGCTCGAGATGGCGCTTGGCGACCGAATAGGCGACCTGCGCGATCCACGATTTCAGCGCCGCGTCGAAACGGTACTGATGCAGGCTCTGGTGCACGCGCAGGAACGTCTCCTGGCACAGTTCGCGCGCGTCTTCCGGGTGTCGGACCATGCGCAGCACGACGTGCCAGCACAGGCCCTGGTAGTCGCGCACCAGCCGTTCGAACGCGCCGGGCGTTGCGGCGAGCACGGCCGCGACCAGCGCGCGCTCCTGCTGCGACGCGCCCCGGGTCTGCTGGGTGGATTCCACGACTTCCATGCCACAGGGGATACGCCCACGGCGGCCATGGTTGCAAGGGCCATCGGTGCAACCGCGGCCCACCCGACCGTATCCCAGTTCCCGTAAGCCCCATCCACGAACCCGAGAGACACGGCCATGCATGACCCCGACTTCCTGCTTCCCTTCATCCCGATGGTGCTGTTCTTCTGCATCGCCTATGCGATCAAGGCCGTCGTCGACGCCCGCGTGCGCCGGCAGATGGTTGAATCCAACGGTTCCCAGGAACTGGTGCGCTCGATCCTAGAGGGCGAGGAATCGCGCCGCCGCCACGGCTCGCTGCGCTGGGGCATCGTGCTGTTCGCGCTGGCCGTCGGCTTCGCGCTGATCGAGGCCTTCGGCTGGACCGACCTCGGCCCCGGCGTGTTCGCCGTGCTGCTCGGCACCACCGGCCTCGGCAACCTCGCCTACTACTTCGCCAGCCGCCGCCTGAAATAGGCGCCGGCAGCGGAGGCATCGCCATGAAGCGCCGCCCGCTGCTCCATGCATTCGCCGCCGTCGTGCTCGCCACCACCTGGCCCGCGCTCGCACAGCCGCAATATCTCTCAGTGTTCAACAGCGCGCAGGTCGAATCGCACTGCGCGTTTCATCGCAATTCCGGGCGATACCGAGACGGCGATCACGCCTGCCGGGAGGGGATTTCCATCCGTCGCGGACGGCAGGCCGCATCGTTCCTTGCACGGGTGGCGAAGCGCACGGATCCGGTTGCGCCGGGACATGATTTGCGATATCACGGCGCTGCCCGTCACGGAAGACATCGATGCTTCGAATGCGCCTGCCGATCTGACAGGCAGCGCTGACGGATCGACACACATTCGCAAGGAATCGAATCATGAGAAGAGGGATCTTGCTGGCCTGCGCGCTGTTCGCGCTCGAGGCCGCCGCGCAGTCCGGCTACTACGAACGCCTCCAGTATCGTTCAGACGATCCTTTCGTCTTCTGCACGGAGGGCCAGGGTTGGAAGAAGGCACCGATGCAGTGCTGGATACCGCTGCCGCCGTACACGGGGAACTACACGATGATGGCGTACTGCGCGCCACCGACGTATCCCTACGGGAAACAGTGGACGCAGGACGACTGGAATTCCCTGCGACAGTACCTGACGGTCTGTCCGCAGGCGCAGACCAGCGGTGCTTGGAAAGGCAACGGCCAGCCTGCTTCGACGCCTGTCGATCATTGATCGACAACATGCGCTGTGACACCCGCGACATCATGACGATGGCGCGGGTGTGCTCAGCCTCGCAGCCTCACAGCTCCCGTAGCGTCACCGACGGCGGCGTATCCAGTACGCGCCGAGTCGCGACCAGGCCGGCGACCAGTGCGGCCAGCATGCCGAGGCCGCCGCCGACCACCGCCATGGTCCAGTTCGGCTCCCACGGCAGGTCGAACACGCGCCTTGCGACGACGCCCGACAACACCGATGCCGCAATCGCCGCGACCAGGCCGGACAACAGGCCGATCGCGGCGAACTCCGAAGCCTGCGCCAGCCGCAACTGCCAGCGACTGCCGCCGAGCACGCGCATCACCCCGCCTTCGAGCAGGCGTTCGTCCTGGCTGGCACTGACCGCGGCGAGCAGCACCAGCACCCCGGCTGCGAACGAGAACCAGAACACCACGATGCTGCGCACCTGCTTGAGCACGGCGTCGACGTCGATCACCGACAGGTTGGGGAAGCGTTGCACCAGCTCCGCGGTGAAGTGCGGCCTCGACGCCGGCACGCTGACCGCGGTGATGTAGCTGGCAGGAAACCCGTCCAGCGCGCCCGGCGATGCGAGCACGAAGAAGTTCGGGCGGAAACTCTCCCAGTCGATGCTGCGCAGGCTGGTGATCCTGCCGGCGAAACGCTGCCCGGCGATGTCGAACGCGATGCGGTCGCCGAGTTTCCAGCCCAGCGATTCGGCGAAGCGCTGTTCGACCGAAAGTTCCGGCTGCGCAGGTTTCGCCGCGGTCCAGAATGTCCCGGCCACCACCTTGTTGTCGTCCCGCAGGGTCCCCGCGAAGGAAAGATTGAACTCGCGTTCGATGCGCCGCCGCGCCTGGCGGTCGTCGTCGCCATTGTCTGTGCGATCGTCGTCGCCACCGGCGCCGGCAGCGGCGCCGTCGTCCATGTCGCGCACCGGCTTGCCGTTGCGCTCGGTCAGGCGCGCCCGGACCATCGGCACCAGCGTCG